>JAEEGL017007031.1_pt1 | contig 25753 bp, 22 predicted proteins | sample 9134231 | NCBI WGS metagenome assembly JAEEGL01 (sample SAMN16246548, study PRJNA631951) | gut metagenome | biome: gut microbiome; feature: rumen; material: fiber-attached | host: Bos | place: Iran: Karaj | collected 2018-10 | reverse complement strand
TTAGAAGGCCGTTGCTCTATCCAGCTGAGCTACTGACACTTATTAATAATTTGAAAATAAAAAGCGGGTGATGGGAATCGAACCCACGTATTCAGCTTGGAAGGCTGATGTTCTACCATTGAACCACACCCGCGTATTCAATATATTGTTCTTGAGTCGGGGTGACAGGATTCGAACCTGCGACCCCCTGGTCCCAAACCAGGTGCTCTAGCCAAACTGAGCCACACCCCGAAAGTGATTCGTTCGTTTCTTTCGTATCTCTCTCGCGAACAATAAGGAGTATATATGAGAATCAAGCCATTGTCAACAAGTTTTTCAAAATTTAATTGTTAGAATTTAATATGAAATATCTGATTTTCCGACAATTATACATTACTTGTTATGGTACGATATCAAGCCATTATTCCTACTCCAATATATGGCTCAATCCCTGGCCTATAATTGTAACCACGTGCTCATCAGCAAGGCTATAGTACATCTGCTTTCCATCACGTCTGCTCTTTACCAATTTGCTTGAACGCAATATCTGAAGCTGATGTGATACAGCCGACTGAGTCATACCAAGACTCTCGGAAATATCACATACACATAATTCAGACTCAAACAAAGCGACCAGTATTCTCACGCGGGTGCTATCTCCAAACACCTTAAATAGCTCCGCAAGGTCATACAAGGCGTCCTCATCTGGAAGCTCCGCCAACACCTTATTCACTAAGTTTTTATGTACACACTGTTCGTCACAGCACTCCGCATGTTTACCCATTTTTTACTCTCTTTCAACTTATATTTATATAGCAATAATAGCTATCGCACATTTTACTACATTTTCATATTTTTTACACTAAGTGCTCGAATTGCATTTAATACAGCGATAACCATAACACCTACATCTGCAAATATAGCGTACCACATGTTTGCTATACCAATGGCGCCAAGTATTAAGCAGGCCACCTTTACACCAATTGCAAAATAAATATTTTCGTAAACTATTCTAATACATTTCTTTGAAATACCAATAGCCTTAACGATGCTCTTTGGATCATCGTCCATCAAAACAACATCTGCTGCTTCTATAGCTGCATCACTTCCTAATGCTCCCATTGCAACGCCAATATCAGCGCGGGACAAAACAGGCGCATCATTAATTCCGTCACCTACAAATATGAGCTGCTCGCTTCCTGTTCTATTTGAAAGCAATTCTTCTACTTTAGTAACCTTATCCCCTGGTAAGAGTTCTGAATATACCGAGTCTAGACCAAGGTCCTTTGCCACAATTTCTGCGACAGTTGAGCTGTCACCAGTTAGCATTACAGTCTTATTTATTCCAACACGTTTTAAGCCTTTAATAGCCTCCTTAGATGTTTCCTTAAGCCTATCAGAAATAAGAATATATCCCTTATAACCTCCATCCTGGGCCACGTAAATTATAGTGCCTGGAGCTGAAATCTTTTCTATATCGACACCTATGGATGACATCAACTTGTCATTTCCAATATAAGTAGTCTTGCCTTTTACGACAGCTTTTACACCATGACCTGATATCTCTTCTACATCAATTACATTAGCTGTATCAATAGGATTTCCATATGCTTCCTTTAAGCTCTTTGAAATAGGATGATTAGAGAAAGCCTCTGCCATAGCTGTCACTTCCAATAATTCTTCCTCAGAAATACCACTTGGCACAATCTCCGTAACCTCAAACACACCCTTTGTTAATGTGCCTGTCTTGTCCATAACAACTATACCGGCTCTAGATAGTGCCTCTAAATAATTAGATCCCTTTACAAGCACACCTGCATGGCTAGCACCACCGATTCCTGCAAAGAATGTAAGCGGTATGCTAATAACAAGCGCACAAGGACAACTAATAACTAGGAATGTAAGTGCTCTATACAACCACTGAGTCCACATTGGCTCCACTCCAATTAATAAACTAACAACTGGTGGAATTAGAGCTAAGGCAACAGCTGAATAGCAAACAACTGGAGTATATACTCTTGCAAATTTTGAAATAAAGTTTTCAGGCTTTGATTTTTTCGATGATGCGTTTTCCACTAGATCGAGAATCTTTGAAGCCGTAGACTCACCAAATTCCTTTGTTGTCTTAATGATAAGAACGCCGGACATATTGATGCAGCCAGATATAACCTCATCTCCTGGCTTTGCGCTTCTAGGTACACTTTCACCTGTAAGAGCAGCTGTATCAAGTGACGCTGTACCATCTAGAACTACGCCGTCAATAGGTATTTTTTCTCCTGGTTGAACCACGATTTCACTACCTATTTCTACCTCATCTGGATCCACCTGAGTGAGCACACCATCAACCATTACGTTAGCAAAATCCGGTCTGATATCCATTAGCTGGGAAATATTCCTACGACTCTTACCTACAGCATAAGACTGGAATAACTCACCAATTTGGTAGAATAGCATAACTGCCACTCCCTCTGTGTATTCGCCTAATGCTATAGCACCTACGGTAGCAACTGCCATAAGGAAATTCTCATCAAAGACCTGCTTATTTCTGATTCCCTTTACAGCCTTCAGTAGAATATCATAACCAACCGTAAAATATGGAATTAAGAATAGTATCATGCGTACTAAAGGATAATTCTCTAGTGGCAACAGCAATAATATTGCCATTAACGCAGTTGCTATTATTATTCGTATCAATACCTTCTTTTGCTTCTTATTCATTCCAAAACTCCTTGCCTAAAAACTCTTACAGGAAAATCTCACAATCATCCTCTACCTTTTTGCAATTCTTGAGAACCTCTGCCATAACAGCCTTGACATCTGCTCCCTCTTCAAACTCTACAGCCATCTTTAGAGTCATGAAATTTACAGTAGCATTTGCTACTCCTTGAGTATTCTTTGCTGCCTCCTCCATTTTGTTAGCGCAGTTTGCGCAATCTACTTCGATTTTGTATGTCTTCTTCATATAAGACCTCCCACTAAAATTATTTTCGATTGAACGTATGAATAATTGTTCATATGTTGATTTAAATATAAACCTGTTAACAAAATCTGTCAACAGGTTTTTATTTTTAATTTTATTTTATAGCGTCATGAATAATAGAAGCTATCAGTTCATAACCATTTTTATTAAAGTGAATACCATCCTTTGTATACAATTCATCTTGTCCATCAGTCGGTGTATATAAATCGATATAATTAACACCACTCTCATCTGCTACTGTCTTTATGATGGTGCCAATCTCATTTTCAACAACAGCTGGCTGGATTGTATACTCTGCTATTTCTCCACCATCGATGGAATAACAATAGGGACTACGCATTATATAAACCGTTGGATCCGATTCCAATTCAAGATAAGAATTAACTATTTCAGTCAAACCTTCTCTATAAGAGTCAGCATTCCAATTGTCAATTTTGCTGTCATTTGTGCCAAGCATAAGAATAACTACATCTGGATTTGATTCAAGGGACTGTGCATATTCATCAGACGACAAATACGGCAAATCTCCATCTGCAGAAGCTGTAGCATTCCTAAGTCCATAGTTCATGACATAGTAAGTTGTTCCAAGCTTTTGTTGTAGCTTCGAAGGATAACTGTTAATCTCTCGAGTCTTTAAAACGCCGCTTCCGTATGTGAGACTATCTCCCACGCAAGCGATACGAGTCCTATTATCCCTGCCTCCCAAATATCCTGAATTATATAGCAATACCAAAACTAAGAGTATTGCCACTCCTACTACGACCATTTTTTTCTCAAAAAACCCTCGCGCATATTTTAATAAAAACATACCCAAAGATTCCCCCTATATGTTACAGATTTTTGATACGCTCGATTGCTCTTGCAGTATTCTCAGCAGAACCGAATGCAGTAAGTCTAAAGTAGCCCTCACCAGATGGTCCAAATCCAGCACCTGGAGTACCAACAATTTGAACCTTGTCCAATAAGTAATCAAAGAACTCCCATGAAGACATCTTTTCAGGTGTCTTGAGCCAAATATATGGTGCATTAACACCACCATACACCTCAAAACCAGCATCCTTAAGACCTGTATAGATTGTCTTTGCATTGCTCATGTAGTAGCCAACCTGCTCCTTAATCTGAGCCTGTCCTTCTGGAGAATATACAGCCTCACCAGCGCGCTGGATAATGTATGGAGCACCATTAAACTTTGTTCCGTGGCGACGAGCCCACATGCCATGGAGAGAAACTCCATCAAATACAAGCTCCTTTGGAACTACTGTATATCCAAGACGAACACCTGTGAAACCTGCATTCTTTGAGAATGAGTGAATCTCAATTGCACAGGTCTTTGCACCAGTACATTCATAAATAGAATGAGGAACATCCTCCTCTGAAATATATGCCTCGTATGCTGCATCAAAAATAATAAGGCAGCCATTTTTATTAGCATAATCAACCCAAAGCTGAAGCTGTGACTTTGTAAGTGTAGTACCTGTTGGGTTATTTGGAAGACAAAGATAAATTACATCTGGTGTCTCCTTTGGAAATTCTGGTACAAAATGATTCTCAGCAGTAGTTGGCATATAGATAATATCAGACCACATTCCTGTTGCCTCATTGTATGTACCACAACGACCTGCCATAACATTAGAGTCTACATATACAGGATATACTGGATCACAAACTGCTATCTTGGCATCAGCCGAAAACAATTCCTGAATATCAGCAGAGTCAGACTTTGCTCCATCGGAAACAAAAATCTCATCAGCAGAAATATCACAACCTCTAACCTGATAATCATTCTTTGCTATTGTTTCACGCAAAAAAGGATAGCCCAAATCTGGTGCATAGCCATGAAATGTATTAGCGCTGCCCATTTCATCAACAGCGTTATGAAGTGCTGTAATCATTGCTGGGGCTATAGGTTGGGTGACGTCACCAATGCCTAATCTAATAATGTCGGCATTTGGATTTGCCTCACTGTACGCAGCCACTTTTTTGGCTATTGTCGAAAAAAGATAGCTACCTGGGAGCTTTTGAAAATTAGTGTTTACCTTGAACATTGCTGCCTCCTATCAAACGTATTAAATTTATATTTATCTTGATACTGCTCGGACAATTCTCTCGTAAGAAAGTTCTCCACCAAACAAATCAAGACAAGAACCAACGGTAAAGTCCATATTGTTATCAGAAAGATAACTAATGAGCTCTATATCACCATAATCTGATACACCGCCAGCATACGTAATAGGGACCCTCTTGTATACCGATAAAAATCCAACTAAATCTCTATCTATACCTTTTTGTCTCCCCTCCACATCCGCTGCATGTATCAGGAATTCATCGCAGTATTCTGCGAGTCTATCTAAAAAATTATAAGTAATTATTTCTTTTGAAACCTTTTGCCAACGATCTGTCACTATGTAAAACTTGTCATCAATTCTAGTGCATGACAAATCAAGTACCAGATGCTCTCTCCCAACAACATCCGATATCTTCTTTAAGGCATCGAAATCTACTCTTCCATTATTAAAAACAAAAGAAGTAACTATTACATGACTTGCACCAGCAGAAATAAAATCTCTGGCATTTGTGTCATCAACACCACCACCGTACTGTAATCCACCAGGATATGCCCTAAGAGCATCCATTGCCTCTTCCTTCGAAGCCTCATATTCCGGAGTATTTTTTCTATTCAAGTTGATAATATGGCCTCCTTTTAGCCCATCCTTTTTGTATAGGTTGGCATAAAAGGCAGCATCCTTATCTGCTACAAAATTCTCCTTAGGATGTCCATTATCCTTGCCTAAATCTGACAAAGTTGAACCTACGATTTGTTTGACCTTTCCGTTGTGAATGTCGATACATGGTCTGAATCTCATGTAATACCCCCAAAAACTAGTTATAGTAATACCAAAAAATCAAAAATCACTTCAAAGTATAGTCAAGACCTGACGCATTTTCAATAACTGTTTCATAAAATTTACAGCCTAATTTCACTAGATATTCTGTATCTTTTGCACCTGCCGTCTCATATGGAGAATGCATTGCTAACTGAGCTAATCCAATATCAACTCCGTTGATAGAAACATGTGCGTTTGAAATATTGCCTAAAGTAGAACCACCAGCTACATCCGAACGATTTACAAATGTCTGATAAGGCACCTTTGCCTTCTTGCATATTTCTGTAAAAATACCGAAAGCGAGGCCATCTGTCATGTACTTTTGATTAGCATTAAACTTGATTACAACACCTTCGTTCATAAATACCTTATTTGTAGGGTCACTCTTTTCAGAATAATTTGGATGAAGTGCATGAGCATTATCCGCCGAAACCATAAATGAGTTTGCTATAGCGGCGAGAAGTCTTGAATTATTTCCTCCAACTGTCTCATTTATACGTGTCATAACATCATAGAGGAATGTAGAATCTGCCCCTTGCTTTGTTCCACTTCCAACCTCTTCATTATCAAAAGTGGCATGCATTTGTATAGCAGTTGCAGAATTCTTTGCATTTATAAGTGCAGTCATAGAACTAAATGAGCACTGTAAATCGTCAAGTCTTCTGCATGAGATAAACTCATCCTCTGCTCCCCAAACCTTTCCGGCCTCTCGATTGTATAAGAACAAATCAGAACCAACTATTTCCTCAACCTTTACGCCAAGAGAATCTGCAACCATCTTCTTAAGATTGAATTTTTCATTCATGGAGATAAGTGGTAGCAAATCCTTTTGCGCATTGTATTTATATCCATCATTAGCTTCTCGATTCATGTGTATGGCAAGTGATGGAAGCATACATAAATCCTTATCTAAATCTACAAGGCGTACTGACAGCTTGCCCTCTCCAGTACGAACAAGGGCACGTCCAGCAATTGATAGCGGTCTATCAAACCATGGCGCCATAAGCATTCCACCATAACGCTCGGTATTTAGCTTTACATAGTGGCCTTCTTTCATTTCTGGCATTTCTTTAATTCTGAAAGTTGGAGAATCACTGTGTGATGCCATAATCATAAAGCTCTTATACTCTTTTTCTGGCATTCTAAATGCAATAATAGAAGAACCATTTCTTGTAACGAAATAGTTCATTCCTGATAAGATTTCCCAATCTTTGGATTCATCTAGCTCTATAAATCCAGCCTTAAGAAATGCCTCTTTTTCATTTTCCACTACATGAAATTGCGATGGACTTTTTTCAATAAAATCAAACAATCCCTTTACTGTTTTGTTCATTTTTTCTTCTTCCCTTTCTTGACTGAATATCCAAAAGTCCCTTGAGGGGCTGTTAGTCCAAAATAAGTACCATGTGAGTAAGCAAGAGGAGCAGATTTTTCTAGCTCAAACTTTCCAGACTCGTTCATATACTTCTCATCTGCATGAACGCAAAGAACATCCGCCACAAACATGGTGTGACTGCCATATTCATGGATTTCTCGCACCTTGCATTCTATGTTGACTGGCGATTCAACAACCATGGGAACGTTTACTTCATCAGCTTCTACCTTATGTAAACCACATTTTGCAAACTTATCCACGTCACGACCACTGGTTACACCGCAATAATCTGTCGCAAAGGCAATTTCCTCTGTCGTTAAATTAATTACGAACTCCCCCGTCTCCTTTATCATGTCATAAGAATACCTGCTAGGTCTAACAGAAATATATGCCATTGGAGGATTAGTACATACAGTTCCAGTCCAAGCTACAGTCAAAATATTATCCTCTCCTGATTTGCTTCTACATGTAACTAAAACAGCAGGGAGAGGATAAATCATATTTCCAGGTTTCCACTTTTGCTTACTCATAAATAAATATCCTATTCTTTAATATCTAGATTGTTATCAGCCATCATCTCGGCAAAGGTACCCATATATACATCTCCTTTACCTAGTAAGAATCCCAAATCGTCCATAAATGCCTTTGTCTTTGGGTCCATATCAAATTTCATTCTCTTCATCTCTTCCAAGAATTTTTCTCCCAATTCGGAGTTAAAAATATAAGCCTCGTCTTCTTCCTCTCCGAAAGAACGATTCTTTACATATTCACCTCTGAACTTTTTGTATTCGGCAGCCTTTACTCCGTCATATTTCATTGAATCAGTCTCAATGATTCTAATGCATTCTAGCATGTCCTCAGCATCCTGAAGAGCGTTGTGTGCCACATATCCACCAAAGCCACAGATAGTTTTCATATCTGCTAGGGAAAGATTTGCATCCAATCCGCCTGTTACATCAAGACTAACTTCCTTTTGAATATTTTCAAAGGTGCTAATAAATTTGGCCACACTTCTCTTAAGGGGCTTTTCAAGATTTCTCGACTCAAAATCACGCTGAAAGCTATTCTTATCTCCACCCCATACACATATCTTGCCAACCTGCCATTTTTTGATTAAGCCAATCAACTCAGTCATCACATCTTCATAGCTAGGCGCAAATTCTAATTCCTCGTTAGTCAATCCAGTTAGCTCAGTTATAAGAGGCGGTAGCTTGTGTCCACGTGTAAGCTGAACTGTAGAATAGAATCTATCCAACTCCTCATGCTCTGGATTTGTAATAACCACTCCTACCGAAATAACATCCTCAATTGAGCTTTTCTTATATCTCATACTAAGGTACTCAGCATCAAGAAATGCCTGATTTTTGCCCTTGTATCCTGCAGGTGCTGTTTGACTAGGTCCTTTTGTCTTTTTAGTTGTCTTAGTCTTTTTTTCTGTAGTTGCCAAATTTCTCTCCAATTTACTATTAAAATATGTCTTATTCTATCATAAAATCTTGCCAAAAAAAATGGACGGCAGCCGCCGTCCATATATTAGTTATATTATATATTTGTTAAAGGTGCTATCTGTTCAAGCACATGGTTCATATCCTCAAACATGAAGCCTTTCTCAGTAATCTTGACTTTAATATTCTCAATGTCATTTGATACGTTATCAAAATATCCACGAGAATCCTCAATATTATCTGAGATATCTCTTATAGACGATTCACAATTTTCAAACACAGATGCCATCTGCTCACTTTGATCTGATACTTCATCGGCTACAACCTTAATTTCACCAACTACACCCTGTGTTTCAACTACCTGTTGATGTGATTTCTCGATAGCTTCCTTTGTATGATCTACAGACTCTACCAGTCTGTTATTATTCTCATCCAATTCTTTCATACTATCGAAAATAGATGTAACAACGCTCTGAATCTCTGTTGATAGATTTGTTACCTCATCAGCAACAACAGCAAATCCTCTACCGGCCTCACCAGCTCTAGCCGCCTCAATAGAAGCATTAAGGGCAAGCAAATTTGTCTGTTTTGCAAAACCACCAATCAACTCAACCTTTTCACGAATGTCATCGAAACTCTTTTGGAATGCCTCAAAAACTTCCTCAACCTCTGCGATTGTGTCTGCCACCGCACCTGAGCTATTATCAACTCTTTCCATTCCATCATGAGAATCATCAGCAGTAACCTTTAACTTCTGAACAATTTCATCAAAGGCTCTCGATATCTCCTCAACAGTTTTAAACTGCTCCTGAAAGCTATTTACTGCATCTGAGATTGAACCATACTTATCCTCAACAACAGAAAATGAATCACGAATTGTTTCAATACCAGCGATTGTGTTGGATTCCTCTGCCTGCAATTTTTCCTTTTGCTCTATGGAGAATCTACCTACTTCGCGGATAGCTTTCATTCTACCCTTTAAATCAACTTCGCCTTCAGCTTTACTCTCTACAACATTCTCAGCTGTTGTATCAACCTTTTTCTTTCCAAATAGACCCATATTATTTACCTCCAACCAAGGAATTATTCAAACACCGCACAAACCATTGTCTGATTTACATGCTGTTTCTTATATTGTTCTCCACCGCCAACGATTCCGACGTGTGGGCCAACTTCTTTCATGCTTCCTATGAATTGATTTAAATATCCCTTATTGGTATATAGTAGATGTCTATAAATACAATTTACCGAGAAAATAAATGAAATTTTTTTATTCTCCTCGCGAATAGTCCTTCTTGTATCCGCGCCAATATCTTCATAATCCTTAAGCTCTAGTACTTGAATTGAATCATTCTCATTAATCTTCTTGTAATTAATGAGCGAACCATTATTACCTATTTCATAAGGACTAGAAATGAAAATCTGATCGCCAATAACACGTCCAAGTGGATGTGTAAGTACGTTATCAACAACCTGGTTACGGCCAACACCTGCGTCTTCACAATAAACATCAACTGCAGGTCTACCATCAAGAGTAATAAGCTCCTTATTTGCTAGATTTACTCTTGTAGCAATATGAGTTACTGGACAAGCCATTGGTCCATAAATATTCTCAGAATATGTTCTAATCTTTCCAGATTTATTCTTTATGAGTGCATAGCAACAAGCATCTGGATAGAGCACACCATTGCACATAGCCATTGTTGACATACCTGCTGGTGCACCAAAAATTGTTCCACCAATGATTGGTATACGAGCTTTTTCAAGAGCAACATTCAATGATGTAACCAAGCGTTCCTCATCATTTGTACAGAACTCTAAACAAATAGTATTGCTATCGCCTGCTTGAATCTTTGATACTTTTTCCTCAAGCTTTGGAATATCAAGCATAGGAGAAGTTGCTAGATTCCTAATAACACCAACTTCAACATCTGCATCACTTCCGAATGAAATCAAGAGCATACGCTTGTCAGATGATTCTGAACCAAAGTAAGAAATTGTTCCACATCCAATTATTGGTACATCCTGATATCTATTAGTAATCAGCTCTGTTGCTTTTTCTAAATGTTCAAATGATGACAATAAAACTAAAAACTTAGGCGAGCCCGCTTTTGCACAAACCTCAGCAACGGCAGCCTCAACGTCAGTCTTCAACGATACACCGATTGATACTTGCATAGAACCCCTCCTAAATTATATGTACTCTCCCTAAACATAAACATACTATCACATGTGTGTATTATTGTGTGAAATTTCACATAAATTTAATGAATTATACATAATAAATGCAAGATTCAGCTTTGTTGTCAATCTATTATTCTATTAAATATTTACTATATTTATATTTTTGTATCTTTCAAATCCTTCAGAAAGCATATCTACTTCAAACTCTCCATTTTCATAAGTAAAACTGTATAAATTATATTCTCCATCTAGATATGAAAAATCCTCACCATTATCCTGGTAGTGAGATCCCCAAGCGCAATCTCCAACAACTAGCAAATCAATGCTATCAAGCGGCTTTTCACCTACATATTGCATAGGGGCATACATCGGTATAATGCTTCCCTCTTTTATAAAGATAGGCAAAACATCTATTGGTGCATCCACAATAATATGTTTGTTGCCTGAGAATTTTTCTTTGGTCCAGTAATTAATCCAGTTTCCATCTGGAAGATATACCAAGCGCTTTGTTACACCCTGCTCAACAACCGGCGCGACGAGAATGTTTTCACCAACTAGGAATTCATTATTAAGATTAAATGTATTCTCATCATTCTCATAATGAAGCACGAGAGGACGCATAACAGGCAAGCCTGTAATTTGGCTCTCGAATATTAAATCGTAAATGTATGGCAAGAATCTATAGTGAAGCTCTACATATTTACGATAAATCTCAACAACAGTTTCTCCAAACTGCCATGGTTCCTGCATCATCTGTCCCTTAGCGCAATGATTTCTAAAGAATGTACAGAAGGTAGCTGCTTGTATCCAACGCATCAACAGCTCTGGATTTGTATCGCCTCCAAATCCGCCAATATCAGTTCCGGCAATGGTGTATCCGCTCATTCCCAAATTGCAAAGCTGCGGAATCAACATTTGTAAATGTGACCAAACGCTTTGATTATCCCCTGTCCACACTGCTGCATATTTTTGTGTTCCAGCATAACATGCTCTTGTAATGACTAGAGGTCTCTTGCCTGTTATTCTGCTCATTCCCTCGTAGGTTGCCATACTCATGAAGTGTCCATAGACATTATGAACTTCAGCGTGATTTGTCAATCTATCACCAATATGGAACTGAACATTCTCAGGCAACGGCCCGTTAAAGCTAGCTGGCTCATTCATATCATTCCATATGCCCTTAATACCCATTTTCGTGAGGATTTCATGGCTATTTGCCCACCACTGTTGAACCTCTTCGTTTCCGAAATCAGGGAATACTGCCTCGCCAGGCCATACCTCATTAACATAGACATCGCCACTTTCATCTTTAGCAAAATAGTCATTTTCAATACCCTGGTCGTACATGAAATAGCCTTTATCTTCTTTTACACCTGGGTCAATAATACAGATAGCCTTAAAGCCTTCCTCTGCCAACTCATTTATCAGTTGTCCCTTTGGACCATATTCCTTTTCATCCCATGTAAATACGCGGAAACCATCCATATAATCAATATCGTATTGCACACTCTCACAAGGGATTCTGTGCTCTCGCATTTTGTGAGCAACTTCTCGAATATCCTCTGCGCTCTCATATCCCCAACGGCACTGATGATAGCCTAGCGTCCAAAGCTGCGGCAATGGTGCACGGCCAGTCAAATATGTATAATGCTCAATTACATCAGCGATGCACTCTCCAGACATAAAGTACATGTCTAGATTTCCCTCATCTGCTCCATAAAAGAAATACTCGTCACTTTCTTTTCCCATATCCATATAGCTATGGAAAGTATTGTCAAAGAAAAGGCCATAGGTATAACCTGGTCCCTTACCAATAACAAAAGGAATAGACTTGTAGAGAGCTGGCATATTTTCATGATGAATCTGCGGAATATCAGAATTCCAGTTTTCGTACGCATAGCCACGCTTATTTAGAAATCCAGTCTTATCTCCCATTCCATAGAAACGTTCTGCTTTATTTAATTTAAATAATTGTTGGATTTTGTGTTCTCTTTGAATGAAAGCTACCTGATGTCCCTCAGATTCGATCATGCCAATTGTCTCGTCGGATAGTGCATCATAATGCTTTCTCTGTCCATCATAGCTAGATAAGATTTCATCTCCATATTTATCCGTAAATACGAATTTAAAATCATCGCTGATTGTAAGAATAACTGCAGATGTTTTGATAACAACCTGACCTTCTTGCTCCTCCACATCGAAATCGCATGGAACACTTGGTTCCCCTTCGATTGCCACTGATTCATAATCAGACATCCAGCAAGGAACTAAAAGTCTCAGTATCTCTTCTGTAATAATAATTGCCCTTACTTCTTGCTTCTCAAAAGAGATCGTTACAACGTTGTCAATTACTTCTGTTTTTAGAATCTTGCCGAAAACCATAAAAATACCCTCCAATACATATCTAGTTCAAATACTAAAATACATTATAAATCAAATACACAAGCATTAACATAAATACCAAGAAAATGATATTAGCGATAGTAAAAACCCCTATGTATCGCTTTTTATCGGCTCCATCAATGTAGCTGTACTGCTTGAATGAGATTAGGCTAGCCATAGATGCAATAAGTGTTCCTAGTCCTCCTAAATTTGTTCCCACAATTAAGGAATCAATTTTATCTGTAAATCCAGAACATAATATTGCTGCTGGAACATTGCTGATAAACTGGCTGAGAATAATTGATACAATCACTTCGTTTTTTGATACAAGCGCATTAATTACCGTGCTTATTTCAGGTATTCTCTTAATATTACCTATAAAAATAAATAGAAAAATAAATGTAAATAACAGCGAATAATCTGGCTTTCTAAGAACTCTTCTATCGAAAATAAGAGTTAACGCAATTACGATAATAAGTCCAACTCTGTAATCAATCACCCTAGCCACTACAAGAATCGATACCAAAAACGTAAATACGTACATACCAATTTGTCTTTTATCCTTTTTAGTTCTCTCATAAGAGCTCTTTTCCTTGAGAGTTACCGGCGCCTTTTTTACACGCACTATGGTTGTTGCAACCAACATTATCAATGCCACAACACTGTATGGAAGCATCAGCTTAATAAAGCCTCCAAGGCTCATTCCAGCAATTGAATATAAATATAGATTCTGCGGATTTCCAAGTGGTGTCAACATGCTTCCAAGATTTGCAGCTATTGTCTCAAGCACTATCACAACGATAAATAAATCTTTCCTGTCCGAAATTGAAAGTGTAACAATTGAAAAAGGCACAAATGTAAGAAGTGCCACATCATTTGTAATAAACATTGCTGAGAAGAAACATAGTGCAATAAGAACTAACGCAACTCCCCGGATAGAATTCATTTTGGAAACTAATAATTCTCCTATTTGCCTAAAAACATGCAATCTCTGTAGACCTGCCATCGTAATCATAAGGGCTAGCAATATACTTAGCGTTCTGAAATCTATATATCCTACATATTGCTTATCCGGATGAACAAACAAAGTCGATATCACTGCTAGCACAAATGCCACGCACAATACTATTTCATTATTGATAAATCTCTTAATTGAATCCATTTTACTCTCCACTCTAAAAAAACCTTCCCCCAAGACTGGGGGAAGGTGGCCCACTGGGCCGGATGAGGGTTCTCCTCTATAAATCCCTAGACTTTTCTATACATACTCTCTCGGCCTCAATCACTGCATTTCTAAATCCAAGAGCCTCAAGGGCTGCAACAGCCTCGATTGTAGTGCCACCTGGTGAGCATACATTATCCTTTAATACTCCTGGATGCTCTCCAGTTTCGAGAACCATCTTTGCAGAGCCAAGCACAGCCTGAGCCGCGAACTTGTATGCCTGCTTTCTAGGCATCCCCTCTGCTACGGCTCCATCTGCAAGAGCCTCAATAAACATATATACATAAGCTGGAGAAGATCCACTAATACCAACTACTGCATCCTGTAACTTCTCAGGAACAATCTCTGCCTCTCCAAAGGATTCAAACAAATGTAGAACTGTCTCTGACTCATCCTCTGTAACAAGCTCATTTGGACTAAGGGCACTCATTCCCTCACCAACAAGGGCTGGTGTATTAGGCATAACTCTAATAAGCTTTAGCTCTTTACCAAACATTCCTGTAAGCTTTTCAAGAGACTGTCCTGCTGCAATACTAACGACAACCTTCTTTGAAAAATCCATATCCTTGATGCCATCAATTGCACCTGCAAGATACTGTGGCTTTACTGCAAGGAATATGATATCTGCGAAATCAACTACATCTCTATTATTAGTACTTGTATTAACGCTGTACTTTTCAGCAACTGCATCAACTACAGCCTGAAAAATATCACTGGCCATAACATTTGCTGGCTCAACAATCCCAGCATTTATCATACCGCCCATCATGGCAGTTCCCATATTTCCTGTACCTATAAATCCAATCTTCATGTCGATCTCCTCCACTATAAAACGAGCCCTAAAACAACACACTAAGTGTATCATTTCAGGGCTTTTTTGTATATTCTATTATTTACTCAGCCTGTGCCAACATAAGCTTTTCAAGGTAAGCAATTCTAGCGCAAACCGTAAAAATATTTGCAGCCTGCTCAAGCTCTTCAATTGGTGGAAGAGATGGAGCAAAGCGGATGATTGAATCATTAGGGTCCATGTGATATGGGAATGGTGCACCAGCTGGTGTAAGCTTTACGCCTGCCTCTGCAGCCAAATCTACGATACGAGTAGCTGTTCCCTTTGGAGCATCAAATGTAATGAAGTAACCACCCTTTGGTGAAATCCAGCTACCGCAACCTGGCTCAGCTAAATCTCTTTCCATAGTATTGATAACAAGCTCAAACTTTGGACGAAGAATCTTTGCATGCTTTTCCATGTGCTTGCTAACAGACTCAACATCTGAGAAATATCTTGCATGACGAAGCATGTTAATTTTATCAAATCCAATTGTCTGAACTGTAAGAGTCTTTTTGAGTTCTTCACGATTCTTGTGATTGCAAGCGATAGCAGCGATACCGCCACCTGCAAATGTAATCTTTGATGTAGAAGCAAACTCAAATACGAGATTTGGATTGTCTGCCTCCTCACACTCGTGAAGGATATTTAAAATCTTGCTCTTTTCTTTATATAAGTGATGCACAGCGTATGCATTATCCCAGAATACTCTAAAGTCCTTTGCAGCTGGCTTGAGATTTGCGATACGACGAACAACCTCGTCTGAATATACAATTCCCTGAGGATTAGAGTACTTTGGAACACACCAAATACCCTTGATTGTGTCGTCAGCAGCCACAAGGCCTTCGATAACATCCATATCTGGACCGTCTTCATTCATAGGAACATTAATCATCTCGAAGCCGAAGTGCTGAGTGATTGCAAAATGTCTATCATAACCAGGAACTGGACAAAGCCATTTTACTCTATCAAGCTTGCACCAAGGAGTGCAACCATCGAAACCAAACATGTATCCACGAGCAACCGCATCAAACATAAGGTTAAGAGATGAATTTCCTCCAACAATTACCTGCTCTGGCTGGCAATCCATAATCTCTGCCATAAGATGCTGTGCCTCAACGATACCCTCAAGCTGTCCGTAATTTCTAGTCTCAACTCCATTCATGCACTTCATTAGTGACTTACCATCAAGAATATCAAATAATGGCATAGAAAGATTAAGCTGCTCAACAGATGGCTTTCCTCTACTCATATCAAGCTTGAGTCCTTTTGCCTGCCACTGCTTGTACTGAGCTGTAAGCAACTCCTTCTCTGCTGCTAATTCTTCTGGTGACATTTCGCTGTACTTTTTCATTAACTGGTCCTTCCTTTTGTTAATAATACTATTTATCATTACGTACCTTATCCAAGTACTCATTGATAACTATTTCATAGCCCATATCGCCTGGCTTGTAGAAATCTCCGATTTCAAGTCCTTCTGGCAAATATCTCTGATGTGAGAAATGATTTGGGAAATTATGGGCATATTCATAACCAACACCATGCCCCAGCTTGCTTGCTGATTTATAATGCGCATCCTGCAAGTGTGTAGGAATTTGTCGCGTGGTATTGTTTTTCACCTCTTGCAAAGCCAAATCAATAGCTCCGTAGGCTGAGTTCGACTTTGGTGCACAAGCAACGTATGTTGCTGCATGGGAGAGAATTATCTGACACTCTGGCATGCCTATTCTCTCTGTAGCCAAGAATGCACTAGTAGCAACCACCAGTGCCTGTGGGTCTGCATTTCCAACATCCTCTGATGCGCAAACGCAAATACGTCTTGCAATAAACTTTGGATCCTCACCAGCATATAACATTCTCGCCAAATAATAAACTGCCGCATCTGGGTCAGAGCCTCTCATACTCTTTATAAAAGCTGAGATTGTATCATAATGATTATCGCCATCTTTGTCATATTTAATAACACGGCGCTGAATGCATTCACTAGCTACGTCTATGGTAATATGAATTTTTCCATCTTCAGAGCGGTCTGTAGTGAGAACACCCAACTCAATTGCTGTTAGGGCAGAACGGGCATCACCATTGGCTATATCCGCCAAGAACTCCAATGCATCATCATCAATGACTGCATCATAGCTTCCCAGTCCCTTTTCACTATCAGTTAATGCCCTCATTATCAAGGTCTTTATGTCTGAAGCATCGAGCGGCTTTAGCTCGAAGATAATAGACCTTGAAAGTAAAGCCCCGTTAACCTCAAAATAAGGATTCTCTGTTGTGGCCCCTATAAGAATTATGGTGCCATCCTCTACAAATGGTAGTAGGTAATCCTGCTGACCTTTGTTAAATCTATGAATCTCATCTATAAATAAAATGGTCTTTTTGCCATATGCGCCAAGAGTTTGCTTGGCTGCCTCAACCACTGCCTCCATATCCTTTTTACCAGAGGTTGTAGCATTTATAGATGTAAATTCCGCTGATGTTGTGTGGGCAATAACCTGTGCAAGTGTAGTCTTGCCAGTGCCAGGTGGCCCATAAAAAATAATAGAAGAAAGCTTGTCTGCCTTTATGGCACGATATAAAAGCTTGTCCTTGCCAATTATGTGCTGCTGTCCTACCACCTCATCGAGAGATGTAGGGCGAAGCCTTGCTGCAAGGGGTGACTCTTTTTTCTTTGCTTCCTGTCTCATGTAATCAAATAGATCCATGTAGTACCTCTTTTACTATATTTCGTTTAACGCCTTGTCTATTATAGCATTTTTATACAAAAATATAGTATCAATCGCTTACGCTTTACCTTACTAAAGCACTCGCTTTTGATACTATACACTAAAATCATCTATTAAACAACAATTATTTTTCCTAGAGCGGACATTTGTCCGTCATAGAGCGATTATTCACTTATAATCCGTCTTACACAGACAAAATATGATCCATCATCCACGCATTTATAAAATACATAATCAAAGCTAAGAATAAATAGATTGCTATTATCTCATAATTATAGGTTGCAGTAAGCATAAATGAAGAATCAAACATGCCATCAAGAATATTGTGAATCACAATAATAACTGCTACAAAAAGAATAAAACTAAGTAGTCCATTATGCTTTCTACCATTAAGTACAGTTGCTGAAATTGTAACTGCAAGATATGCTGTAGCAATTACAAAAAGCCAATTGGCAACGCCAGCAAAAATACTTGAAATAAAATATTCTGCGTCTAGATATACGAATAATGAACCAAACAGTTCTCTAAACAGGTCAAAAATCTCTTCTAGCTCACCATATTTTGATAATAATAAAGTGATATTTAACATTCCTAGAAGAACATAAAAGGCTGCGGCCAAAATAATAGAAACGCCATTTTCAATATACTTTGCCCCAAGAATCTTGTAGCTGCTATTAGGAGTCATAAACAACATGTATGACTGTTTTGTATTTAAATCCTTGCTAAGAAGACGAATGCTGTAAATACCCATTGTAGCAATAGCAACAATTCCAGCAAGACTCAAAACTGTTATTGTAACTGCTTCTGTGTTCTCTGACTCTCTTGCGATAGCTATCAAATAAATAACTTCTATAATAGCTGTAAGTGCTAAAGCAATAAGCTTTACACCCATAGTCTTTTTCATTTCGTATTTAATAAGGTTAAACATCTTATGCCTCCTCCCTTACTTTTCCATATACTTCTCTATACTTGTCCGCTACGGAAATGCTCTCATTTATTCTAAGCTGCTCAAGCTCATATACACCTACTAACTTGCCATATTTGATAAAGATAGCTGTATCAACAACTGACTCAAGCTCCTCTACTAAATGGCTTGAAATAATGAGAATCTTGTCCGGACTTGCAGCTCGTAAAACACTCTTGATTACTTCGTCTCTTGCAATAAGATCAATTCCATTTAAAGGTTCATCAAGCATATATATCTTGGCATCACGTGCCATTGTAACGGCTATTTTTAGCTTTGCCATCATACCAGATGATAATGTCTTGAGCTTCATATCAAATGTAAGCTCCATTTCATAAAGAAGCTCGCAATACTTTTGCATTGAAAAATCTTCGAAGAAATCCTGATAGTATTTTCCAACATCCTTTACTGTCATCCACTCATAGAAATATGGCTCTGTAGACATATAAGCGATTTCTTTTCTGCTGTCGATTCCAATTGGTGCATTGTTGTACAGAATCTGACCTGAAGTTGGCTTAATAAGTCCTGCTACCATCTTCATCCATGTTGTTTTTCCACTACCATTTGGTCCAAGAAGTGCGTAAATATGACCTGGCTCTAATGTCATAGACACATCATCTAACGCAACCTTCTTAACGAATTTCTTGGACACATTAATACTTTGTAACATATCATTCTCCTCCTACAAAATACAAATATCGTTGGCCTCATTGATCATATCAATGGCCTCTTCCTTGGTGATTCCAAGTTCTTTTAGGCTAGTGAGAAATCTGCTAAGGGTTTCTCCAGCCATTTCGTCCTTGCACTGAACTATTCGCGATGAATCCTCAGTGGCAAAAGTCCCCATTCCACGCCTTGTATAGCAAAGGCCTTGTCGCTCTAATTCCTGATATACTCTGGCAGCCGTATTAGGATTAATAGTATAAGATACTGCTAAATCGCGACCTGATGGAAGCTTTTCCCCCGGTTTGATTCTGCCATTGATAATATCTAATTTGATAGCATCAATAACCTGCAAATAAATCGGTGAGTTTGCCTCATACTTCATATCTATACTCCTTCTTACACATCACTAGTGTACTATATGAATAGTACACTAGTGTATTATTGTTGTCAACTTATTTTTTACACTCATTTAAAAAAGTGAGGCATCTTTCGATACCTCACTAACTAAATTAAATATTTACTTTGCAATTAATTGGCTTCCATCAGAATCAATTGTGATTGTAGAGCCCTCATGTATATCACCACCAAGGATAATCTTGGCCGCCATTGTCTCCACATTCTTTTGAATATATCTACGAAGTGGTCGCGCACCATAAACTGGATCATAGCCCTGATCGATAACATATTGCTTTGCCTCTGGTGTAAGTACAATTGTAAGCTGTCTATCCGTCAATCGCTGGTTTAGCTCTGCCATAATCAAGTCTACTATTCCACCAATGTTATTCTTTGTAAGCGGCTTAAACATGATAATTTCATCAAGTCGATTAAGGAACTCTGGGCGGAAAGAGTTTCTCAACTCATTCATTACCATATCATTTGTCGCTTGGGTGATTTCGCCTGTTGCCTCATCGATTCCTTCTAAAAGGTATTGAGAGCCAAGATTTGAAGTCATGATAATGATTGTATTTTTGAAATCCACCGTACGGCCCTGAGAATCTGTTATTCGACCGTCATCAAGCACCTGCAGTAGAACGTTGAATACATCTGGGTGTGCCTTCTCAACCTCATCAAAAAGTACTACTGAATACGGTTTACGGCGAACTGCCTCAGTAAGCTGACCGCCTTCATCATAGCCTACATATCCTGGAGGTGCTCCGATAAGTCTAGATACACTAAATTTCTCCATATACTCGGACATATCAAGTCTTACCATTGCATTCTCATCATCAAATAATGCCTGGGCCAAAGTCTTTGCCAACTCTGTCTTACCAACACCAGTTGGTCCAAGGAATAGGAATGAACCAATTGGCTTACTTGGATCCTTTATGCCAGCCTTTGAACGAATAATAGCCTCCGAAACAAGCTTTACTGCATCATCCTGTCCCATCACTCGTTTGTGTAGCTCTTCATCAAGATGTAACGTCTTGCTACGCTCTGTTTCATTTAGTTTTGCAACTGGAATTCCTGTCCATCTTGAAATAATTCTAGCAATTTCCTCTTCAGAAACATTTTCATGAACTAGGCTCGCATTTCGGCTCTTTAGTTTTTCCTCTGCCTCAGCAAGTCTTGCCTGAAGTTCTGGAAGTCTACCATATTGGAGCTTTGCTGCCTCCTCCAAATCATACTTTTGCTGAGCTATTTTTATCTGTCCCTGTACGTCATCCAGCTCTTCTTTTGCTTTTGCTACATCTTCTACTAGCTTCTTTTCATTATCCCATGCAGCTTTCTTTGTACTGTATTCATCTCGAAGCTCAGACAACTCCTTCTGCAAATCTGCCAATCTATCTTGAGAGAGCTTATCAGTCTCCTTTTTAAGAGCTGCCTCCTCAATTTCAAGCTGCATTACTCTACGGTTCATTTCATCAAGCTCTGCTGGCATTGAGTCCAGCTCTGTCTTGATAAGAGCGCATGCCTCGTCAACCAAGTCAATTGCCTTGTCTGGAAGGAATCTGTCGGAAATATATCTATTAGAAAGCGTTGCTGCTGATACAAGGGCGCCATCTGTAATCTTTACTCCGTGGAATACTTCATATCGTTCCTTTAATCCACGAAGAATTGAGATCGTATCCTCTACCGTAGGCTCATCTACCATAACCGGTTGGAATCGGCGTTCTAAAGCCGCGTCCTTTTCTATATATTCTCTGTACTCATCAAGTGTAGTTGCACCGATGCAATGAAGTTCCCCTCGTGCAAGCATTGGCTTTAACATATTGCCTGCATCTAAGCCACCGCTACCATTTTTACCTGCGCCAATAATTGTATGCAACTCATCAATGAATAGAATAATTTCACCGTCAGAATTCTTGATTTCATCCAGTACAGCCTTCAGACGTTCTTCAAACTCGCCCTGATACTTTGCACCTGCAATCATAGAACCAATTTCAAGTGAGAATACCTTTTTATTCTTTAAACCATCCGGTACATCACCTCTAACTATACGCTGAGCCAATCCCTCAACAACTGCAGTCTTTCCAACACCTGGCTCACCAATCAATACTGGATTGTTTTTTGTCTTTCGGCTAAGTATTCTAATGACATTTCTGATTTCTTCATCTCGGCCAATTACTGGATCAAGCTTATTCTCTCTAGCTCGTTCTACCAAGTCGTAGCCGTATTTCTCCAAGGTATCATATGTAGCCTCTGGGTTATCTGTATTTACAGTTTGATTTCCACGAACAGTTGCAAGAACTGCTAGGAATGCATCTCTTGTGATACCAAACTGCTTGAAAATATTTTTGATAGGTGTACTAGGCTTTTTTATCATGGCAAGCATCAAATGCTCAACAGAAACATAACTGTCGCGCATTGCCTTTGCCTCGTCCTCTGCGTATGTAAGCACATAATTTAAGTGCTGCCCAACTCTAAGCTCTCCCCCCTGGACTTTTACTCTAGCACTGAGGGCTGCATCAACTGCATTTGTAAACTGAGCAACATCTATATTCATTTTGCTTAGAAGTGATGGAATCAAGCCATTCTCCTGGCGCAACAATGCCATCAAAAGATGCTCCTGCTCCAGTTCCTGATTGCCATAATCCATCGCTATTTTCTCGCATGAATTAATTGCTTCGATAGATTTTTGCGTAAATTTTTGGATATTCATATAATCACCTCCCTGAATATACCTGGGTGTTTTCTCCTTTGTTCATAATCACTTTTTCTTTATTTACGTTATAAAACAAAAATTAGCACTCGTCAATAGAGAGTGCTAATAATTAATAATTGTTTAATATTTTGTTTACAGAATCAATCCTAATTAAGCGAAGCGAACTATGTTATCATCCTCTGAATCATTATCGATTATCGCTACGCTCTCATTATACTTTTCAAGTACAGCTGCTGTATCCTGCACTTTTGCAAGAAGCTCTCTTGTATGATTAGAAAGCTCTTTGTTATTATTTGAAATTTCAGCTGCTTGGGCTGCGGCTGCGGTTACTTCCTCAGTTGTTGCAGAAAGCTGTGTGATGCTCTCAACAATCTTGTTGTTTGAAGTTGCAAGGTTTTCAATCATTCCCTCAACTTCAGCAATGTTACCAGTAAGGCTATCCACATTCTGATTCATCTTCAAGAAGCTTGTTGCTGTCTTTTCAATTAATTCTCCCTGAGAATCTGAGGCTGAGCAAACCTTTTGAACTGCCTGCTCTGCATCCTGAGCATTGTTTCCAAGCTCAACAATCATCTGTGTAATGTCTTCAGTGGCCTGTTTTGTCTTTTCTGACAAATCTCTAATCTCGTTTGCAACTACTGCAAATCCCTTACCGTATTCTCCTGCTCGAGCTGCCTCAATTGATGCATTGAGAGCGAGAAGATTTGTCTGGGCACTAATAGAAATAATAACGTCAGTAATCTGCTTCATTTCCTCGCCCTTTTCAACAAGGTTCTTCATTGCAACACCGACATTATTATTGATGTCACTAATATTCTGAGCCTTTTTCTTTAGCTCAAGCATCATATCATAATTCTCTTCATTAATACTTGTTGCCTCTGTAGCGATTGCAACCATCTCTTCTGAACGCGCTACAGTTTCCTCAATAAGGTCCTGAATATTCTGAGTCATTACAGTCTGCTCCTGGATATGCTCAGCATTTGATAAAGTGCTTTCAGAAATATCGTCAATAGCCTTGCTTGCAGTCTGAGTTGTGCTATCAAGCTCATTCATATTTTCCATTGACTGACCAACACCATTTCTTACTTCGTTGGCAACTGCCATTACCTCTGTAAGCATCTGAGCCTGCATATCTGACTGGTGCTGAATAAGTCCAATTGTATCTCCTTGGAATCGCTCAAGAATGCTTTCCAAATAGACGCAGAGTGCAACAACAGCAAAAACACAGCCGATACCTGCTGCAACATCGATTCTTTCCTCAGTTGTATATGGCATAACATTTAATCTAGCAATAAATGTTCCAATCTGAACTAAGGCAACTGTAATCGCTGATATGCGAGAAAACTTCTTATCGTAATATAGAACAAAAGGAACTAATGGCCCCACCATTGCAAATCTCAGATAATAACTTGTAAATGTAAAGCAGCCTAAAGCGCCAATTATCGCTAACGCTATAAGTGAAATCCATCTTAACTTCTCTGAGTTAGGCTTTTTTGCAAAAATCGAAGATAGCGAAACCATTGTTCCAATTTCAAGACCAATGGTAACTGCCAAGTATGCAAAAGATCTAAAGCCTCTTAAATAAGCAATAACTGTAACCACCGTAAGCAATGTAAAATAAATACCATATGTAAATATCAATACACGATTGATGCGCTTTACTTGCTCATTTCTGTCAGAATATAGAAATCTTTCTTCCATTTGTTGTTCCTTTCTCATAAATAACTCAATCTCAAAAAAACGCGATGAAACTCCGAAATCTTATCACGTTATAAAAACAAATGATATTAGCATAATATATAAAAATATAACGTTATTGTGGTAATTAGATAATCAAAAAGTATATGGCAATTGAGTAATATGCCTCTTAATATTAATATCAAGTAATATTCAACTAGTTCTTTCGTGGCATTTTTAAGCCAGATTACACAAATGGAACCTATAAAAAAATAGCAATATGACTATATTTTGTGTCCACTCTATCCATCCAATACTATATATGCTATTATATTCTCAATAAGGGGGATTATAATATGGGAGGAGAAAATCTTTTATTCAAAAATCAACTAAAATATCAAATTGGAGCATTCCAAGAAGAAACAGAAGCTACAGTTTCTTATGAGGATTTAAAAAACATCAATCTTCAGAACTGTTATTTCGATGACTTCAAGAAAGTAATGACATACTACAGGGACAACTACCCAGATTATTACTATAGTGATGCAAGTATAGATGCAGTTAAGCCAAGGAACTATTTAGATTCTAAAAAATATGATTTTCTTGAATTAACCGAATATGCAAAGCATACAGCCATCACAATCGGTAATATGTCTCTTTTCTGCGAGTTACAGAAATTGGCAAGTGCAGCGGAGCTTGCCAATTTCACTAGAAACGAGATGGAAATCAGAAAGGACAACTATTCTCTTGCCAATAACACTACCTATGGAGAATATTATGACTACAGCACTTTCGAGGAGTTAGGTAGCCACGTAATTGGCGGTGGAGATTCTGAAGCATTTAAGATAACTGCTACCTTCCACGAAAGTAGTCAGGAGGCACATCCTATTATTTCAATCAGATTCTACACAATAACCTCAGGTCTTTATTCTACTAATAGAGACATTATTGATTTGACTACTATTTACAAGGCTAATGCCACAATTATGGAAGCCTTCGCATACCTTTGCTACAAGGACTATTTAGACAATAAACGCAATCACACAAGCTGGTCTCCAGCAAGCAAGTCCTTCGATAATTTCTTAAATAAGACAAAAACAACTATAGACTCAATCGACTCCATGTACACTAATCACTGTGATTTAAGAAAAATTGATTTAATATAATTAATCATTTAAAGCTCTCCTAATTGCTATGATATGTACCCCTTTTTCTGGACAACCAGAGAAAGGGGTATTTTTATGCGCTACAGTTATGAATTTAAAATGATGTGTGTTGAACTATATAAATCTGGAATTTATCCAGACGTGCCTCAAGGAATGAATCCTGATACTTT
>JAEEGL016553267.1_pt1 | contig 25753 bp, 27 predicted proteins | sample 9134231 | NCBI WGS metagenome assembly JAEEGL01 (sample SAMN16246548, study PRJNA631951) | gut metagenome | biome: gut microbiome; feature: rumen; material: fiber-attached | host: Bos | place: Iran: Karaj | collected 2018-10 | reverse complement strand
CCGGTTGTGGTCACCTACTGCATCGCCGGGTAGCTATGTTCGGAAGAGATAAGCGCTGAAAGCATATTAAGCGCGAAGCCCACTCCAAGATAAGAATTCCCTATGGAGACTCCAGAAAGAAGATCTGGTTGATAGGCGCAAGGTGGAAGCATGGCAACATGCGGAGCCGAAGCGTACTAATAGGTCCATCGCCTTTTTATGTTCCGTGTTCTCATTATAATTGTTTGCCTTTGCGGCGACGCGGCGAATGATTTACGGCGAGAACATGGAAGACTTGGCTAGCAATCGGTGTTTGTATACACCGTGACGTCATTAAAATCTTTGGTTTACCTTATGGACATCGATAGTAATAATAGTTGTGACGCCGTTATTACGATTTGGTGCCCATAGCGCTGGGGAAATACCTGTTACCATTCCGAACACAGAAGTCAAGCCCAGTAGCGCCGATTATACTGCTTTGCGGGAAACTAGGAAGGTGCCAAATTATCAATAAATCCACCCGAAAGGGTGGATTTTTGATGGATATTATGGTATAATATGTGTAAATTTTGTGCGGAAGGGGGGTGCAAGAATGCACATAGGTACATTATCAATATCGGCTGTTGTTTTTATGTCTACAACCATAGTCATGTTTTTGATTGGAATATTTAGCACATTTGTAACTAAGCGTTCGAAGAAATTATTTCATGGTGGTTGTAGTGACAAGATTGTGATCAAAACGGCAAATCCTTTGTTGCTGCTTATTATTTCGATTATATTTGCTTTGTTGGCAAATATAACAGTTATGACAGAATTTGTGATGCCGAAGCTTGAGGGAATGCACTGGTTGTTATTTGCCCTGTCTTTGGTCGTAATAATAGTATTGGCCGTGATTATGTATATGGTGTTTTGGCTAGCTATGTTGGTTGTTTACTTCTTGGGGGTGTGTGTACGATATTTTTTTATAAAGAGGCATTACAAGAAGCGCTTTGGTCTGGACGTTGACATCACAATTAAGCCTTAAATGGTCGCAATAGCCTATGAGGCCCCCATCTATGAAGATGGGGGCTTTTATTGCACGAATGTATAATATTATATTACTGATGTTTATAAGAAAATCCCCAGCCGGGGATGGAGTAGCGATTATTCATCGTAATCATTTTTGGCTGGGGATTTGGTGGGCTGCTGATTGTTCTTGTTATAGCGCTTTTTTTTGTGGTTGCGGCGATGTGGACTTGCGGGAATGATCTTGATAAAAACATGGTAGAACATTACGCAAAGTGCAATTACGACTGCTACGGCAGCCACATAAATAAATATGTTGTTGTCAAGTTCCTTGATGGGGTTTTGCTCCAGGAGCTTAGCAACGACGAAGATTAATGCCGTTATGATGAGTTCCAGGATACTTTCGGAAAAATTTCTGAGGAACCACGCGCAAAGGATGGTATCCATCAATAACATTCCGAAAATAACGAACAACCACGACGAAAAATTTAAAGACGTAAACATTTTTTGCCCTCCTGATAAAGTACTATAGCTGATTGAGCTACTTTGTAATTATAGCACAAGTATGATAAAAAGTCAATAGTAATATCTTTTTACGGAATAGAAAGCAACCCCTATGACAGGGGTCGCTATAGTTAATACGAGCTGAGCTGATTTGTAAGTGACTAGTTTTCACTAGTTTCGCCAACGGCGGACTCGGCTTCTGCTGTTTGCTCGTTCGTATCTTTTGGAGAATCCTCTTCTGAGGTTTCTTCTAAGGCATTTAGTAAGGAATCTTCGACATTTTTCTTCTTTTTCTTAGGGGTGGATTTGACGAGTTCGATATCGATATCAAAGCCAGTGAGCTTGCTGGCTAGGCGGACATTTTGACCCTGTTTGCCGATAGCTATAGATTGTTGATCTTCGGTGACATAAACTTTGGCTTTTTTGCCGTCGATTTCTACGGTGTGTATCTCTGCTGGGCTAAGGGCTTCGCGGATGTATTCTGACGAATTGTCGCTCCAGGTGACGATATCTATTTTTTCGCGGTCACCGATTTCATTCATTACGGCTTGGACGCGGATACCGCGGCCACCAACGAAAGTGCCGACTGGGTCTACACCTGGTACGGTGGACATAACGGCAATTTTGGTGCGGCGGCCTGCTTCGCGAGCGATGCCACGAATCTCTACGGTACCACTATCTAGCTCTGGGACTTCCTGGCGGAATAGATATTCGATAAACTCGGCACTACCGCGTGAGAGGATAAGCTGAGCTCCTCGATCGCCATGTTCGATATTCTTGATATAAACCTTGATACGATTACCCACGGTGTAGTATTCGCCTTCGATTTGCTCGCTCTTGGGCATGATACCAGAGGCACGACCGAGGTCGATACGGACTAGCTTTGGCTCGACACGTGCGATGGTGCCAGTAACTATGGTGCCGATTTTGTCTTCGAAAGCACTAAGCACGGCGTCGTTTTCGGCTTCGCGGAGACGTGAAATCATAACTTGTTTGGCTGTTTGGGCGCCAACACGCTCAAAGTGCGTGACCTTGAACTTTTCTTCGACTATGTCGCCAAGCTTGGCATCTTTGTGATCTTTTAGCGCTTCGGCTAGAGGGATTTCTGTAGCTGGTGTGTAGGCTAGGCCATCCTCGATGACTTCGCGAGCCACGTATACATCGGCTTCGCCAGTGGTAGTATTGAGTGAAGCGCGTACGTTCATGGCACGATCGCCATTATCGCGGCGCCAAGCGGCGGCGATAGCTTGCTCGATGACGCTTAGCACGGCTTCTCTTGGTAAGCCTTTTTCTTCAGCAATGATATCAACCATTGCGGACATTTGTTTGAGATCTAAATCTTCCATTTTACTCCTTTTTATTATATTCTGTGCCTTTAATTATAAGTTTGTATGATAGTTAATGAGATATTTTTATGCGGGAGCTCCTACCCCCGTATTTACTTTCAACGATGAAATACTCACCAAGATAATTTTTACAACGCTAGGCGGCTTTCGCCCCGGAACCGTCCGGGCTCTCAGGCCGTAGAGATTGTAAAAATTATATGGGAGATTTCACATGTTGTAAGCAAATAGGGAGTAGAAGCTCTAGAAACTGCAACGAAAAATCTAAACTTTCATATGCTTTTATTTAAAAGTGCACTTATGTTTACACTAAAAAACCGCCTCTATTGCAAGAGTCGGTTAAATCTGTATATAGTAATTATAGCAAAAACTTGAAAAAATGCAAGGATTTGATATAATAGAGGTAGCAAATATTACTTGTAACAAAAAGGAAAATTATGAACTTAAAAGAAGAGGAGCGTAGGGCACGCTTGTTAAAGTCCAGGGCTGAAAGATTGCCCGATATCAAAAAACAGTTTGAGATGGCGCAAAAACGTAATTTTAATGCAAATTTTGCTCCAGGAGGCAAGGATGCGGAATTAGTGGGTAATGCTCCCAAACAGGCTAAAAATGCTTCTAAGGGGCCGAAAAATGCGTCTAAGGGCAAAAAATCTGGCACTAAGGCGACGAAAAACGCTGCAAAAACAGCTAAAAAGCAGGTAAGTGCGGCCAAAACAGAGGCAGAAAAGCGCAAGGTGAATTTATCCGTAAGCACTCGCAAGGGGGAGATGGTACATCATCAGAGAATGCTCTCTCAAGACGTAAATGCACAGGCCACACAGCATATAATAGGTGTGCCAGTAAATAAATCTCGCTATAATGGCTATGATGGGGCGCAAGTAACTAATGCACAGCTAAAAACGGCAAGGCCAGATCCAGAGGCAGTACGGATAATACCGATAGGGGGCTTGGGTGAGTTTGGTATTGGTAAGAATATGACTATCATAGAGTATAAGTCTGAGATGATAGTAGTAGATATGGGTGTGCTGTTTGCTGGCGATGATTATCCGGGGGTGAACTATATGATACCAGATATTCGGTATTTGGAGGACAATCTCAGCAAAGTAAAAGCAATTTGTTTTACTCATGCACATTTGGATCATATAGGGGCGTGCAGACATTTGTTGCCAAAATTTGGTAATTTGGTGCCTATATATGGGACGGATTTTACTATTGGGATGATAGAAAAACAGATGAGTGAGTTGGACGATATCCCAGATATGAATTATATAAAGGTGGACCCAATGAAGCATGAAAAATTCCAGGTATCGGATCATATGAGTGTGGAGTTTATTCATACTCTACATTCTATACCTGGTAATACGGCTATAGTGGTACGTACTCCTAATGGGACGATATATCTATCTGGTGACTGGCGGCACGAGGAAAAGCCAATGGGGGTGCAGACTGACTATGCAAGGATAGATGAGATAGTGGCTAAAGAGGGCATAGATTTGATGCTGAATGAATCCACTAATATAGATTCGCCAGGGCGACACCCGCATTCTGAATATAATGTAGGGGAGAATTTGGGTATGGTGATGGATCATTATGTTAATGGTAGGGTAATAATATCATGTTTTTCATCGCAGATACTTAGAATAGAGCTTATCTTGAAAGAAGCGGCTAAGAGAGGACGTAGGGTGGCTTTCTCAGGATTCTCGATGATTAATAACGTAGAGGTGGCTCTGAGAGCTAAGGCTATAAAAGTGCCAAAAGATACTATCGTCAAGATGGAAGATATTGTTAAAATGCCAGACGAGAAGGTATGTATAGTGTGTACTGGTAGCCAGGGGGAGCTAAATGCCGTGCTTAATAGGATGGTGACAGGGGCGCATAAATATATCAAGATTAAATCTACTGATACGATAGTGTTTTCTAGTAACCCGATTCCTGGTAATGAGCCACACGTAGTAAATACCGTAGATGGACTATTGAGGGAAGGCGCGCAGGTGATACAAAATGGTAAGACTCATCTGACCAATATAGGACCTCTGCATTTATCTGGACATGCGTATTATGAGGATCACGTGGAATTTGTAACTCGGTTACACCCAACTAACTATATGCCGTATCATGGGGAGTTTTATATGCTGGAACATAATGCTGAGATGGCAGAAAATGTGGTAGGGATACCTAAGGAGCGAATATTGATAGCTGATGATGGCGATGTGGTGGAGCTAACTAAAGACAAGAAGATTCGGAAATGCGGAAGAATTCATGTGGGAAATAAGCTCTATGATGACGCAGATCAGCCAGTACACGAAGCAGTGATTAAGGATCGTATACATATCTCTAGAGAAGGGATATTTGTGGTGGTGTTAACCCTTAATAAGAAAACTGGGCACTTGATGAAAACACCAGATATAGTGTCGAGAGCATTTGTGTATCTAGATAATAGTGAAGAGCTGATAGGAAAGATACGGCACTATCTCAGGCAAAAGACGGATAAATCCATCTCTACTGATCCGGAAATGAAAGTATTGAAAGAGGAGATTAAAGAGGATATTACGCACATCTTATTTGATGCGACGGGGCATACGCCGATAGTGATACCGGTGATTAATAAGGTCTAGGTATACTATCTAAAAGTTCTAGTATATAAAAGTTGTGTTGACTGTCTGGTTTGTTTTGTTTTGCGTGGTGAGAGTGTTGAAAAAAGATAGATTTAGGCGATAATGGTGATATAAAAGGAGAATGGTATGGCAAGTATCTATAGTTTCAAAGTGAAGAATCGCAAAGGTGAAGATGTGAATTTGGCGGATTATAAGGGTAAAGTGCTTTTGATCGTAAATACAGCGACTGGGTGTGGATTTACACCGCAATATGAAGGATTAGAAAAATTATATAAAAAGTATCATAAGAGTGGATTGGAAATATTAGATTTTCCATGTAATCAGTTTGGACATCAAGCGCCAGGAACTGATGAAGAGATACATGAATTTTGTACCGCAAAATATAATACGACGTTTGATCAAATGTCAAAAATAGAGGTAAATGGTGATAATACGGATCCGTTATATGAGTATTTAAAGGGCGAAATAGCTGATGATCCTGAACCAAAAGGAATGAAGAATAAGTTGGCAATGAAGGCTATTGGTGCTATACCTGGAGTGAGTAGGGAAAAAGGATTTATAAAGTGGAATTTTACAAAGTTTATTATAGATAAAGACGGTAAGGTGGTGGGGAGGTATGGTCCTACTGATACACCCGATCAGATGGAAAAATCAATAGAAGAATTAGTGGATAGTATTGACAAGTAATCATGAGCATGATATAATAAAGAGATATGGAGGTTTTATGAAAGAGATAGGCGCGAAAGAGTTTGAGGCGGAAGTGCTGCAGGAAAATGGGCTAGTACTAGTGGATTTTAATGCGGACTGGTGCGGTCCTTGTCAGATGATGAAATCGGTATTAGAAGAATTTGCCGAGAAGAATAACACCGTAAAAGTAGTGGGGGTCAATATAGATGATAATGAGGATTTGGCAAGAGAATATAATGTTTCTGGAATACCGTGTATGGTGCTTTTTAGCGATGGCAAAGAGACTAAGCGTGTAGTGGGCGTGCAATCAGTGAAAAAAATAGAGAGAATGATAGGGGTATGATATACGATATTATAATAGTAGGCGCCGGAATGGCGGGTTTGACGGCGGCGATATATGGAAGTAGAGCTGGAAAGTCGGTATTGGTCTTAGAGGGCAATATTCATGGTGGTCAAATAATTAATACTATTAATATAGAAAATTGGCCTGGAGATTATAAAACAACTGGGGCTGAGTTGATGCAAAAGATATATAAGCAAGCTGTAGATTTGGGCGCAGAAGTAGAATATGATGAAGTTATAAAAATAGTAGACAAGGGTGAACAAAAAGAGGTGGAGTGTGAAGATGCGAAATATACCGCACGTGCGGTAATACTGGCGATGGGGACAGAACCGAGAAAAATGAGCGACAAGCAGGCAAGAGATGCTGGAAATCGGCCAGTATCGTATTGTGCTACTTGTGACGGCGCGTTGTATAAAAATAAGCCGGTAGTAGTAGTAGGAAGCGGAAATACTGCAAAACACGAGATGACTTATCTAAAAGGAATAGCATCGAAGGTGTACCATATTCATCATGATGATCCGATACCACAGGATGCTGCAGCGGTGTTTGTGGCGATAGGGCGAGTGCCGGGCACTGAGTGTGTAGAAGGTTTGATAGAACTGGATAAGGAAGGCTATGTGGTGGCTAATGAAGATTGTGCAACCTCGCAGGAAGGTATATATGTGGCGGGTGATTGTCGTACCAAAAAGGTGCGTCAGCTCGTGACGGCAGCAGCAGACGGTGCAGTGGCAGCGGAAAAGGCAGTGCAGTATCTGAGTAAAATGTGATATAATAAGGGTGTGCCCGAGTGGCGGAATTGGTATACGCGTTCGACTTAAAATCGAATGGTGAAAACCATATGGGTTCAAGTCCCATCTCGGGCACCACCATTTGAATTGAAAAGCGCCATCTCGGTGTTTTTTCGTGTTTGCTCGTCCAATAGACGCGCTACACGCGAAGAAAACACCAATTTGACACTTTTTATTTTTGTATTAAAGAAAGAATAATGCGCCACTTGAACTGTGACGCATCGGTGGCGATAGTCTTCGAATTGTGTGATTAGGAAAGTTTTGATTCTACGAGATTGATGAGGTTGCCCACGGTGCGGCAATTGATATATTCTTCATCTGATATGTCGGTGCCGTTGAGGTCGAACTCATCTTCGATGCCTAATGCTATGTTGAGAAGGTCTAAGCTGTCGGCGCCAAGATCTTCCACTAAGTCTGTTTGTGGCGTGACTGTTGTGCGGCAATCATCATCGAGATGAAAGTTGAAAGTGATTATGCCGATAACTAGGCTAGCTATGTCTTTTTGCTTCATGAGATATTTCCTTTCTTGGTCGTCGTGTGGAAAATGAATGATTATGGATGAAAGATATGGTTATTCGAAGACTACTATTTAAGGTGCATAAGAATTACCACCACTTTATATATTATAGCACGTAACTGGATAATGTCAATTAAGGATATTATCGTTTAGGTATGGGAACATGGATAAAATTGATGTCATTATATAGGACAAAACATTAGGGTGAGCTACGAAAATAATATAATAGGCGGGTGTGGCTTAGGATTCTTTGATGGGTAGCCATGGGGAAACTGCTGCTACGACGCCAGAGATGATAAGTATGATTAGGCCAGCACCAACGCCAACATATTCGCCTATCTCATTTGCTATTTTCACTGTTAAAATTAATGCTAGGATAGCGGCTATGCCACTAATGACCGAAATGGCGATTTTGTGATGTTCGGTGAACTTGTGGGTGGAGTTTAGTGCTGATATAGTTGCGGAGACGGTGAGCAAGATGAGCGTAGTAAGACCCAAATATCCATAATTGACATCTGCGCTCATGGTCTCTATGCCATTGGCAGATCTGCTCATTGCACTTACCCAAGGAATGAAAAAGCAGATCACGCCTAATGCGTTGGCACAAGTGGCTATGATGCCTTTTATGGAGAAAGATATTTTGCCAGCAGAAGTGGTATCGCTAGATGGTGAACCAAACGTGGGTTGTGGGGCTGGTGAAACGGCTATTGGCGGTATTGGATTTGGTGATGGCGGCACTGTTGGTGTCGTAGAGGTTGGTTGAGTAGAAGAAAATGGTTCTGGTTGAGGTGGTATTGTGGGCTCCGGGTTTAGTGTTGATTGAGTATTTATAGGGTTATTGTCCATTGGTCTCCTTTTGTTGTATTTTATGATTTTTATTAAACACTATCATTATACTATATATTTGTATAGTATTCGATACAATTTGTGATAAAACGAGAAATGTAGAGGAGATAAAGCCAAAATGCTATAATATACATATGAACATATTATATTGTGGTGATAAAGGAATTGCTAAGGGGGTATTAGTATCTATTTTGTCGCTTATCAAGAATAATACACGACCACTAAATATATACATAATGACGATTAGCTATAAGGATACGGTGGCGTTTACAGAAAAATCGGCAAAGTTTTTGGATGGATTGGTGAAGAAAAAAAATAAAGGGAGTTTTGTGAAATTGATAGATGCTACGGGTGTGTTTGTAAGGAATTTACCAAAGAAGAATATGGGGTCGTATTTTACGCCGTGTTCGATGTTGAGGTTGTATGCCGATAGAGTGCCTGAGCTTGCGAAATTGGACCGTATATTGTATTTGGACTATGATGTGGTGTGTAGGGGGGATATTTCGGAGTTTTATGATATAGATATGACAGGAATAGAAGCAGCTGGAGTGTTAGATATCTACGGGAAAAATTTTTACCATTATCATGGGATATTTAATTTTGATTATATGAATTCTGGTGTGATGCTATTTAATATGAAGGAGTGCATAAAAACTGGAATGTTTAATAAGGCGGTGGGGCTATGTGCGAAGCGATGGATGATGTTGGCAGATCAGGCGGCGCTTAATAAAAGTATTTCGAGACGTAAGTTGATGCCAAGAAAATACAATGAACAGAGCGAAAGGCCAAGGGGTGACACAGTGCTGCATCATTTTAGTAATAATTTTAAGTTTTGGCCGTTTTTTAGGGTGCAAAAAGTGAAGCCCTTTGAGGTGGAGAAAATACATAATGTTTTGAAGATTACGGAGTATGATGATATATTGGAAGAATATAAAAAGTTAAAGGATAATTTGTAATGGCAAAAGCAGAATTGTTTCAAAAAGATATCCTGGCTGAGGAGCGGGTATTTTATTATGAGTCGGAAGAAGATGATCCGATTAAAACGGACGAACAAGAAGCAAAGGTAGAGGTGGGACTGCCTGAGGGGTATGAATTTATTCCAAAAAATCCATTTGTTAAGCTGTATTCGGCGGTGCTGTTCCGAATTTTTAAATTGTTTGGGCAATATTACGAGCGGGGATATTGGCAGGTGAAAGTGTATGGGCGAGAAAAATTAAAAAAAGCACGTGGTAAAGGATATGTAATGTATGCTAATCATACGAATCCTTTTCATGATGTGTTTGGGCCAGCAATTGCGGCTGATCGGAGAATATTTACGATAATTAGCCCTGTTAATTTGAAGATACCAGGGATAGGTAAAGTATTACCATATATTGGCGGGTTGCCGCTTGGCAAAACCAGGGAAGAAAAAGAAGCGTTTAATAATGCGGTAGACAAGAGGTTAAAGCAGAAAAATTGTTTAGTAATATACCCAGAGGCACACGTGTGGCCGTATGCTACAAAGGTACGTAAATTCCCTGCGGGTGATAAATCTTTTAAATATGCGACACGTAATAACTTGCCTATTTTTACGATGACTACTACGTATCATAAACGTAAGGACAACAAGCGGGGCGAATTGCCGCGAATGGATATTTATATTGATGGGCCGTTTTGGCCTGATGAGAAAAAAAGTGAGGATGATAATAGGGCGATGTTGGCGCAAAAAGCCTATGATTCTATGGTAAAATATAGTAAGAAGAATAGTTATGAGTATTTTCAGTACAGGCCTAAAACATCTAAGTAAACATACTAAAATAGTCCCGGTTTTTTTGACCATCAATAATGGTTATGCGGCTTATGCGGCGGCCTCCATCCATTCTTTGACTAGATTTACTAACCGTGAGAGACATTACAGGGTGATTATATTGCATGATGGACTTAGCTGGGTAAATAGGGTAAGATTAAGGAGCTTGGCTACTGATAATGTGGCTATACAGTTTAAAAAAATTAGTAGTAATTTGTATCTCAAAGCGATAATTAAATATTGTTCACGGCGTAAGGGTGCTGGAGATTTCTTTTCTAGCGCGGTATATTATTATAGGTTTTTTATTCCGCGTCTTTTTCCTATGTATGATAAGTGTGTATATATAGATAGTGATACTATACTCCGTGGCGATATCGGTAAACTATATGACATTGAGCTAGATGGTATGGCTATGGCGGCCATGGTGGATCCAAAGGTCGATGTAATACCGGAGTTTCGGGCATATGTAAATAAGGCAGTGGGGGTGGAATATAAAGATTATTGTAATTCTGGTGTGCTAGTGATGGACATGAAAGCATTACGTAAAATAAAATATTTGACGGCGCTAGTGGATACTATCAATAAATACGATGCTGATCTTGTAGCCCCAGATCAGGATTATATGAATGTGATCTTGCGTGGAAAAATAAAGCATCTAGATAAATGGTGGAATGTGGAGCCAGTGGAAGATTTATCTAAAGAAGCGAAATTGGTGCATTTTAATTTATTCAATAAACCTTGGCATTATAAAAATGTGCCGCAAGAGAAGCTATTCTGGAACGCGGCTAGAGGAACAGGGTTTTATGGCGAGCTCAAACGTCAGCAGCAGGCTTTCGGAAAAGAAGAGCAAAAGGCTGACCATGAAAAAATAGAAGCATTATTACAAAAAGCTAACAAGTTGGCAAAGACAAAAGAGCCTATCATAAAATATGAGGGATAAGATAATAAAACTGTTTTGTTTGCAATAAAAATGGAGGTGCCTACCGGAATTGAACCGGTGTACGCGGTTTTGCAGACCGCTGCGTAACCACTCCGCCAAAGCACCGCCTAATGGTATTATAACATACTTAGTTTTTCTTTCAAAAGAAAGGATATTTAATCGAATTGAGTTATTTTGACTAGACTTGCATCAATACGATACCTATCACGACGAGTACGGTTGCGATGAGATGTATTAAAACAACTTTCTTTTGTAATTTTTCGCGGCCAAATTTAGGCCAAATGATAGTGAGCACTAGACCCATGAAGAAAATAACAATGGGCTCTATTGAGTCTGATGCGGCAGAGGCAATAGCGACAGTTGGCGCCATTATTAGACCAATACGATAGGAAATTTCCTGGACGATACGTAGTATAATGCTGATATTGATAGGGAATAGAACTTTATTATGGCTAGATCTCATAACTGTAGAAAGTCGTTTACGCCATTTGTGGTGGCTACCGATAATGATGAGGTCAGTTAGGCCCTTAGCTAGAAGTACTAGGCCGATTTCACTAAAGATATTGACATTAGCAGAATTCCCTTGGATAAATGTTTCACCGCTGACTACGTAAAATATTATAGAGATAAAAGCAAGTAGGGCGGCCTTGAATCTTGTTTTGCGACTACGTTTGCGAGCAGATAGTATAATAGTGAGAGGTGCAGCTAAGATAATGATACATGAGATGAGTTTGATAATGGAAAAGCTTTCGTCACCGATAGCCCAGCCAATGATCAAATAAAAAACTGGTGAAAATTGGAAAAAAATACCAACGTTGGTGGAGTCGTCAATCTCCAGTGCTCGATAGTATGGTATGCCTGCAAGACTACCAAGAACGCCAGATAGTAATAGTAGGGCAATAGTATCTGATGGTGTAGAGAAAAAGTTGAAATTAGTGAAGACCAGAATTGCTAGCCCGGCAGTAGGTACTATGATGCCGGAAATGATTTTTTGTGATACGGCGCCGCGTTCTTTGAAGTAAACATCTGAGATATAGTTATCCACAAAGATACGTAGAGCATCGGAGACAACCGCGATGGCTAAGATGAGGATCCAATTCATACGAAAGCTCCATATACAATGAAACCGTAATAAAGTAGAAAGATGGTAAGCATTAGAAATCCGTCAATACGAGTGATAATATGACCACGACGGGCAAAAAGACAGAGCAATACTGAAGATATTATAAGCATGACAAGATCGATTATCTCGAAGTTGTTTGGCGTGATTCCACCAGCAAAGGCGACTGGTAAGGCCAATACAACACAAATGTTGAAGATATTACTGCCCACGATATTGCCCACAAGTAAGTCGCTTTCTTTTTTCCTGGCGGCAATTACGGTGGTGACTAGCTCTGGTAGAGATGTGCCGAGTGCAATAATGGTAAGGGAGATAATGCGTTCGGAGATACCCACTGTAGTGGCTATGGTGGAAGCGGAGTTTACCACTAATTGACTGCCGCCTATGACTCCGACTAATCCTAAGATAGTAATGATAAATGATTTGCCTAGTTTGTATTTTGGTTTGTCAATTTTTTTTGCTTCGGATTTGTTTTTGCGGGCGAGAGAGAATAAATAATAAAGGAAGATACAGAAAAAGAGAAGACAGATGATGGCGTCGGCGCGAGAAAAAGTATTGATGACTGCTTCTGCTAAGTTGACGTCAAGCAGTAATATAATAAGTGCAGTGGATATAAGTAGTAGTAAGGGAAGCTCTTTTGAAACGGTGTCTTTATTGACTTTGATAGGACGGATAATGGCTGCGATGCTGATAAGTAGAAGGACATTAATGATATTGCTGCCTAGGACGTTGCCAACTAAGATATCGGTACTACCATTGATTAGTGAGGAAAAAGAGACGGCCAGTTCTGGAGCGCCCGTGCCGAACGCGACGATAGTAAGGCCGATCAGTAGCTTACTGACTTTGAAATTTGATGCTATGGAAGAGGATCCGTCAACTAAAAAATCCGCACCTTTGATAAGTAAGATGAATCCGGCAATTAGAAGTAGTGTTTGTAAAAATATTTCCATATGTATTTTGTAATGGTTATGTTATGATCTTAACAGATTTCTAAGATATTGCCAAGGGTATGGATATGTTTGTTTATAAAAATACTATAACCATGTTATAATTTAAGTATAAGTTTAATAAGGAACATGGATGAGTTCACAGGGTTATGGGGGCAAGAAAGGCAATCGTACAACAATTATCTATATTCTCATAATAATAATTGTTGCCGTGTTTGCTCTCATTGGTTTTATTTATAGAACTAATAAAATTAATGAAATAGAGGAGAGGATAAATCAGGATACTGAGATTGACGGAAGAAAATGACAGTATGGTTAGTAAGGACGGGTATAGCAAGGATAATTCTAGCTAGAGATTTTGATTGAGAATGGTGCAGAATATATTGACCTGATTTTTTGTTGTAGATTTGAGAGCCCAGTTGCGAGGTGGTGCTGGAAGAAGAAAAAGTTATCTGGGGACAAAAAATGGTGCGAATGAAGAGACTCTAACTCTCGCACCGTAGGTCCGAGAGTCTAGTTGCGAGGTAGTATTGAAGGAAGAAATGTCATGCAAGAACAAAAAATGGTGCGAATGAAGAGACTCTAACTCTCGACCTCTTCCTTGGCAAGGAAGCGCTCTAAACAACTGAGCTACATTCGCACGTCAATACTTGTTAGTATGCTGATGTACTTATTATAGCATATATTTATGATTTTTGTTAAAAATAGTGTGCTATAATGGTTATATAAAAGAAAAGGAGATAATATGCCAGTAGGTGGAATAATAGCGATTGTTGTTATTGTGTTAATAATAGTAATCGTTGCAGTGATAATAGGGTCTTATAATGGCCTGGTAAAGTTGGACGAACGAGTGAATGAGGCTTGGTCGGATATAACTGTACAGTTAAAACGTCGTTCGGATCTTATCCCAAATTTGGTTGAGACCGTAAAAGGATATACTAAACATGAATCAGAGGCGATAAAGCAGGTGTCTGATGCAAGAGCAAAGATGATGGGTGCACGAAGCGTAGCTAGCACTGCTGAGGCAGATAAGAGTATGCTAGGTGCGTTGTCTCGTATTATGGCGGTGACGGAGTCTTATCCAGAGCTGAAGGCAGACAAGAATTTTCAACAATTGAGTTCGGAACTATCAGACACCGAGGATAAAATACAGGCAGCACGTAGATTTTATAACGCTGGCGCGAAGGAGCTAAATACTAAGATCAAGACTTTCCCGACTAATTTGATTAATAATATGGTGGGGCATTTTAAGAAACGCGAGTATTATGAGGTGGATGAGGCAGAGAAAGCTAAGCTTCAAAATGCTCCAGAAGTGAAGTTTGGCCAATAGGATTGTTTGAGGCGTAAAGGGCAAAGATGTATAAGCAAATTGCTGAGAATAAACGCAGGACCGTATTTATAATAGTAGGGTTTGTGATAATGATTGGTGTGATTGCTGGGCTATTTGCATATTTCTATAAGGATCCATGGATTGCCGCGTGGACTATAGTTATATCATTGATTTACGCCTTAATACAGTATTATTGTGCAAGTAGCATCGCTATGGCGATGACTGGGGCAAGAGAGATTACGAAAAAGGATAATCCTAGACTATATAATATAGTAGAAAATCTTTCTATCACGACGGGGCTGCCTATGCCGAAAGTATATATCATAGATGATAAGGCCCCGAATGCTTTTGCGACTGGGCGTGACCCAAAGCATGCGTCTGTGGCGGCCACAACTGGACTAATGGATATAATGAATGATAAGGAATTGACTGCTGTAATGGCACATGAAATGTCGCATGTGAAAAATTATGACATACGTGTAAGTATGATAGTATTTGGGCTGGTATGCGTGATAGGCTTGGTAAGCGATATTGCCTTTCGGATGATGTTTTACGGGAATCGTCGGCGAGATAATGAAGGCAGTCCAGTAGGGTATGTGTTGGTACTTGTGGCTGCGATCTTGTCGCCATTAGTGGCTGCGATAGCACAAATGGCAGTGTCTAGACAGCGTGAGTACTTGGCCGATGCATCGGCAGTGAATATTACCAGATATCCAGAGGGAATGATAGATGCATTGAAGAAGCTCCAGGCGCATACGCAGCCGATGAGAAGCCAGAACATTGCTACTGAGGCTATGTATATCAATAATCCACTTAGGAAAGGTTTTTTTAGCAATTTGTTTAGTTCGCACCCGCCAACAGAAAAAAGGATAGAGAGATTGGAGCATGGCAAACAAACATTCTAATGTGAAGCGACGTGGCGCTGAGCGTTACAAGGTAAAAGACAAGACTGTAGAAAAAGCACTGCAAAAAGAAGAACATAAGCCTACTGTAGTGCGTCATGAGAAAAAGAGCCTGAAGGAAAGATACTTGGAAGCAAAAGGTAAGACCAAGGAAAAGCGCGCAAAAAGAGTGCAGCCGCATAAGTCTTTTAGGAGATCTTATCGGGAGGATTATTATCGCGATATAGAAGTGCCAGGCGTGATGTATCATGTTTTTGCGTCGTTTAGGATGATATTTAAGAACTGGAAATTGTTTGTGCCGCTACTTGTTATAGCTGTAGTAATGAATGCGGTGCTGGTGGGGATAATGAGCGAGTCGTCTTATAAGCAATTTCAAGATGTGTTGGATGAGACTAGTATGCAAATAGCTGGTGGAGATATTGGTAACGTGGCGAAAGCTGGATTGCTTTTGATGTCTACGGTTACTTCTGGTGGGCTATCGAACGAATCTTCTGAAGTGGCTACGGTATTTGGGATAATGATATTCTTGATAATATGGTTGACTACGGTGTTCTTATTGAGGCATAGGTTGGCTGGACATAAGGTGAAGTTGCGTGATGGGCTATATAATGCTATGACGCCATTAGTATCTACGTTTGTGGTGTTTGCCGTAGCGGTAGTGCAGTGTGTGCCGATATTCCTATTAATAATAGTGTATTCGGCTGCAGTTCAGACAGAGTTTTTGGCGACGCCATTTTATGCATTGGTGTTCTTTATATTTGCAGCGTTGATGATATTGATATCAGGATATTTACTGTCTGGTACTTTGATCGCTTTGGTGGCAGTGACAGCGCCTGGGCTATACCCGATGAAAGCAATACATGCGGCGAGCGACTTAATGATGGGTAGGAGGGTGAAGTTTGTATTGCGATTGGTGGCTTTGATACTGGTACTGGCTATAGTATGGGTAATAGTGATGGTGCCGTTGATCGTGTTTGATCTATGGATGAAGTCGTTTGAGTGGACACAGGGGGTGCCGTTTGTGCCGGTATGTCTTAATATAATGACATGTTTTACTGCTATGTATATTTCTGCCTATCTGTACTTATATTATAGGTGGATGCTAGATTACGAAAGCTAAGGGCATTGCTAGCCGTTATGTAGCTATATATAGACTTTGGTTTTGATGTGGCTATGATAAAATAAGAGTAATGGACAAAAAAGAAGCGGAAAATAGAATTCTAAAATTAAGGGAATTGATAAATGATTATAGATATCATTATCATGTGCTAGATGAATCTATAATGAGTGAGGCTGCGGCGGATTCGCTAAAGCATGAGTTGGCGCAGCTGGAAGCGGAGTATCCAGAGCTGATCACGCCTGATTCGCCTACGCAGAGGGTGGCGGGGAAACCTCTGGATAAATTTAGTAAAATGATGCACGATAAGCGGATGATTAGCCTAGCGGATGTGTTTTCGGAAGAGGAAGTGAAGGATTGGATAGCGCGAAATGAAAAATTAATTCCTGGCGGTAAGATAGAAGAATTTTTTACCGATATCAAGATGGATGGGCTGGCGTGTGCGCTAAAGTATCGTGACGAGGTATTTTACCAGGCAGTAACGCGTGGTGATGGGATGGTGGGAGAAGATGTGACACAGAATGTGCGTACTATCCAGAATATACCACTAAGGCTAGATTCGGTAAATGGCGAAGTGGAAGTGCGCGGTGAGATAGTGATATTTAAAAAAGATTTTGAAAAGCTGAATGAGATTCAGAGGAAGAATGGGGAGCCAGAATATGCCAACCCGCGTAACTTGGCGGCAGGGTCTATACGGCAGTTAGACCCGAAGATAGCTGCTAGCAGACCGCTGAGGTTTGTGGCGTATGATTTGGTGACGCCAGAGTCGGCAACATGGCATGATGCGTATGAAAAATTGCGCAAGATGAAATTTCAGACTTCTAATGAAGACAAAGTATTCCGGGTGGATGAGCAAAAAGAGTTATTTGAATATATTGGGAAGTTGGATGAATATAGGAAAGGGCTGGCGTTTAATACGGATGGAATGGTGATAAAGATAAATGATAGGGCTGTGTATGATAGGCTGGGCATAGTGGGGAAGACGCCTAGGGGCGCGGTGGCCTATAAGTTCCCCGCGGAAGAGTCTACTACTAGAGTGCGCGATATAGTGATATCTATAGGACGCACTGGGGCGGCTACGCCAGTGGCGATATTAGATCCTGTGGAAGTGGCTGGAAGTACAGTGCGACATGCGTCACTACATAATGCAGATGAAATAGCTAGACTGGATGTACGGATAGGTGATACGGTAATAATATACAAGGCTGGAGACATAATACCACAAGTAAAAGAAGTGCTCCTGGAGCTAAGGCCAGATGATGCGAAAGTATTTGACTATAAAGAGGCTCTAGAAAAGCAATATCCAGAGCTGGAATTTGAACGGCCAGCAGGGGAGGTAGTGTACCGAGTGAAAGGGGAGAGCTCGGACTATATATTGAAACGAGCGATAGAATACTATGCATCGAAGCCAGCATTAAATATAGAGGGCTTAGGCGAGAAGAATGTGGTGGCGCTGGTGGATGCTGGGCTGGTGGGGTCTATTGCGGACCTATATAGATTAAAAACGGCAGAAGTAGCGAAGCTGGAGAGATTTGGTGAATTATCGGCAAAGAACTTGGTAGAGGCGATAACAAAAAGTAAGACGCCGAAGCTGAATAAGTTTATTACAGCACTAGGGATACGGCATGTGGGGGCGCAGACAGCGACGAGCTTGGCGAGGGAATTTCGTACGCTAGAGAAACTAGAGGTTGCCACGAAAGATGAGCTGCTGGCAGTACCAGATATAGGTGAAGTGGTGGCAGAGGCGATACTGGCGTATTTTAATGATGAAGAGAATATTAAAATGCTGGATGAGATGCGGGAACTAGGCGTGGCACCGATGGCAGAAAGTGCGGATAAATTGCCGCTAGCAGGGAAGTCATATATAGTAACAGGGACTCTTGCTAGTATGGGGCGAGAAGAGGCAGAGGATAAGTTACGTGCGCTGGGAGCTACAGTGACGTCTAGCGTGACAAAGAATACTACCGCGTTAATAATAGGCGAAAAGCCTGGAAAATCAAAATTGGATAAGGCTGATAAATTGGGGATACCGAGGCTAGCCGAGGCGGAATTTTTGAAGCTGTTAGCGTAGCTAGAAAATGGATAAGGAAGTATGTATATTATGCAATATTTTTGTGGAATTTCAAGTGTTGACATCCCGCGGGGGGGGGGGGGAGTACAATATAAGCATAAGTATATATAGAGACCATATATAAGTGATATTTATAATTCATTACATCTCGGAAGCTACGTGATGTAATAATCGGAGATTATATCACATCACTTCGCCCCTTCGGCGCACAAACTCGCTAAAGCCAAGTTTGTGCTTAATGTTCCTCGATGTAACGAATTATGAATAGAACAACAATATCCATCTATATATCATTTATACATTTAATAAATCTAACCATATAATTAGGAGGCAATACGATATGGCTACTACCACTAATATCAAAATAAACATAGTAGAACCAGGTAGTTCTACACCAGTAGACCCTACTGCTAGTACCACTACCACTACAAACATCTCTACTCCAGACACAGGTCTATTTACTCATGGTATAGGCGGTACAGAAGCCACTATCATTGGCTCAGTATTATTCTTAGCATTATCATCAATAATAGTAACAATACTATATAAGAAACATATTAAACAAGGTAAAGTCACCAAACTAGTCCATATAATAAACCAATGTAAAACAGTATTCACCTCCAAAAAACGTATTACTACTAGCTTATCTGCTCTAGCCCTCCTAGCCTCAGTGGGTACATTAGCAATACTATTAGCACATAGCGGCAAAAGCAATACCAACGCAGCAGAAGGGAATGAATCCTCCTCCCTCACCCTAGACGTAGATAGTGAAGAACTCACTATAGAAGTAGGTGATACACCAGCCTTTGCATATCTACCAGTAAAACTCACCGTAGAAGAAGCAACACAAGCAGGCTACACCATTACTGCCTACACAGACAGTATTAGCCTAGTATCTACTACAGACAACACTAATATCATCCCCATGGTAGCTATTCCAGAACCAATAGAACCAAATGAAGAAGGTGTAGGTAAGGGATGGAGTCCTGTCACTACTCTCACAGACAACACCTGGGGCCTATCACTAGAACAACCACAAGACCAAAATAGTGAAGTATGCACCACCCTATCTACAGACCAATCTAACCCTACCATACTTAAGTCCATAGACGACTATTCAGAAACAGAAGAGAATGATACTACCACCATCTACTATGGCTTCTACATTACTCCAGACACACCCAAAGGTATTTATGAAGGCAGTAACATCAACTACTCAGCAACACCAAACTACATCACCACTCTATCCTTCAATGGTAATGGTAGTGATGGTGAAGAAGACATGGATAACATCATCATCCCAGCAGGCACTACTATCACCCTCCCACAAAACACATATACTAAAGATGGCTACCATTTCACTGGCTGGAACACAGATGCAGAAGGAACAGGTGACACCTACTCAGACGAAGCCGAGTATACCGCTATAGCAGGGGAATCTGCAAACGTGACTCTCTATGCACAATGGCGATTACTAGTCATAGGAGATTTGGAGTATATGCAGGATTTTGCTTCATTGTCTGAATCTGGTAAAAATAGCGTGTTAAATTCTATGCCGGAAGGTCGGCAGTATCAGCTAAAAGATAGTCGTGACCAGAAACAATATTATATCTCCAAGCTAAAAGACGGCAATGTCTGGATGACGCAGAATCTAGATTTGGATCTAAATAATCAGACAACATTGACTCCAGAGGATACAAATATCTCCACTAACTGGACACCGGCTAATAGTACCATTGCCTTTGCAGGTACCGCAGTAGGCGGCTGGCAGAATAATGATAATGCGCCATATTCTGCCGATCCAGGCGAACTATACATCTATAGCTCTGGTACTACAGATAATGACACACAGTACACTACATTAGCAGACTGTCAAGCCGAACATCCAGATTGTTCTGCTCATAATCACGCCGGTAATTACTACAACTGGCCTGCGTCGGTAGCTAACAACGATACATCTAGCATAACTACTCAGTATTATAATATGACTACGTCTATTTGTCCTAATGGTTGGAGATTACCAAAAAATACGGGTAGTAGTGGAACTGCGACAGGCAGCGAATTTGGTTCTATGTTAGTGGCTGAGGATATTATAATTAATCCTATTAATAATGATCAAAATTTTACTGCTGGTGGTTTTAATAGGGGTCGCGTTGCGCCTTTGTGGCTGGCCCGGTTTGGTAGCGTCGAATACAGCACGTTTTATGATGCTGGCAGTATCGGTCACTATTGGTCCAGCACAGTAGCTACAGATGACTTTATGGCATACCAATTACAATTCTTTTCCAACAGTACCAGCCCACTGGGCAAAAATGGCAAATATCACGGATATTCTGTCCGCTGCCTAGCTGAATAATCCGCCAAAATTCAGCACCATTATCTATGCTACAAGATATAGTCACAGTAGAATGTGACTATATTTATATGCGGTATAATTTTACCAAAGTAAAAGCGCTAGGTTTATATAAAAAGTATGCCCCTCCGAAGAGGGGGCGCGGGTATTCCCGAATATATTATTATATCAAAAATAGTGAGTTTTGTCAAGAGCTATGCTTATCTAGATTAGAGCTGGTTGAGGTTGATCTCTGGGAAGTGGGAGCGGATGTGGGCGGCGTAGCCGGCATCGATATTATGCCAAGCGGTGCGCATACGCTCTATCTCGTTAGTGTTGGTAAAATTGCTTAAGAAAGCATTTTCAAACTCGGCAGGTGCTGGACGTGATACTATGCGAGCTACATCCATGTTCGGATTGCCAGTGCCAGCGAAACAAAAGTCTATTACGCCTATGACTTTGTCGTGCTCGTCTAGTAAGATGTTGCCGAGATTGAGATCGCCATGGACGAGCTGATGACCATCGGTGGATTTGATATAGGCGTGGTCGGCATCTATGTGATGGTCGTAATGCTCATAATCTAGCTCATGAAGAAAATCTGAAAGTGGATAGGTGACTTCGGCGGGCGCATCGCTAAGATCTATGCCGGAAAGTTCTTTGATGAATTTGCCGATATCGTAGGCGGCGCCAGTGAGGGCCGTGTGGGAAAGATGGTAGATGCGGTCGCCTAGGGTGTAGCCTTCAATCTTGCGATGAACTGAGAATGGGCGATGCTTGCTATCGTAATGAAGCTCCATTTGGGGAGTGTAAAAACTAGTCTTGCCGTCGACAAAGTTACAGACAGCGGCGTCTTTGACTATCATCTTGGACCAGAAGGGATTGCGTGGGAAACGGAAGAAATATGTACCGTCGGAAGTAGCAACTTCAATAACAATATTAGTCCAGCCGGTAAGGATATGTTGGGTGTGCTGGATGGTCTTGTCTGGAAAAGTCTCGGAGATTATCTGGTCTAATGGGTCTTTGGTAGTGAAAAAATTTGCCATAGAGATATTATAACATACACACACTATAGATACGATGCATTATTCATCATATTTCAGGAGTAGTACTTTGATATAATAGTAATTCTATGGCAAAGCAACCAAAATAATACTTTTGGGACACGCTCGCTCGGCCCATCGACCATAGGTCGTCCACTGGGCGTCGTCTCGATATAAAAAGCTAGCTTTTTATACCCTCGACTCCTACAGTGTTCGTACAGGCGAGCTTCGCTCTCTACCTTCCACGTTTTCCAGGTACGGTCCCTAAAGTATTATTTCTGGTTGCTTGAGATTGCAGCAATACTTTATATTTCTCAATTGTAGTAGATAATATAACTTTGCTACACTTTTTGTAAAAACTAAACTTACAATTAGGTCTATGCTATACTTAAGATATGGATAATGTAAAAATACTAGCAGTAGTAGGTATGAGTGGGAGCGGTAAGTCTGTGGTGGTGGATCATTTGACTGAGAAGGGGTATCCGAAGGTGTATTTTGGCGGGATGATTTATAAGGAAATGGAAAAGCGCGGCATAGAACGCACTGAAGACGGAGAGAGCGAGAAAGAGTTTCGGGAGATGATACGGGCGACCGAAGGTAAAGACTGGGTAGTGAGGCAAGTGATAGCCGAGGTGGAAGACTTAATAGCGGCAGGGCAAAAGCGAATAATACTGGACGGTGTATATTCGTGGACGGAATATAAGATAATGAAACATGAATTTCCGAAGAACTTAAGTGTGGTGGCGGTAGTAGTGGATAAGAAACTACGCTACAAGAGGGTGGCGAAGCGGCCAGGGCGAGCATTCGATGCTGCAGCAATACGTGAGCGTGACAGATCTGAAATAGAGAATTTGGAAAAAGGTGGCCCGATAGCTGCCGCTGATTATTATGTGCTTAATAATGGTACTGTAGACGAAGTAAAAGATAGAGTAGATGTGGTGTTAAAAGAAATAGAGTTTTAGATGAAAAGATTAGTGTTGATAGACGGAAAGTCGGTATTTTACAGGGGGTATTATGCGATGGGAGCGCTGAGCTTGGCGGATGGTACTCCTACTGGGGGAGTGTATGGATTTGCGGCTATAGCGATGGAGATAGTAAAAAAGCTGGATCCTACTAAGGTGGTGGTGGCGTGGGATTCGAAAACATCGGTGAGCCGAAGGCGAGAAATATATGCGGAGTATAAGGCTGGTCGGGTAAAACCAGGAGATGATTTTTATACGCAGATACCACTACTTGAGGAACTTACGCAGGCTTTGGGATGGAATTTTGTAGAAATAGATAATTATGAGGCGGATGACATCATAGGCACGCTAAGCTTGCAGGCAGATGAGACGGTGGGTAATGATGGTAAATGTGAATACGAAACATATATAATATCGTCGGATCTAGATATGCTGCAAATAGTAGATGATAATACGCATATGTGGCGGATACTCAAGGGATTTACAAATATAGAGCAAATAGATGTAGCAGAGATAGAAGCTAAATATGGTATAAAAAAATCGCAGTTTTTGGACCTAAAATCTTTGAAAGGCGATGCGTCGGATAATATTCCAGGTATACCTGGTGTGGGGGAGAAGACAGCGGCGAAGTTACTAAATGAATATGATACGCTAGATGGGATTTATGATAATCTTGACAAGATTAGCGGGTCGGTACATACGAAGCTGGAAAAAGGTAAAGAGTCGGCATATATGTCGCGGGATTTAGCGCGAATAATGTTTGATGCGCCAGTAAAACTGAGTGAAATGAAAGATTTTGTATTTGACAGAGACAAGGTAATAGAAGGATTAAAGAAGCTAGAATTTAACTCCCTGATACGAAAAATTAGTAAAGATATGGTAGATAGTGATAAGGATGAAGAACTGGGAGATGGTCAGGAGTATGAAGTGGTTGATGACGCAATAGTGGATTATGACATTAAGACTTTAATGCATAGTGATGAGGGGATAGCGAAGGAAATATTGGGCGGTAAGCCGTATTGGGATTTAACCCAAGCGGAGTTTTTGCTGAACCCACTGGTGCGAGAGGTGCCGAGATTAGCTGTACTGATGGATGAATATAAGCGACAATTGAAGGAATATGGTAAATATCCAAAATTATATGAGATATTGACACAGTTTGACTTGCCTTTGATCCCGGTATTATACAAAATGGAGCGTAAAGGTATGCTGATTGACCGAGAATATTTTGAGGGGCTAAAAAGTGAATATACTGCAGAGGCAAAAGAGATTGAAGAACAAATATATGATAAGGCTGGGAAGGTATTTAACGTAAATTCGTCAGTGCAACTGAGCGAAGTATTGTTTGGGGATCTAAAATTACCAGTAAAAGGAATTAAAAAAACTACACGGGGATATTCTACTGGTGCAAAAGAACTAGATAAACTAAAGGATACGCATCCAATAATAGAATTAATAATAAGATATAGGGAAATTGCGAAGCTATTATCTACATATGTAATACCGATGCCAGATATGGCAGATGAAGAAGGGCGGATACATACAACATTTACTCAGAATGTTACTGCTACAGGTCGGCTGTCTTCGTTAAATCCGAATTTACAGAATATACCAGTGCGGACAGAAGAAGGAAAAAGAATTCGGATGGGATTTGTGGCGCCTAGTGGCAAGGTGCTAGTATCGGCGGATTATTCGCAGTTTGAACTGAGATTGGCGGCGGTACTGGCGGGCGACCAAGCTTTGATAGACGATTTTAATGCTGATATTGATATACATACCAAGACTGCGGCGGAAGCTTTTCATGTGCCTTTTGAGGAGGTAACTAAAGCGCAACGCAGAGCGGCGAAAGTGATAAATTTTGGTGTGCTATATGGAATGAGTGTGAAGGGCCTTGCGGACGCGGCAAAAATGTCTGTGGCAGAAGCAAAGGAATTTATTGATAATTATTTTGAGCTACGAGCGCCAATAAAGCGTAAGTTGGAGGAGATACTAAAACAAGCACGTGAGTGTGGTTATGTAGAGACGTATTATGGTAGAAGAAGGCCGACGCCAGATGTGAAGTCGTCGAACTTTTTGATACGGCAGGCGGCAGAGAGAGCGGCACAGAATATGCCTATACAGGGCACTGAGGCGGATTTGATGAAGCGAGCAATGATAAATGTGAGTAAGGTGTTGCCGGAAGGGGCGGAATTAATAATGCAGGTGCATGATTCTTTGATAGTGGAATGCGATAAAGAACAGGCCGAGGATGTGTCTAGGGTATTGCAGCGGGAAATGGAGGCGGTGGCACCAGAGCTGAAGATAAAACTAGCTGTAGAAGTAACGGTGGGGAAGAATTGGGGAGAGCTATAAAAAATATCACCCTGGGGACAGGGTGATATTTAGACAATTGCTGTAGCTATCGTGTGGCGTAGGCTATGTTGTGTTCCATGGCCTGGGTCTCTATAGCGGCTAGACGCTCAGCGTCGTTAATAGCGGAGTTGACGGAATGCTTGACGCGAGCGGACTCTTCGGCTTTTTTGGCGTCGTTCCAGCGATCCAGCGTGCCTACGAGGTAGCCAGTGATGCGGCGGAGGCGT
>JAEEGL016304003.1_pt1 | contig 25754 bp, 10 predicted proteins | sample 9134231 | NCBI WGS metagenome assembly JAEEGL01 (sample SAMN16246548, study PRJNA631951) | gut metagenome | biome: gut microbiome; feature: rumen; material: fiber-attached | host: Bos | place: Iran: Karaj | collected 2018-10 | reverse complement strand
GTGTCTATATTTATTTGATATTCTCAATCTCATCATATACTACTTCATAAAGTAGCAAAATGTAATTGAGCCATAAATCATCAGAAATTAATTACATCTCAGTTTTGAGAAATTAGCTCGACTTTAATTCCTGAATTATAGTTTTCCTGGTCTCATAAATTGATGGTTAATGGCATAGTAGGAGCGAGCTCATATATCTCGTCATTAATACATACATTATGTTCTCAGAATTGTGCATCTTGGTCAAATTCACACCAAGGAATTTGTTTAATAGGGTCTTGTATTTTATGTCATTCACTACATCTAACCCTAGGCTGTTTAGACCCATCATTAAGAGAGTCTAATACACATTGTTTTTTCTTAATAAATTCTTCATCAAGTTGCTCACTATTGTAAGCATATCATATCATCTTTACCCAATCATTATTCTCTAAGCAATTTATTTCATATTGTCTTCCCCATCATCATCTCCATTCTGTGATTCTAAGTTTAGTAAGTTCATCACTATAACGTCAAGTTCATAATAGTAATATAATTTTCTGTAGAGATGCTAAATGAAACAAATCAGCTGACCCATACTCATTGGCCATTCAATTATTTTCATTTTCTAATAAGAAGGCTGATATGTGAACTGTATATTCCCTAGGGATATAATCATTAGTTGCAGCATTATATTGGAAATCTTCCCATCAATCTCTTACATAAACAGAATCTCAGTAATACAATCATTCATAGCATCATCTTATAATAAAATATTTAAGTTCATCTACTGTCCAAGTTTGGAATATTGTATCATATTTAAGAATCGTAGTCCTTGAGTTATTTGTGTCTCTATCAATACTAGACTTAGAATTAATAAAAATCCTTAACTCATTATTATCTACTCACAAATACACTTCATCTGTAGGCAACATCGCCTTTAAAAAAGGATTAGCATAAGCTCATACATCTTCAAAATTTAACATATGACTTCATACATTACTCTCAAACTGTAGAGCTAAAAGTCTATTATCATTCGACACAAATAGCATATCTCAATTATATTCTCAATAAGCATATCTATTTTTTAATCATATCGATGCAGACTGTTTATATATTTGTGCATACTGTCAAGAAGAATCCCATAATCATACAGCAATATTTTTCCTTCAAAATGCTAAGATTGTATCTCTATATATAGTAATAGAAGTTTTATCCTTCCCAGCATAGATTGCATCATCTACAGTAGAAAAAAATTTATTCATTCAAATTCCACCATAATGGATATACCCATTTTCATATAAGAAATACATCCTATTAGTATCACTTGTTGTTGATATAATACATCCTCAAGTTCACTGATGAAAATCACACATCTGAAGACGCCTTTCTCCTGAAGCTATATTATCTGGGTCAACTATAACTTCCACTCATCAATATGAAGTAAATCACACGACATCTCACCAATCTGTAAAGATTTTATAAGATATTCATCATCATCTTACCTCTTCATTATCATCTAATAAATCTGAGAATCATAGCCAAGGTTCATTTAACATTATCTCTCATCATTTTGACACTCAAACAACAGTTCTAACTTGTCAACAGAATCAACTACCATCAACATTAGTCGACATATATGCTACAACATATGCTCATAATGGAATTGCAGTATATTTAAATTCTCAAGAATTAACATCTTCATCAAACATATATCCTCTAACTACTCATCACTCTTTTCTATTAATCTGAATTCATGTAGAAGATTCATCATCAAGCTCTTCAGTATTAACATTCTGTAAAAAACTATATGGTTTTCACTTAACATAAGTAGTAGTAAACAATCTATCATCTCAACAAGTACATCATCTACGAGGTAATCTTCCTATTTGTTTTATATGTTCTTCATCTGTATCAACACATCAATCGATAATATCTTGAATTAACACCTGTTTATAAAGTCAATCTGTTGAAATACATAGATAATATACCTTTCAGTTTTGCTTTATACAAGTATCTTCCCATATGATTTTTATATCTTTTATTTCTCGTTCAGTATCGACATCATGTTTATATAGATATCTTTCAATAGTTCAATCTGACTTGTATCATTTTCTAGTACGAAAGAAGAAAGATGAATTTCTATCTCTTCAAGAATATGGAGGGTGTGTTACATCCACATTCACTTTATCATAATATAATAAGTCAACTGCTCAAGACAGCTTTCCATTCCATCGCATATCTGTTCAATCTATGTTTGCCATCTATAATTAATTAACTTACTAAAATTGTCATTTAATTTGTGTACCTCAAGGTGTTACGAATTGGATATGATTTCACATTGCTTTATTTATTTGTTCTATTCTAGCTTCTACTCTTTTTACATAGTAAGAGTACATCGTTATATCATTATTTGCTTCTAAGGTATATTCCATCTTAATATACATCCTTAATAGAGATAATGTTATAGGGTCTATTTCTATTTCATCACTCATAGATGTGATTGTAGGAAAGCCTCTCGAATAAATTACTATTCATTTTGTAACTACTCAAGGTAGATTTAACTCTATCCTTCATCATTTAGAATCAGTCTTTGTGTCAACTGGCTCTCGCCAATAGCTATTCTTATCTAATTGGTCTGGGAATCATTGATTCACTAATAAGTGGCTCCATCCTTCACAACAATCCATTGGTTTAATACTACATCAAGTACATCAACATCACAAGAATCATCGGACTCTTATAATAGGATAATCTGTAAGGATTTCTACTTTACAATTATTAGCATTAAATAATTCTGAATATTTCATCGTGTACAAATCATAACATTGTACAGCAAATGCAGATAAGATATCATTTATTCTTGCTATCTTAGATTCACATCAAGTGTCTGATAGGTTTAGAGGTTTAATTAATTGGTTTATTGTTATCTTCATCGACCTCTAACATATTTATAAAAAAAAGGGATAGAGGATAGGACAAGAGACCTACACCCCTACCCCTTACCTAGATACTAGGATTTGGAATATTTCTTTTGTATTTAACCTTATTTATTTCGAACGAAAGTAGCTTGTCCACAATCGTATATTTCAACATAACCACGTTGTAGCATTAATTCTTCATTGCTTGTTCACTTACCGTGTTGTTCTCAAAAGAGTTGGTCATATCAATGCTGCCTAAGAAGATTATCTGTTATATGTTTTTTATCTTCAGTCTCTTTATCATTATATCGATGCCTAGTAGGACTGTTCCATTTAAGTAATTTAAATCATAATTGCTCATAAACTTTTCAATCGAACTTAGACATATCACAATATGATACTACTGAATTAGCTTGAGTAGATTCTAGGAAATGACTAAATATTCTATTAGCTCATCATACAATTCTGTAATCTTTATGACTACATAATCTAAGAATTTCCCATTCGCATTTTTTATTCCAACGAGGCTTTCAGAAAGACATACATTCAACTAGATTATCTTTATAGAAGAGTCAAATATATATATTATTCTTCCTTGCTTGAGTATCTCCTTGGAGATGATACTCACTAAAGAAATCATATGCTTCTTTACGAGAAACTTCTTTTATCTCGCAATCTCTTGCATAGATTACCTGCTTATTATTATCTAATAAGTAAGTTATCTTATCGAAGTCATCTCGGTCTCGAACCATTATGCAACGATATCAATTATCCCTAGCAAGCTTAAGCTTATCAAGATGATATTTCTTATAATGAGGCTCTCAAAATGGATGCCAATTTATATTATGAGTCGCTCGTGGATTAATTTCTATAAGATTATCTCAGACCTTTAAGTCATAGGAGCGATTTTTAATTTGGAATTCTAATTCCACAGTGAATCCCAACTTTTCAAGATAATCTTTCCGTCGAAGGTTTACTTTAGATATAGTCTGAGAAGCCTCACGACATTTTTCTGTCATACAGTGATATAGAACTCAATACCTTTCCATAACGGATTCTTGTATTTTTTCCTTAACCTCCTCCGCCTGAAAAGTAAATTCTACTCAGTATTTGTCTAAGCAAGTTTGTTTAGCTCTTTCTCTAATCTCACTACATTGTTGAGGGTGTTCACATCAATATCTTTTAAGACTAGTAGCCCTAGTATTATCAGCTTTTCATACAAGTCTGCATTCTTCGGAACAATATCTTGTCTTATAAGTTCACATAAATTGTTTTCAACAAGTCTCACAGATTTTTTCTCTTAGGTCTATATTCCTATATAATGATTTACATTTACGAGAACAAAATCTTTTTTGTACTCAATGCAAAGGCTTTCAACAATACAAGCATTTAGAATCTAGTTCTCTATTTTGTACAAATTCATTAGCACATTCTTTAGAACAGAATGTAATATAATTTTTTCATACAAATTCCTTTCAGCAGTTTGGACAAGTTTTACTAACTTCTTTATAATTATTATAATGTGCCTTACATTTAGAAGAACAAAATCTCCTTTGTCTTCAAGTAAGGACATTACCACAATTTAAGCATCTCTTTTCTTCGGCCATCGTTTATAAATAATAAAGTTAAAACTAACAGTACTATACGAAAATGATGACCGATTTCAAGAGAAAATATTTTTTAATTTATGAATTAGTGAAGAACTGTAGTCTCAGTTAATTCACAAGCTTTACATTGAGATTCAAGGCAACTTCCGAAGTTTTTGATGAATCTGTAAGCTCATTTATCTACTCACATCCATATGACCGCAAATTCCATATCTCAAACGATACGATTACATTCTCCTAGCTTTGCAGCTAAGTCATCAGTTGCATTTACATATCTTAAAACAGGAGTTCCATTCTGAAGAGTTCCATTAATCTTCTGTTGTTCAACTTTCAAAGTTTCAGGATTTACATAATTGAATTTCTTCTGATATACTCCAACTTTATCCTCAGGGATAGTAAGCATTACTGGAGCTTGGAAGTCATCAAGGATTGGCAAGTAACGGAATTTAATTACTTTACCTGCATATCTGATTCTTGGAAGAGCTATATCTACATCGAATTCAGAACCATCCATAAATCCTACATTTCCATAATCTTGGAAGTAAGGTTGCATCTTGAACAAATTAGCTCTAGCTTTTCCATTCATAGCAACAGTGATTTCATTATCGAACATTCCAGATTCTTCAGTCTTGTTATAAACAATATCGAAGAAAGCTTGGATTTGATTTCTAGCATTTACACAATCTGATAATTCAGCATTACAACATTCTCCTAAGTCGAAAGCAATCTTAAGACCATTTTCTTGAGCTTTATCCATTGCAGGGAATAATCCATAAGTTTCTGCAGCTTTTCCTCTTCCAGAAATATAAATATTTCTATCATAGAATACAGCATGGATGAATTCTTTAATAGCTTCATAATCTCCTTTCTTTAATCTAGCATCAAGAATAGCTTGAGCTCCACCAGATACTAAGTAATCCTTATTAAGGTCACAAGCATCGATGTCGTGAGAAATAGAGATTGTTCTAAATTTAGAACTATATACATCAACTGCATCTAATTCTACAGTGTTGTCGATAGTTAAGTCACATCCTCTATCTCTTAAGTAAGCTCATCTACGAACGATGTCTCCTTCTTTAAGAGCTACAGTAAGTGGGCTCTGAAGAGTGATAGTGTTAGTTGCAGAAGCGATAGATTCAATGTACAATCCATTCACTGGAGTACCATCATCTAATTTTGTAACCAAGATAGTTGAATTTCTTCCGATTCCAGCTAATGGCTGTAAAGATTTAACTTTAACTTCAGAAGCTCCAACAGCAGCATCTTCAGCTACAACTGTTTCAGCACCACAGATTCTTGGTTCAGTCCATTCAACTTCACAATCTCCATTAGTAAGAACATCAGCAGCAGAAGCTAATCCATCTTTAAATTTGTAAGAAACTAATTCTTCTCCTGTTGTTTTGTCTGTTTCAACATTAACATCGAAGAAGATTGTTTCATAATTTGCGAATTCTTTGTATCTTCCCCAAGTTTCAAGTCTTCTCCCTAGGGCATACATCTCGTTCAAGAGGTCCTGCATTCTTAATTCTTTATCTGCAAGAACATTTCCTCCAGCGTCACAGTGATTACATACACTTGGCATTTGTCTATAAGAATAATAAATAAAAGAAAAAAGAGACGAGTTTCCACTCATCCCCCGTAAAGTGTTAAAGATTTAAAATCCTAAAGTAATCATCTTTTATTTCTAACGACTCCTTTAGGTCTTTGTACTTGTTGTACTGGCTCAGCTACAGGAGCAGGTGTACCAGCACTGGCTCATATAGTATTAGCCTTTTTTGCAGAATCATTCATAAAGGCAACCAATTTGTTCACATTTACTTCTGGATGCATAACTGCTATCTCAGTCAAGTAAAGCTTCGTTAAATTGTCCTTGTTCTCTGCAGAACTGTTTGCCTTATAAGCTTGTTTGATTCTGTATAAGGCATAGTTTTCATCATCTAGTTTGACTACTCTAGGGTCAACATCCATAGCTGTAGTCTTAGCATTCAACTGTTTGATTACTTCTTTTAAGTTATCAATAGTTTGTTGATTAGTCTCATTGTCTAATGTGTGTCTCCTAACTTCTTGCTCATAAGCTAAATACACTTTCTTTGCAATAGTTTCTGCATCTTTCAAAGATTTCACATCATCCAGTTGTTGCTTTAATTTATCTGATTCTTCTTGGAGTTTACCAGTATCTGTGGTAATTTCCTTAGAATCAGTAGGTACTGTGTCAGGAGATGTTATATCTTTATTAGCTTCAGCGATAATTTTATCGAGAGCTTCTTTATTCTCCTGCTCATTCATTTTTCTTTCAGCATCACGAGCTACATCTTCTAAAGTCTGTTCAGGAACTTCTGGTTGTGTTTCCACAGTAGGAGCTTCTTGAGCAGGAGCTTCAGTAGGCTGAGCTTCTTGCTGTATAGTTTCTGGAGCTATTACTTCTCCAGGAGTTTGTGGGTTAGTGATACTTTGCTGACTTGCAGCAACTCATCATAAAGTGATTTGTTCTTCCATAGTTTAATAATTTGGAATATAAAGTGAGTAGATTACCATAAGAACCTACCAATTATCCTTATGGCAACCTATCTCAATTACCATCACCATTACACATAGACTGTGTCTTTAGAGAAAAGTTTACCATTATTTTCTCAAGATAACATTCGCTATCATAATTGTATAGGTTTTAAATTAGGAAAATGTTCTATAAAAATCTCTTGCATTTTATATCTTTTTTCTTATACTATCTAACGATATAGGAGAAATGCTAGGTGTGAACTCTTAGAGAACATTTCTAGAAAATAAATCCTATACTATAATGAGGACATATAGAAATATATGTTCATGGTGTGGAATACCATTCTATTCAGATAGATAAACATATCTTGAAGAGTTGAAATGGGATAGGGTCTCTTTAAGAGAAAGGCCACTGACTCCTAACTAGGGATAACGATATGATAGCACGTTCCTGTCATATCATTATCCTTGGTTGGGACCGACAAGAAACAGACCAATAAGATGCATCAATTGCGTGCTGTAGCCTTTATCCACTAAAATCCCTATATAGTAACAAGCTGAAAGGCACAAACGAATGTTTGGTATTTTTGAACGATGATTGAAAAATATTGTTTAAAAAATATATGTTACTATATAAGGGTTTTGGAGGAAAGGACTGACAGCCTTCAATGGATAATTCTTATTTATCCCTAGTAAGGGATTCTATATAGAATATCCTTATAAATATATATCCTTATAGGAATATTCCTTATATATATAAGAATATATAAAAACTGTTTTTCAAGGTCCAATCAAAGATTCATTTGTGCTTTACGCACAGTTACTATATAAGTGGCTCGGTTCTCTATTGGTTGACCCTATTCCATTTAACGGCCAATAGAGACAATTAAGCTCTCTCTTTATGGGAGAGCTTTTTTGTTTAAGAAAATTTTCTTGCAATTAATCTTAAAAATCTTACATATACAATATCTTTCATTTCTAAAAAATCCCCAAGGGCTATTCCTTAGGGATTTTCTTTTAATTAAAATGTATATCAAGGGGCTTGTTCTTCTACAGGAGTTTCCTCTACAGGAGCTTCTTGTGCAGGGGCTTCTTGTGTGGTTGGTTGTCCTTGTTGTGGCTGAGCTCATTGCTGTTGCATCTGTTGAAGTTCCATTTCTCTCTTAAGCATAAGCTCTTTTATATCATATGAATCATTTATGTAGTTCTCATAAGATTCTTTATCATAGGCTTTGAATCCAGGTAGCCCCACAGTCTTAAGCACAGAATCCAAGAATGCTCTCTTATCAATCTCTCATAGCTGAGTGATTTCATTCTGTACAAATGGTGTAAGATTCTGAATATTATTCATTAATCAAGCTAGCTTAGTTGCTCTTTGCTGTTCAACTGCAGCATCAGCTGTACATATAATCTTGAATTTCTTATTAATATCACTTAATGGAATTGTATAGTTTCCGTTTTCATCTTCTATATAGGCAACTGTTGCTCAAGAATTCATAGCTAAATTAATCCAATGATAGAATAACTTAGAATAGAATCTTCCAATAGAAGCTGTGATAGGAGCGAGTCTAGCTTTAGCAGTTCATACCCTAGATTCTACTCAACTTCTAGTACGTTCAATCTTTCAGTCTCATCACATTACATAGCTATTTACTCAACATATCGAAGCAGCATCATCTTTAAGTTGATTAAGCATAGATAATGCAATCTGTACAATGTTATAATCTGTGAAGTCTAGCTTTCATAGAGCTCCTGGATATCAAGGATTTACTGTAACTGTAGCTCATTCTTTATACTTAAGTGTAGTAGGAGAGCTTCAAGTGAGTGGGTCAAAGATAGCTCATTGAATTACAGTATACATAGGGTTAAGATGCTTATAGATTGCATCTCATAAAGAATTGAATAAAGCATTACATTGTTTCTGATGAGGCATAATCTTATGTCAGATTCCTCTAGGATATGCTCATAATCATTTCTCATAAGTCATTTCTATAAATGGTCATTCATAAGAAAGGAGCTCATCTTCTCAATAGAAGTAAGGAGATTTTCCTTTATAAACGAAGTAACCATTTACCATTATCATTAACTGGTCTCTAATGTAGAGTTCTACTATCTCAACAAAATTTGAGGTGTCGAGAACATTAAATGTATTGTCATAGACAACACCATCACAACTATAACCAGCATTATTAAAGTTTTCAATAAAGGTCTGAGAGTATGCATCGATATCATATATCTTAGTAAAATCAGCTTTAGATAAAGGATTTCAATAGTCCAATATCGCATACTTCTTTTTCTCTAAGTTTTCTCTCATAGTAGTACCATCATCCTGTTTCTCATCCATAAGAATCTTATAAGTGAACTCTATGTCTTGAAAACTTAAGAATCTTCTTCTAAATTTCTCTGGAGCTTTATAGAAATCTCTAGCTCAGATAGAGTAGAACATCTCAAAGAAACTTACAGGGTATAGTGCAGGGACAAATAGTGTTTCTTTTTTTCAGTTTATCTCTGTATCGATATTTACATATCAAGGGACTCAATAGGAAGCTCATATAAGAGTAGCTTCATTTCTAATTATCTCTTGAGTTTGTTCTGTTTCAGACATCTCTACTCACCATTGAAAGAAGTTTTGAGCCTTTTCAGCTAGCTCTGGGTCAGTATCTTCCATAGGGAGAATTTTAGGGCGAAGGTCATTATCATAGAGATTTGCCATAAAGGTATCGTGGATTGGTTGAATCAATGGATAAACCTTAGCAGACTTATGCTCTAATCATAGTCTTCTAATCTCAGCCTCATATTCCTTAGAGAAGAGCTTCTTCATCTTTATGATTTCGAATTGTTCTGGAAATATATTATCTCTAAAATGGATTAATATCCTATGCAACTTATCCCAGATTTCTTTTTCTTCTGGCGTAGCATTCTCATCAATAGCTCTGGTACGATTAAGCTCGTATTCAGCTTTTTGTTCTTCTAGTTGTTTATCTATAGTTGCCATATTAATCTTTTAAATCATTATAAATTGTATCCATAGGTGATAACTGGGTTGTTATGACTAGGTCCCTTTTATCTTTACTAAATCAACACACATTATCTATTGCTTGAAGATACTTAAGTAATTTCTCACGGTCGTTTGGAGTTTTCTTTTCTAATGCCATTAGGTCCTTTACCTCAGTAAGGATTCATTCTAAGTACACTTCTTGCATAGACTTTCAAAATATTTCCTTAGATAATTTTTCTATCATTTCTTTTGCTCATAGATTATCTAGTGATATAGTTTCCTTTATCACATCGTCATCTACTTGATTAACATCTATAGGTTTTGTCATAAATATAACATTTCAATATAAAAGTACCCCCATTTTTTATGGAGAAATGCTAGGTAGTACCGTTACCAAAATTAAAATAAGACACACAATGAGTTCAAGGTGGACTCTTGTTCCACCCTGAAATTGTGTGATAACTTTTAACCTAGTATCTTCTTAATAATATAGGATATTAAATTGCTTCAATGTCCTTTTCCTTAACTTTAGTTTTCTTAACTTTTACAGGTTTAGCCGAAGCTTTAGCTCATCAAAGATTAGTCTTAGGTTTGTATGCTCATCATTTAAACACTACATCAAAGTCTATCTGTGGAGTACGGATATAATCACTTGTTATTTTAGTAGCATCTATGATAGGAGCTTTTAACCAAGTGTTAGTCTTAGAAGCAGCTCTTCTAGTTGTAGAGCTTCCACTAGACTGTAATCCCTTCATAATATCCACTAATCATTGAGATACTTTAAGAGCCTTTCCTGCAAGTCATCCACTCTTAGACGATTTCTCTTTGTCTGATTCAAGACTAAGTGCGTAATCATTAGCTCTTTGTATAAGCTCCAAGTTAGCTTGGTAAACTATATCATTATAATGTCACTTAGCTGTTTCATATACCTCAGGATATTGTTCCTTTATAGGGGAATCCCAAGCAAAAGCATCTAGGTTGTTAGCCGCAAACTCTGTTATAGCCTCTAGCTTTTGTTTATCGCTTAATCAAGGTGCTGAATTGATTCTATTAAAGATATATGATGCAATTTCTGGTTCCACATCTTTATCATAACTAAATGTTTTAGTAATCATAGTTCATTGCACTACAGCTCTTTCCCAATCTCAATCTCTCATAGCTTTTTCAAAGTCTATAAGTTGCTCTACTTGAGAACGAAGATTTGATTTAAGATAGTATTTAGTATATTCTTCTCAATCGCTATTTTTCTTTGTTTCTTTAGTAAAGAACTTTTCAGAAATGTCCTGGGTCTTACTTGCTAAGAAGTTGAACATAGCACTATCTACAGCCTCAGTGTCAGCAACTATAATATCATCCCAATGAGAATCAACAAAGTTTTGTTTAAACTCTCTATATAAATCTGTCTTCTTAATCTTATTATAACTAAGCTTTTCTTTAGGTCAAATTAATCACCTATTTCTATATTCAGCTTGTTTTTCTTCAATGAATGCCTCACGCTCATCATAGAATAGATTAGACATAACTCATTTATAAATGATAGTGGCATACTTTTGATACTCTGGGTCTCAATTGAATAGATTTAATTTATCTGCCATAAATGATAGAGATAATTGGATTCAAGCCTTTGTATCAACCATAACTTTAGCCTTAATACTTTCATCTTCTGCAAACTTTCTCAATGCCCCTGGCTCCTTCTCTTCTATTCTAGTAAGGAACTCTTCTAATGCAGCATCTCGATTATCTCAACTAGCCGTTCAATTCACATGTCAGAACTCTAGAAAGTTATTCAATCCCTCAAAGAAATTAGCTCATCCTGGGTTAGTTGATTCAGTAAAGGCATAGATAATAGAGTCATAATAAGACTCATATCAAGGCTCGTGTTTAGGCATAATAAATCATTCTCTACGCCATTCTTCCCATTCAGGGACTCCAGCATAAGCCTCATCTAAATCAGTTAAATCGTAAATAGCTTTAGTTGATGCCCACTTTCATTTATCATCATTGTCTGCTGTAAAGTATCTTATTCATTTAATTATTTCTTTTCAAGAGTTAAGTAATTGAGACAAACTTACTAACTGTGAGAATGCTCAGCTCCATTCATATCAGTCATCTCATTTTATTAAGTGTGATAGATATTCTGAATATTGAGCTTGTCTCATTTTATATAAGAATGCAGTATCTGAACCTTCCCATTGCTCTCAAGCTAAGATTGATGGGATTCATCATACCTCATAAACTAATGGAGTATTAGAACCATATTTATTATATCATTCTTCTAGCATATATCTAAGTGTTCAAGCTGATAGAGTATAGAAGTTATCTGCTACATAATCCCAAGCAGCTCACATTCAATTAGATTGCCCCACTCTTAATGCATCTATTATAAATCTTCTAGGCTTCCAGTTTCTTCATACATTAGATACTAATGTTTGTATGAGTGCTCAAACTCATCGAGCATCTCAATATAAATCTGGATGTGCTTGATGCGCTAATATAGCTTCTCATTGTGCTATAAGAGGTCTAGCAGGTCAGAAAGACATTATTCATTGCCATTGCTGACTAACTATCTCTATATTAGATGACACCCATTCACAGAAATCCATCAAATCAGCTTCATTCTCATCATCAGGTCGTTCTCAGTTATCAGAGAATCTTGAGAGTTTCCACATATTAACCAAGTCATTAAATAAAGCTTGATAGAAATTAGATAACTCTGGTGTATTTTGTAGATAATTAATAGCTCATCAAACTGCCTCTCTGCTTCAAGAATCTGCTACAAGCTTGATTGTAGTGATTATTTTTTCCCAAGTCTGTCTCCACATGTTCATTCACCAAGCTCACCTAAAGTTTATGGTGTTCATTAATGTCACTAAAAAATCTTGGAAGACATTGGCTCAATAAACTTTATCTAGTCAAGTGAATCAAGTTCAAAGCATATCTTTAAAGATTCTTCAAGAGTATATATTAATTGCATCCATTACTCTATCCTTTAAATCTTGTGGTATAGTTACATCTTTCATAAAGTTATCGAACATATTCACATTAGCAAATGTTAATACATTATTTGTTTTTAATGCTTTTACAAAAGCTAGATTTTTAAACTTCTGAGCCATTAAGGCATCGATAATATTATTTGCGTTATCCCTTGTAGCATCGAATACTGATATGAAGTTATCCCAAGAGAACTTTTTAGACATCTGACTATATGACTTTCAGAATAGTTCCATAAGTCAATCACTCATATCTACTTTCTGGTCTTTCATTAAATCTTCTACATCCTTTCAAGTATATTTAGCAAAGTAATTTTTAATCGTATTCTTTGTGGCCCATTTAGGATTAAGTTCAATAAACTCAGATGTAAGCACATTATTTCATTCTCTCACTCTAGTGATGAAATCCATATCCTCTATTCATAAAGCTCTTTTGTAACCATTAGCCTTAAAATTATAGGCTATAGATTGTGGAGCAATGGTAAGAAGCTGAAATGGATAAGACATTATTGCTCTAGCTAGAATAGAAGAACCATTTACTCATCTCATTAATGTTTTAAAGAACATATCTGATTTACTTCATAGGTTTACTCATCATAGCGCCTGCATAATAATTTTATATTCATTCATAGAGAAATCAGAATTGAATAACTCATTAAACCTAGCTAGAGATTTTTCATCAAGGTCTCTTAAATATTCTATTCAAGCGAATCTTTGTGTCTTTAATGAAGAAAATAAATCGAAATATGCTCAATCTCATTCTTTAGCGAACTTAAAGAATTTAAGAATCTGATTATTCCCAATAGTATTCATTAAGTCATAAACATCTTTACTTGTAGATATATTTAATACTATAGTTCAAAGTCTTCAGAAAGCTCTATTTAATGAAGTGTTAATTGATACTCAAACTGTTCAGTCAGCAGACCCTAATGTGTTTTCTATTCTCTTAAAATATTTAGCCATTTCAAGAGCAGTACGTTGTAGGTCATTGTCTACTCTCATTCTTTCTAGTACATCTAAATTCTGAGAATAATATCAATAATAGTAACTTCTTATTGTCTCCCAATCTTCTTTATTAAAGAATGTATTTCAAGTAAAATATCATCGAAGCTTAGATATCATATCATTATCTCACCAAAGCTTTCACCATCAAGAGAATGCATTTGATTTGATAAGATTTTTAACAGTATCATTCTGTCATCAAACTAGGTAGTCAGCATCAATTAATCTTTTTGTTGTTGTATATTTAGATAATATCTTTCTAGCATCATTTAATACTTGAGAGTTTAGTTTTCTCTCTGCATCAGTAACTTGGTCGAGCTGGTTAAGCATTGAATACATTGAATCAGAATATTCGATTACCTGACTCTTAGTAAGTCATAATTGTCAAGATGTATATTCTTTAGGATTAACCTTTCTAAAAACTCAATCAGGTCACTTCTCTATAAATAACTCTCATTTATAGGAATCAATATTTCAATCTAGTACATCTCATAGAGTAAGTTCATTTCAATCAATTAATGTTATTCTAGTATTAAGCAATCAGTCATAGAAATCTTTATCTAATGATTTCAACTCAGCTTTAACTTCCTTAAGTTGGACGTCAAGCATATTATTGATTGTATTTTTGATATCCTTAGGAATGTCTGTAAGATATGTATATGCCATAAACATATTCTTGTAATGATTGAATAGTAATTGGTTATCTTTATAATCAGATAAATTATTATTCACTATAGTAGATAATTCTTCCTCGGATATTTTTCATTTCTTCTTCATTATTTGTGAGACATCTAGTACTATATTACTCTTTATGGTAGTGTCTACTCAATCACTAATAGATGAATCTACTAATTTAGCTACATTGTTTTGTAACCCTACTGGGACTCAATCTGAGTTAAGCACAAAGTTTTTAAAGAACTGCTTCTTTGCTAATTGTGGGTTTTGTTTGTACATTAACCTAGCATATAGATTTCATCTAGTAGCCGCATTCTTTGCAAGGTCTATTGCTTTTATTAAAGCATAAGCTTGTTGATATGGAATCTGTCTAATTTCATTTACTGTAATATTTTCGAAATTCTTATAGATTCATTTTAATCATTGTGGTAAAGTATTAATTTCTTGGATTAACAAATCGTGGACATTGGCTGTAATTATTCTTCAATTAACCTTAGCCATAACTTTTCATTCTTTTATCAAATCTTCTTTAGCTTCTTTTATATTAGTATAAGATTTAGCCCAATCTTTTCACATCCTATTTAATTTAGATTTATATCAAGCTATTATCTCATTATTTCATTGTTCTATAGCACTTAGTTCTTCTTTTGTAGTAGCTATCCTAAGTTTATACTTTCATCACAATAATCATTCTGTCTGTTCTGCTGTTAAAAATGAATCATATTTAGCCATCATTAAATCTTGTTCTACCATATCAAGAGCCCATCAAGCTTGAAGTTTAAGTCTCTGCGCTATAGTAGGAGTCATAGTTCAAGCATTAATCTGTCTTTCTACTTCATCATAATAGTTTTTAAGAATTCATCTTATAATGTCTTCTTCTTCAAATGTAATTCATCATCATCTACTTATCTTTCATTTCTCAATAAGAGCCTCTAATTGATTATAAGTAGTTGGTATAATTACATTATCAATTTCTTCAACGACTATGTTTGTAGGTATGGTTCTTGGAGAGATAAGGTTTGAAGCATCTAGCATTTCGAAGTCTAAAGATGTAGGCATAGATGAGTCAAATAGGTCTCTAATAAATTCACTATTCTGCTCTAATCAGTTTCTTTTTATAAAAGCCTGAGTAAACTCATCTCACATAACAGATTCTCATCTTAAGAATTTCCTAATAGTATTAGCAGGAGATACTAAAGGCATCTCATATCATTTACTAATCATATTAGCTCAGAAATCAAATACATAAGTATTGAGAATATCATCTCATAAAGATATAATTGCTTGTTCTTCTGCTGAAGTAAGTTCTCTTTGTCAGTAAATAATTGGTCATAAGACTCATACTATATTATCATCTTCAATCGCACTTGTGAAAGTGTCTACAGTTATTGAACCTATATCTCATCAGTTAGCTAATGCCATCATAGTACCCTTAGCTTGTATTTTGCTTTGTATATCTGATGCTATAGCATAATTAATATATGCTTGTTTTAATGCTTCTGAATTAGTGTTCATTTTTTCATCATCACCTCAGACTATTCATTTAATTGTATTATAGAATGAAGCTCTATCTGATGAGTATAATGTTTCTATATCTGTTATAGTATCATCAACATTTTTGATTATCTTAGTATAGCGACCAGTTGCTCATAATTGATATCTAATTATATCGCTAGCCATCTTCCAAGTAGAGCCTGGTATATATGTATCCATCTCTGCAGATATAGGTAATCAAGTCATAGTTCTTAGATTAGCTATAATCCATTCTTTATATTCAGCTTTATTTACTGGGGCTCAATCCATATTGAGTCACATTATAACACGAAAGTATTCTAAGGCTTTATCTTCTAGTTCTTTCATACTTTCTTCTGTGACTTGCTCTATATTCTGTGCAAATGCTCATAAAGTTTTTACTGAGACATCTCTAGTTATTTCATTATATATATTTTCACTCGTCGTTCTAAATTTTAACTTTCAATTATCTACATAGTAATTAGATGCCATCTTTCACCTAGGATATATTATTTGTGGCCTAGTATCTTCTGAAAAGCTATTTACAAATCTGTTTAACTCTTCATCGTCTCTCCGATTTAGGTCATTAACTACAATAAATTCTACATCAGATGGAATATCAGAAACTTTGAATACCTCCGATATACTAGGGCTTACGACTAATGAGTTCTGTGTAGCTAGTTCATCGAAGAATTCTCAATATGATGTTTGTGGTGCTCAGGCATACATTCAATCTCTATAATTATAGAAGACAGAATTAGCATCAGTAATTTCTCATTTTATATTTTTTGCTGATGTGGTAGCATAAGCTAGTTTAGTGATTTCTGCATCTTTTAATTCTTCTGGAGTCATAGATTTAAACAAATCATTAATCCTTCTTTGTGCTTTTTGTGCATCTTCAACTGACCCGATATCAAATAACCTTTTTGCTCATACTTTAATTTGGTCTAAAGGATTAGCTCATTCAGTAATCGCACTTGACTTAGCTACATCATCCCAAGATATTGCATAGATTCATTTTACTAAGTCAGTTGCATTCATAGGATATCATCATACCTTTACAGGTCATACTCTTTTAGAACTAAAGTTTCTTACTGCGGCTACAAAGTCATCATATAAATCTCTATTAGATATCTCTTCAAAAACATCTTTACCATCACTATCTTTAAAGATACTCCTTAATGCCTGTCAAGCTCTATCATATTTAGTAACTGATGTATATGAACCTCAAGACTCTAAAAATGCTGCAGTATTGGTCATACTAGCAGACTTACTAAGTAGCCTAGCCTGTTCTTCTGTTGTAGCTCAAGCTACTGTAGTCCGAAGTTCTAATTGTTTTGCTTTAAGAGCGTTTCTAATTGAGATATCATTTATAATATCACCTATATGACTATATATTATTTGTTCTAATTGTCATAGGCTTGTAATTTTTGCTATCTGAGATAATGTAAGTGGTCAATAATCTTTAAGGTTGTCACCATTAATCCATTTTATAGCAGATTCTAAAACATCATCATCTTCTCAAAGGAATATCTTACCAATAGCATAATTATTAAATGCTATCTCTCTTTCTTTAACATCTTCTGCTATCTCATCAAATTGTTTTCGAGTATCATCTGCATTAACTACATTACTAGGAGCTTCTCATTTTTTTACTTGGTCTAAGTCTTTTTTAATTGCATCTTTTAATATGACTTCAGCATCAGTAGGAAGAGTTGATGTATTCATAGGGTCTGCTTGCGTAGCTTTAGTGACTACAATCTGGTCTTCATTTTGAAGAGCTTCTCTAATAGTTGAGCTTAACATCTCTCTTCAGGTTTGTGAAGTTGCTTTTTCTGATGCAGACTCTACACTTAAATCTATATCTTTTATTACATATTCGGATTTTCATAAGATTCTATCTTCATTCATAGCATTAATTATTCACCTTTGAGTTCAATTTTTCTTATAATAAGATATAGTCCTTTGTATTCTATCTCTTAATTCAGCAACTGTTATCTTATTTATATCATCTCAATCTAAAGAATAAGTAGATGCAATATCTATCATCTTTTCTTTAATTCATTTATCTGGTACATTTACCACTAATGCTTCTCAAAAGAGTCAATTCTTTTCAGAAAATAATCAATATGAATTTCTTAAGTATAACAAATCTTCTTTTGCCTTTAGTTGAATAGTCTTTGCTATTTGAATTCTATTATCATATTCAGCTTTTAACACAGGGTCTCTTCAAATCTTATATGCAGTGATTGTATTAGGGTCTCTTTTAAATCTTCGATTACTATCAGAGGTAGGAGACAGATTGTCCACACCCTTTACTTGGTCTTGTCAAAATACAATATAGTCATCTACAGGAGCTCTATCTCTCATCTCCTTTACATTTCTAATAATTACTCAATCGTATCAATTATCTCAAGCATATCTAACTATATTATCTGTAGATGTTATCTCTCAATTAAATTCTATTTCATCCCAGTTCTTTCATCAAGCATCAACTATTAATGGGTTCTCTGCATAAAGATATGTTTCATACAAACGTCATTCTGTAAGAGCAGTGATTTCATTTTCCTCATCTATTAAGAATCTATCTAATGCCTGGATATCTCATTCAAAGATTATCTCTCATTCTTTACGTCAGAGATAGTCAGCCTTCATAGTTATTGTGTAATTGTTCTCTCATATTTGGTCTACTTGAAAGAACTCTTCATTCATAGCTCTTGCATTTATTTCTTCTCTAGCATCTTCTAAGTTTCTAATTCTCTTTCAAGTGGCTGGCCTTCAAGTTCAATAAGTAGTTCAAAGCTCTTTATCACTTGTAAAGAATAATGCTGTATGGTCTCAATAATCGTGAGTTCAATAATTTGGACTTCTTCATAAAGCTTTTCCTGGAACTACATCGTCTCTTCATCTATAAGCATGTATAAGATTTCAATCAGAGTCTCTCATTTTAGACTTCTTCATAAATTCTCACATCTGGTCGCTTATCTTTCTTCAAGTGTTATCTACATATCATTTAGAATATGTGATATCACTTCTATATGCCCAACGACTATCTTGTGTTGGATTATAATTCTTTAATCACTTAAATTGATTTTCTTTAAACCAAATATAATCATCTCAAAGTAAATCATCTCCTCCTTCTACAAGTCCATTTCAATCATAAACATTTTTAATTATAACTCAATCATATCATTCTCTATTAGCATATTCAGCTATATCATCAGTAGTAACTGCTTCATCTGCCCAACTAACTTCAATCTCATTACTAAATGCTCAATTTGCATCAATAATGTATGGATTCTCCATATTTACATATCAAGCATATCTATATGCTCATTCTCATGATTCAGTAGCTTCTTTTATCTGTGTTCAATCAGCATAGCTATCAGCCATACTTTTATTAGATGTTCAGAATATTCATCTTCATTTTACTCTTTCTGATAATGTATCTGTTTTACGCCATTCTACACGATATATCGGGATTAATGTTCATCAAACCTCTTCTCATACTGTAGCTCTAGACTTACTCATATATTCATCCATTCACTTAGATATTCATACTCAATTAGTATCATATCTACTATATGTAGAATATCAAGCAGGTCTTTTCCTAGCCTCAATATCTTTATATAAGTTTCTTATTTTATCTTCTCTTCAAAAGATTTTCTTAATTCTATACCATAAATCTTCAAAGAATGATTGTATTGTTCAAGTAAAGGATTGTTTCTTTTTTACATAACTTACAAATCAATCTGCTATATATTCTTCTACAGCTTCATCCATAGATAATCAATGTAGCTTTGCATAGTCTGTTATATCTTGAGAATGATATTTAAGAGCATTAGCTATTAAGTTTGCCTTCTCTTCTTGTGTAAGAAATAAGTCTATGTATGCATGTACTACTTCATGCTCAGGTACAAATCTCTTAGGATTTTTAACAAATTGAATCATCCTCTCACGATAAGCACCTAATGCAGCTTGCCCCTCTGGTGTCATTAGATTATCTGCGAAGATTATAGTTACCTCGTCATTATCGAAATATTGATATACTATATCTCTAGCCTCTTTCTGAGAGATGTTATCATATTGCTCCATTCAAGGGACATCTCTTTTAAAAAGAGATGGCTGTTGAGGTTTAGTCATATTAGGATTAAGTGGTGTATCTGATTCTACTATATCATTTAAATTTTTATCATCAGTAAGAACATCATAAACTCATTCTTTAGCAGATGTGTTTTTAAGTTCTTTTGTCTTAGATATTAACTCATCTGAGAGAGCCTTTTTGATTCATTGCGTAGCTCTAATTGTATCTTTAGCTACTATATATCTAGCATAACACTCTGAGAACTTCTCTAATATCATCTCTGCTTGTGCCTCATCTCAATCAGCTATAAGAAGTGCTATACTCCTTTTTTCTTTTACTGTAGCATCAAGCATAGTCTGTAATGTATAGAATCATCTTGCAACACTAATCTTTGACGATTTTAGTTGCTGTATAATTTTTACACGAGCTTCACGTCATAAGTCTCAAACAATTCATTTTCAAGAAAGTAGTTTAGCTTCTAGAAATAATTTTATTCTTTCATTATAAGTATGTAGATGTTCATATAATTCTTTATTCTTGAGTCCCATCGCTATCTGAGATTCAATATTATTTTTAGCCGCTATTAGTGATGTCATCTCTCTAGCGAATGCTGGGTCACTAATCATAAGTGCGGCTGCTAGCCATTCGGCTTCTTTACAAACTTCTGGCATTATTATTTACATATATCTAAAATGTCTATATCTGCTATATTCCTTGCTAAGGTATCTATAGCATTAGTTTCTCACATTAATTCTAATAAATTATCACTTATATTTTTTCTCTTCGATGATGGTATTGTTTTTAATTTATCTATAAGCTCTCTAGTATCCTTGCTCATAGTAATAATCGCTAATGGGTCTCATACTATATTAGTCTCAACTCATAGTGCCTCTAGTCATTTTTCAGTAGGATAATATACATTAGCTCAATCTTTATTCACCATAGAGAAGAATTCATCAATATTCGTTTCCATCTCTTTAGCAATTGTTTGGTTAATAAATCATTGAGCAACTAAATTATCTATTTCTTGTCTTGTTAATCACCTATTTATTCATCTAGCGAGTCATCACTCTACTACTAAATCCATTCAAGGAGCATATTTTTGGACAGTCCTTTCTATAGCATTTCAAGCTCTATCAGTTAGTTTTATGGTAGAAATCCAAGGTCAGATTCTAACTGTTCAATCTAAATCTCAGATATATTTAACAATATCTGCTATATTAGCCCTTGAATCTGTCAGTAATGCAGTAACGGCTTTTGCCATAGCAGAGTCTTGGTTAAAGACTTGTTTAAGTACATTATATGTGGCTTGTTTGGTGTCTTGGTTTAATTGAGATAAGTTTACATTTCAAATGTTCTCTTTAATGGCAACTGTTATTTCATCAACCATCTTATTTAGAGATTTGGAGTATTGCTTTAAGTCTTGTAATAATAGTTTATATTGGTCTCAAACTATTTTTCAAGACGCATCTTTAGATGTTCTTCATATAGCCTCAGCATATTTATCTAACATACCTGGGTTATCTGCAATTAATCTAATAGGGTCTATATATCACTTACTCCAACTAGATGTATTATCAAAGTTTTTAAGAAATGAATTTACTAAAACTCATAAATCTCTCATCATTCAAATTCATTCTCAAAGAAGCGTTCCTCAAACAGATATTTTCTTCGAAAAGTCTGATAAATGTTCAGAGTCTGCAATAGATGCTATAGCATCGATTGTTTGGTCTGTTCATATAAGCTGTAATCATCTAGGGACATAACTAACTAATTGTGCGAACTGCCTTCATTCCGCAGTATTTCTAACCCACGGGATTCTGTTAAGTCATCATAGTGTTCTTAGTTGTGCAAATTCTCATAAATTATTTAATCATTTTCATATATAATAATCTACGATAACATGTGCTCACACTTCTGGTGCATACTCTGCCACTTGAGCAAAGTAATTTTGCATAAGCCTTCTACGCATAGAATCATTAGTTGTCATAGTAGCCATTATAGATGTATCCATATCAGAGAAAGCGAATGGAACTTCACTAGACTCCCTATGAATAATATTCCAAGCTTTATTTAATACCCTACCAAATGTTTGTTGTCAGGCCTCATTAATAAATGCTCATATATTTGCTCATCCATATTGAACCGCTTCCCAAGCATCCATTATAGCAGTTCACTCTGTTTGTTCTACTTTATAACTTATCTTACGTGAATTATAATCTAGTACATCTTGAGGAGACTGCACTCAATGTGGTATTCAAGGTAGCCAATGTCATTCCATATCAATCCCCTTGAATAAGAAATCACTATATTGTATATACTGTCAAGTCTCTGGGTCAATTATTGCATCTGGAGCTCTATCTATTAATCAAGTATCTGGGTCTGTATAGTCAGCAGTGAGAGCTATCCATTGAGAATGATTCTTAATAAATTGTTCAAAAGCTTTTTCTCACCATTGTATGTCGTTATAAACATCTTCATATCATTCAGACATTTCTACCTGAGATAAGTCTGTAGTATTATATAGTCTTTGTAAATGAGATTTTTCTCTATAAGACATAGTCATAGCAGTATTTCGCCTTCAATATGTTTCTTGTGCATTTTTTGTAGCATCATTCATAAATTCTTGCCTAGCTTCTACTGTAGATATATGTGAGTTCTCAGCAGCAGGTCAGAAAATACTTCTAGAATAATCAACTGCTTGAGACAATCTTGCCTGTGATTTTTCATCACTTAAAGCTTTAGCTAATTCAGACTGCTCTACTAGGTTAGCCATTTCTCATTGCTTGACTATCTCATTATCAATGAAGTCAAAGAATTTTCATTTAGTAATTATACCATCTTGAAATGCTGAACCATTAGTTGATACAGGTCATAGCACTGGAGTTGTTATATTTGTTGCACTAAATTTATCTTTATATTTATCATAGAATGCATCTCTAGTAGATTCCCACACAGATTCTCAGATATTTCAATCATTATATGCATCTTTAAGATACATATAATCTGCCATATCTTTTAATAACTCTTCTCTAGCTTGAGAATTAAATTTAATAGTAGCTGACACATCATCTCATCATAAATCATCTAGTCATATAGTTGTATTAAATTCTAGGTCTCATCAATATTTGTTTTCTAATGCCTTAGTTTGCCATAATTCTTTTCAAGCTTGTCATACCCATTCTCAAACTTCTATAGCCTTTTTTGGTAAGTATGTGGCAACATCTCGAAGACCCTGAAGATATGCTCATCATAATCAAGTTATTCAAGACATAGGGTCTTCTTCCATACGTTTTATGGATTTATCAAATAGCTGTATAGATTTTGGCGCTGTACTTTCAGTCTCTTCTTCCTCTTCTTCTATATCTACAGAATGGTCTATTACAGAGTTCTCTAATCATAGTCATTTATCTATATTATATGAGTCTAGTGAGAATCAACTTAATTGAGTTTTCTCTTTATCCTTATTAGCATTATATATTGATTCAGTTTTTTTCTGCGAGAAATAAGCTGGGATAGCTTGCATTATACTTGTAAATAATCAATAGTCTCACATCCTAGCTTGTTTTTCTAATTGTTCTCAATACTGTGGAGCTTCTTGTATAGTATCCTGTACTATTCACTGAACTTGTTCTCATTGTGAATCCTCTTCATTTTGTAAATTAGGTCTATTACTAGAAACTGCTTGATTAGTAATATTAGATGGTGTGTTTTTAAACCAAGTTAATGGATTATACCAAGCCATATCTTTCTTTTCTAATAAATAAAAAGCCCACCACAATTATAGTACACCATAAAGAAGTCTCCTCCACTAATCGGGGGAATGGATTCGACTTCAATACAGTGTATTATAAAGGTGATGGGCAAAGGGGTTATTTGATTCGTGATTTGAAATGTTCAACTATATCAATAGATGTACATAGTCATTTAATTTCAAACATTATGGCTCCATCGTGAAGCCCTCTAAATACAGGGATTGTTTGTTCTTCTGTATAATTTTCTTTAACTTCTACCATTGGAAGTTCTTCTCCTAGTCTTTTCTTAATCCTAGGTGCTAATAAATCTTTACATACTCAATCTCAAGTATGTGCATTAATCTCTAATATATACATAGTTCTTTAAATTAAGAATATAAAATTAATTCTCTTCAAAGAACTCTAGTTTCTTTATTAAACTAACTCAAGAAGACCTATCTAAAATCTTTTCAATATCTTCTTTAGTCATTATATTTTGCTCTAAAGTGAATGCTGAGTATCACCAATCTTCATCTTTAGTAAGAAGACATAATAACTCTCAGTCTTCATCTCTTACAGCAATATAGTGTTCTTTCATTGCTTTTTCTAAAGCTTTCTTTTGTTCAGTAGAAATCATTTTATCTATTATATATAGGGGTAAAACATAGTAATTTGTTCTCTAAAAAAGAGATAATTTTAAGTTAAGTAATGGATTGTTATCTGTGTCCACTCTCTGATATCTATTATGCCATTCCATTTCAGCCTTCTGCATTTGAGTCATCTGTGGCATAGCAGACATAGCATTCTTCATAGCTAGCTGTTCATTCTGATAAAGAAAGAATAAGCAAGCCATCATAGCAGACACTTGGTCATCTTTCTTTCAATGTTCTCACAATACTTTATTTCAAGCTCTCTTGAAGTGAGATATCTCCTCTACAAGTCATCACTCTCTAAAACATTTAGGGTCTAGATGAAATGTGTTAGACGTGAAGAATGTATTCTGAATCATCTCGATACACCATTGCTTACTAACTAGATAATGTCATTTATCAATCTTCCAATCAACATTTCATCCCCATCTGATTTTCATATTAACTGGCATTCATAACATAGCAAGTTCTCTAGCAATAGCTTCACTCCTAGAAATATCTGATGCAAAGAATACTCTTCAATTCTTAGCCCTAGACTTATAATCTAAGAAGAACTGTTTCATTTGAGCAAATCTCTCATCTGGGTCATGACTTAGACGCCAAGTGTTATCTACCCAATATCATTCCTTACTAACTATCACTGCAGCAAAACCTGGGTAATCTCGATTCTCTGCTTCATCATATCACAAGATTACATAATCCCCTTGCATAGGAGACTCCTGTTGTTTTCAATCTGTGGTAAATACTGTAGTATTAGTGGAATATTCTCAATAGTTCTCTGCTAGCATATATTCATATCATCAGACATTCATAGCAGTTTCATTCTGTAGTCTCTTCTGCCTCTCTGTAAGAAACTCTACATCATCCATTGTATAATGTAAAGCCACTACAGGTCTAGCTTCTAGGAATTCAGCTCTCATTCTAGCCATCTCTCAAGATTCTATTTTCTCATAGATATCTTTTCTAGATTTACATAAATGCATTCAATGTTCAGTTCGGATTCTATGGATTAGTTGCTCTATTGTTTCTGGATATTCCCTTTGTCTAGCATAAGCATTCTTCCGCCCATCATAGAATTTACCTGCTTGAGTCTTAGGGTCTATCGT
>JAEEGL014623771.1_pt1 | contig 25755 bp, 21 predicted proteins | sample 9134231 | NCBI WGS metagenome assembly JAEEGL01 (sample SAMN16246548, study PRJNA631951) | gut metagenome | biome: gut microbiome; feature: rumen; material: fiber-attached | host: Bos | place: Iran: Karaj | collected 2018-10 | reverse complement strand
TGAAAGCTTCACTACTGGTGGTGATAGAGCATTGGTTCAATCAGTTGAAAACTTTGAAGACTATATGACATTTGGTGCTCAACAAGTACGTGATGCCAATATGGGCCCTGGTGATGTATTAATGGGTCTTTCAGAATGTGGTTTAAGTGCTAGTATTAATGGTTCAGTTTGTGAAGCTGATGATTTAGGATGCACTACTTACTATTTATTCTGTAATCCAAAAGAGATTTTATACGAAACACTTGAAAGATGCCGTAAAGTATTCAATCGTAAGAAAGTTATTCAAATACCTCTATTTGTTGGTAATATGGCTGTAGCTGGTTCTACTCGTATGCAAGTAACTACAGTTGAATTATTAGTTGCTGGTGCAGCTCTTGAAATGGCCGCAAAAGAATGGTGTGAAGAAAACTTAACAGCCGATGAACTTGAAGCTGCTGGAACTCTTGCCATTGGATTTAAAGAATATGCAACTGAATTCAAGAAAGTTAATAAACAACTTGCTAGTGGTAAAGCTGTTCAAGGTCTTGCAAAAGTTGTTGAACTTGAAAAATCAGTATATGACAATCATGGTTTAATTACATATTGTACACATGATTATCTATTAGATATCATGACAGATACAACTGAACGTCAACCAACGTTCACATTACCTCCATTCAGAAAATTCGATGATCATACATCTGAATTAAGCTGGGCTTATATTAAAGATCCTCTATATCCAAATGAAGTTGCATGGCAACATGTATTCCGTCGTCCTATTAAAGGATTAGATTGGACTGTTGAAGATTATAAACGCTTAGAAGCTTCTCCAGCAATCATTGCTAATCCTCCACTAGTTGGATCTGAACAAGTAATGAAGTATAACATTGGTAATGGTGATGATCCATCTCGTTATTCTCGTAAACCTAACTGCTTAGTTTGTATGGATATCAATGATTCAGCAACTCCAGAAGTTATGGCATGGTTCAAAGAAGAAGTTAAGAAATTTGATAAAGGTGTTTTAATTCGTTTTGGCGAAATCAAGAAGGGAAAGAAATATGAAAATGAAATTTTAATCCCTGTAAAATTACCAAGAACAAGTCAAGAATTATTAACTCACTTAATGGTTAAGTTATCATTCAACGTTATTTCTACTGCTACAATGGCTAAGATGGGTCGTGTTTGGGGTAACTGGATGATTCAAGTATTACCAACTAATAAGAAATTAATTGACCGTTCTACAAGAATAATTCAAAACTTAGCTGGCATTTCTTATGAAGAAGCTAACCAAGAATTCTTCAAATCTTACTTAGGACGTGATCCAAAAGAAGAATATCGTGAAAGCTATGTTGTTGAAACATTAAGAAGACTTGGATTTGATCCTAGCCAAGATGTAAAATAAATATAAAAAAATATGGGAGATTTTTATCTCCCTTTTGTTTACATTTTAAAATCTTTATGATATAATGCAAAATAGAGTAGGTGATTTTAATGGAGACAAAAGACACAAATAAGAAATTATTCTTAGGTGCAATAGGTGATTTACTGTTCGCTGATTATTTATTTAAGCGGGAAATGGTAAATAAGAAGCATTGCTATCATTTGATGCAAAAAAAAGAAATGCACATGTGTAAGTATTCAGCAATACTAATTTTGGCAATAGAAATCATCATCGGAATTAGAAGTTTAATTAACACTAGTCAAATATTTGATCATCATGGTCTTTATTTAGTAGCAAGAATAACTCTGCTATTGATTTCTATTGCGCTGATTATTATAAATCGTTTTCTAACAAACACTAGAAAATATATGGCAATGCGAATATGTTGCTTTGTGTACTATTTTCTAATCATTCTGTGTACTACCATTTTTATGAGTGGTGATTTTAGTGAAATAAATGAGACATTCTCTTTGGCATTTTTATTTCTTATGGTCCTAGCTTACTCACCAAGTACATTTTTGATTGATAATGTCGTATTATTTGTTTTTGCATTTACAGGTGTAACCTTATCATTATTTGTATTTTCTGATGGCGCCGAATATTGGTATCGATATTATTTAGTTCTTTCAATATTTTTATTTATTGCATTAGTATTTAGAAGTATCCAAGTTCGTAGTACAATTTACCAAGTAAAAGAACATGAAATGCATGAAGTGCTAAAAATTCAAACTTACACCGATACATTAACATGTGCCTTAAATCGTCGTGCCCTTGAAGAAGTATTATTTGATAACTTCGATAGCTGGAAAAACAATGGTGAGAATGTTGCATTAGTTATGTTTGATGTTGATAACTTTAAAGAATATAACGATAACTTTTCACATTTAACTGGCGATGAGGTGCTAAAAAGAGTTGCCAGCATGGCTTCACAATTATGCAATAAAAATATGCCTAACATCTTTAGATATGGCGGTGATGAATTTTTCATGATCATCGTTGGTAGTGATAGATTAGATATTTTAACTAAATCATTAGATTTATTACATAGTGCTGCAAAGTTAAAAATGAAGAGATCGAAAACAGAAGAACTATATCTAACAATTTCGATTGGTGTTGAAATGTTAAATAATAAAATTGATAGTCCCGCAGAGTTCATTTCTGCCGTTGACCAAGCCCTATACTTAGCTAAAAATAGTGGTAAAGCATGTGTTGCATTTGAAAAGAAGATTTATAGATAGAAGGAAAATATATGAGTAAAGTTGTTGTAATCGGATTGAGCGGTGACTCCGAATTCTTAACTGTCCAACATTTTAATTATCCTGGTGAAACGATTCAAGCAATTGAAAAGTTCTCAGAACCTGGTGGAAAAGGATATAACCAAGCGGCATTTCTTGGCTCACTTGGTGTTGATGTTTCCTTCATTACAGCTCTTGGAAATGATATCCAAGCTGAAGAATGTTTATCTGAATTAAAGAAATTAAATGTTAAACCATATATTATTAAAAAAGAGATGCCTACTGACTATGCTGTAATCATCACTAATGATGAAGGTGAAAACAACGTAGTAGTATACAATAAAGCTAGTAGTACTGTTACTTTCAATGATATTATGAAGTATCGTGATGTCATTGATAATGCAGATTACTTATTATTACAACTTGAATATCCTTATGAAGTAACAAAGAAGATAATTGATTACGCTTATGAAAAAGGAATTAAAGTAATCTTAAATCCAGCCCCTGCTCGATTGATTGATTTAGACTTAGTTAGAAAAATAAGTATTCTTATTCCTAATGAATATGAAATGAGTCATATCATTAGCTCACAAGCAATATCAAGAATCGAATTAATGAAGGAGTTAGAACAATACGGACTTGAAACTTGTATTTGTACACGTGGAGGTCGTGCTGTAGAATTTTATCGTGATGGTAAACTAAAACGTCTTCCAGTTCCTGATATCGATAAGACTGTCGATACAACTGGTGCTGGTGATGTCTTCTGTGGTGGTGTTGTTTATGGCTTAATCAAGGACATGAGTTTAGATTCAGCTGTTAATTTTGCGATTCATGCTTCCAGTTTATCAACAAGAAAACATGGAGTTCTCCATAGTTTTCCAACTGAAGAAGAAATTATTGAATCAATTAATAACGAAGAAAAATAAGACGCTGATTATTCAGCATCTTTTTTAAAGTGTTTGGAAGGTCTATATGAATAATAAAGATAGTAGTTTAAAATTACGTAATATGCCTGTTGGAAAATTGATATTCGTTATGTCAATGCCAGCGATATTCTCAATGTTTGTACAGGCATTATATAATGTCATTGACACGATGTACATATCTAAATACGACACAAATGCGGTTGTAGCATTAGGATATGCCTTCGTTATCCAAATGATTATTCTTGCTTTTGCCTTAGGAATTGGAATTGGTGGAAATATCTTAATTTCTAGAAAACTAGGTGAAGGACGAAAAGATGATGCTAGTGATTATGGAAAAACATCATTATTATTATCGATTACATTTGGATTGATATTCTTCATCCTGAGTTGGTTCTTACCAAAACTATTCATGAATTTATCTAGTGGTGTCAATGAAGTAAGAGAATATGGTATTGAATATTTACATGTCATATTATGCTTTGGAATGTTTATAATGATTGAAACTAATCTCTCAAAGATGTTACAAAGCATGGGAAGAATGATTGTACCAATGATTTGTCAGTTAACAGGTGCCATTGTAAATATCATTCTTGACCCAATCTTTATCTTTAACTTAGGTTTAGGAGTTAAAGGTGCTGCCATAGCAACAATACTTGGTCAAGTATCAGCTTGTTTAATTGCGGTTATTTATACTTTAACTCATAAACTAGATATTAGTTTAAATTTCAAAAATTATCATTTTCATATTCGTTATGTCGGAGATATATTCTATGCTGGTATTCCAACCATCATTATGAATTCCATTGGGGCATTCGTGAATGTTGTATTATATGGAATCTTAAGAAAACTAGATCCAAGTGAATTATCAATTGGAGTACTTTCTCTATATTTCAAACTTCAATCGTTTGTCTTCATGCCAGTCTTTGGCTTAACCCAAGGAGGATTACCAATTCTATCCTACAACTATGGTGCGAATATAAAGGAAAGGTACCGCAAATGTTTATTAATCTTGTTTGGAGTAGCTCTGGCAGTAATGTTGGTGGGATTTACTTTATTCCAAACAATACCAGGAACACTACTCTCACTATTTAGTTTAGAAGAAGAAGCGATGAATTTAGGTCGAAACGCTATCCGTATAATGAGTTATTCATTCTTAACTGCCGGTGTTAGTATTATTGCGGTTAATGCCTTCCAGTCATTAGGAAAAGGTCTATTTGCATTATTAATGTCAATCTTAAGACAAGCTGGTCTTTTAATACCTCTTGCCATTATTTTATCAATTTCTCTAGGAGTTGATGGTGTTTGGATTTCATTCCCAATTGCGGAAGTAGCTTGTACAGTAACATTCATTCCTATTTTAATTGTTTATTATCATAAAGCTTTTCAAAAGAAGAATTTGGAAATGGAATTAGGTGACTAAATGAAAGCAATTATAGTTGGTGTAAAACTAGATGATGTTCTTCAAACTAAATTTGAAGAAGAAATGGAAGAACTAAAGAACCTTGCGGTTGCTTGTGAGATTGAAGTCGTTGATAGTATGTATCAAGAACTTCCTGAATTCAATCCGAAAACTTATGTTGGAAAAGGTAAAGTTCAAGAAATAAAAGAATTTAGTGAAGCATTAGAATGTGATGTGGTGATATTTAATGATGAACTAACACCAGTTCAAATATCTAATTTAGATACTGCCATTGAAAAACTAATTTATGACCGAACTTATTTAATCTTAGAAATCTTCAAAAGAAGAGCTAGAACTAGAGAAGCAATCCTTCAAGTTGAACTGGCATCCCTCTCGTATTTATTACCAAGACTATCAGATCTAAGAAATGGATTATCTCGTCAACGTGGTGCTGGTGGTGGTTATGCTCATGGCCGTGGTGCCGGGGAAACAAAGCTTGAACTAGATCGAAGAATTACTAATGATAAGATTGCCCAAATTAGGAAAGAATTAAGAGAACTTACTAGTAAACGTAAGCAACAAAGACTAAAAAGAAATAAATCAATCACCAAGACAGTTGCTCTTGTTGGTTACACAAACAGCGGTAAGAGTTCACTTATGAACGCTCTTTTAAGGATTAGACAAAACACTGAAAAGAAAAATGTGATGGAAAAAGATATGTTGTTTGCGACACTAGAAACATCAACTAGAAGTGTTGTAACACCAAGCGGTAGTTTTATTCTAACTGATACTGTTGGTTTTATCAGTAAACTTCCTCATATGTTAGTTGAAGCATTCAAATCCACATTAGAAGAAATCAAAGAAGCCGATCTTTTGATTCACGTTGTAGATGCATCAAATGAGAAATTCATGGATCAAATAAATACCACAAATGAAGTATTAAAAGAAATTGGAGTTTGTGATGTTCCAATTATCTATGCTTTTAATAAAGTAGATAAAGTTGATGGTTATTTATACATTCCAAAAGAATTCCCAGATGCCATAAGGATTAGTGCCACTAAAGATATCAATATAAATATTCTTGTTAAGAAAGTGATTAGTGAATTATATAGTGATTATCTAGAGTATTCATTTATCATTCCATATGATAAACAAGATGATTTATATAAAATCATGAATTATGTTGTTAATAGTAAAGTATCATATGAAGATGATCATATCTTACTTGAATGTACTGGTCCTGCTTATATCGGTGATAAATATCAAGCATATAAAAAATGAAGCCTTATTTAGCTTCATTTTTTTTGTACAAACTTAATGCTTCTTCAAAGATATCTCTCGTGTTAGCGTGAGTTATGATTGAACTAGCTTTTTTAATATCTACCCATAAACCTTGAATGAAGATCGGTTCAAGAACGAAATCTTGAAGTTCATCAATCGAAAAGACATGAGCAGTGATATTTTTAGTGATGCTGTTAACACCAAATGTTTTGAAGAAATCATCATTAGGAATCTTGAGGTGTCCACCAGAGAATGTGTAGTCATATTGTTCACATTCTCCATAGTATTTTGAAGAATGAATATTAACACCACTTTCTTCTTGGCATTCACGGATGGCGGCTTCTTTTGATGTTTCTCCTTCTTCGATATGTCCTTTAGGAAAGACATATTCACTATGCTTTGTCTCTAAAATCAATACTTTATCTTCACAAAAAACAATCGCCATACCCGAATATTCTAAACGATTAGTGTGCAAATAATCACGATCATTAGAAAATTCCATTAAAGATTTTTCTTTATCAAATACGGGTTTAGGTAAATCATATTTTGCGAGAAAGAAGTTTGATTTATCAATGTTCTTATGATAAGTACTAACGAAACTTTGGAACCATTCATAAATGGATTTAATTAAAGCTTCCTTATCATGATATCCACGGGGCTTAAAATCGCTCTCCCATGTGTTGTCTAGACATTCATACCATAAATTATTCTTTCTTTTTTGAATAATAAAGGCATGGGTTTCTAGAACATTTCCATCTCGATATTCCAAATAATATGATTCGCATTCAATCTTTCTTCTCGTTAAGTATTCTCGGTATAATTCCACAATGTCAAAACATAAACCGATTCTTGATTTAACTAGTTGCATTGGGGATTGTAGGAGATAATTTTTATCGGGATTAGAAAAAGCATTGGGATGTTTATTACCATCTATATCAACGTAACCATATTTTATTTTGGAAACAAAGTCTAAAAACTGCATGAAATTAAGACTATAGATGTTCATCGATATATTCCTCTAATTAAATTTTATCAAATATATTTTTATAAGTCAATCATAAATGACCAATTTTAAAATATCTAGGAAATATTACTTAAAAAAAGATTTTAAATTATTTGAATGATAAAACATTTCTTAACAAAAAAACGATAATATGATATAATAAAGATTAGGAGTAAAGTTATGAGAGATATTATTACTAGTCAAAAAAACATCGCCAATGATACTCATCTTAAGAATATATTCATTAACGATAGTTATTTAGAACTTGGAATAATTGATGTTGATGTAATCAAAAGACTACTAGAATATGAACTAATTAATATTAATGAAATCACATTCTTTCCAGTCCAAAACAGAGGACTTGGACGTAGTACTCAACATGATGAATATCTAAAGAAGTATTTACCATTCCATTTCTTTAGAAATCTAGTTTTAAATAATTCTAATCTTCAATTGTGTATTTCTTATGGATTATTACAATATCATAATAGTGATAGACGCGAATCATTTATGCCGGTTATTTTCATTCCAGTTAATCTATACTGGGAAAATGGGAATTTACTTGTTCAAATGATTAATCGCCCATTCCTAAACCCACGTATTTTCTCGGTTGTAGTTTTCCAAAGATCTTCAAGCTTACATTCAATTGAACTTAAAGATATATATTCATTAGATTATGCTTTATCTGTCATCGATAAAATGAATGATTTATCAGTTCGATTAGACAATTATCTAACTTATGTCGAAGTGAAAGATCGTGATATCATTTTATTCAAAGGTAATCCGATTAGTAAAATATCTCAAGATAAAACATATCATAAATCAGAATATGACCAAGTATATTTAAACTGTGATAAAAACATTTATATGAACCATGTCTTCAACAAGACCCAAAGAGAAACGATCAATCGTCTTCTGAATGGTGAAAGCTTAAGTATTACTGGTTATAATGGCACTGGTAAAACGACAATACTTAAAAGTTTTATTGTGAATAATCTGGCCAATGGTAAAAAGACTTTATACATTTCTAACTTACAAGAATCAATTGAAAATGTGAAGAAGTTCTTAGATGACTTAATGTTATCAAATTATGTTGTAGATTTAACTGAATCATTTAAATCGATTTCTACCAACAATGTCCTAGAATTATATTATGATCCTATTGAAGATGTTACACCATTATGTAATCAACTTTATGAATATTATAAATATCTAGAACAATTTGAAAAAGAAGTTAATGATACTCTTTATGATTTCCGTTTTACGGATATGGTTAAGAGAAGATTCTTAGTTGATGAAGAACTTGCTAACAAGATTGATAATAAATGGGTTGAGATCGATGACTTCAGCAATATTTATCGTCATGAATATGAAGCAATTAAGAAGATATTAGTTGATATTGAAGATAGTTTCCAAAAGATTAAGAGTTTCTCAAATTCAATTTGGAAAGAAATCCCTATTATCAATAACATCACTCACATTAACCAAGTTATTAATGTTGTATACCAACTTAATAGTGGATTAAAGAAACTCCGTGAATATGAAATTGGTTTAGGTGATTTTGGGGTTAAGAGTATTCTAAGTTTTTCGGAGATGAAGAAACGCATTGCGCCTCTTTCAAGGCTTGATGTTGAACTTATTCCCAAGTCTTGGAAAGTTGATATTGCGAAGTTTTATGAAGCCAAAGATAAATTTAATGAATTAAAAGAAGATATAACTGAATATAATAAAGTCGTTTTCAAGATGGAAGAAAGTTATCAAAACCTTGATGTTGTTGATATCAAGAAAGCAATTGAAACTTTATATGGTGGATATTACCATAAAAAAGATTTGGCAGTTGTTGAAAAGATTCTAGAAAACAAAGATGAAATGAAACGAGTAATGTCGGATGCTTACATTTGTCTTAATGATTTTGCGAACACTTATGAAGAGTTAAAATCGAGAATGAATTGGGACTTCTTAGAGCGTGATGATTACTTCGATGAGTTCTTAGAACTTGTGGAGATATTTAAAAATAATTATGTATCATGTGAAATCATGACATCAATTATTAATAATAAAGTTAATGCCGATATTAAGGAACTTAATTCTATCAATAGTTCAATTAAGGAAGTTCTTGAAGAGATTGAAGCCCTAGAGAAAAAGAATCCAAGACTAAAGAATCTTAATTTCTCGAAAGGAAACATTGAATATGTTAACGACTTATACCGAACATATGACACAAAACAAAAGAAGTATAAACGTTTCTTACGTGACTATATGGCCATCTGTGGTTTTTCATATGTTCAGCATGATGATAACATTAAATCAATTAATGGTGTAAAGAATTATTATGATTCAATCAAACAAAACAAATGCCGAAAGATAATCATTGATTTTATTCTCACATTAAAAGAAAATGATTATATTGAAATGTTGTCGCTATTTGATATATTCTTACAATCATTAAAACGAATTAGAATTATTAGTGCAATCTTTGAAGAATATCAAGTATCATTTAAAGATTTACAAACAAGTAAACACATTGAAAAGTTCACATCATACGTTGATTATCTAAATAATCTATATCGTGCTAATGAACTATTAATGGATGTTGTAATTGATAATGATAATAAATATGTTGTACCAAGTGTTTATTTTGACATTGAAAAGAGAATTAATGAAGTAAATGATATCATTAAGGGATTAGAAAACAATAGTCTTTATAAAGAACTATATGGATGCTTATATAAAGCTAATAACACTGATATTGATTTAATATCAAGTTCTCTTGAAATGTATGATCATTATAAAGATGTCTTTGAAAGTCCAGAGAAGATTTACAATAGCTTTATCAAGTATAGTGAATTAAAAGAGATCGTTGATAAAGTTGTAGAACTAAATGATGAAATTGGTGAGAATCTTCGTTTGTATAGTTTAATATTCAAAGATAGCGTTAGTCGTTATTATTTCAGTAATATCGAAAATAATGTTGATTACTTAACGAAACTACTTGATGCCCAAGAAGAATTAAATGTTTATTTGAGTATTACTCGTGGTATTGGTGTTCTAAATGAGTATAAATTATTTAGTATCATTCGTTTCATTGAAGAGAATGATGATATCAATGGTGTTTCCAGCAAGTTTAGTTTGGTTTACTTAGATGGAATCATCAAGAAATATCTTGAGACTCATCCACAAATAAAGAACTCAAAAGAATATGTGGACACAATCACGAAAGCAGTAGCCTTAGAAGATGTAATATGTCGTCAAAAAGGAATCAAGTTTGTTAATGAGATATTGCGTAATATTACAGTCGATGTGAGAAAGAAGAAAGTTAAATATTTTGATTATCCTGAATTCTTTGAAAATAACAAGAATAGGTTACGTATTTATTTAGCAAATAAGAACTTCATTATGCAATATTATAAATATATTGACTATGATACAGTTATCATTGATGATGCTCATATGTTATTAACCGGGGATTATAATAATATCTTCCGTAATAAACAAGTAGTTATTGCGGGTGATTATCAAACTAATATGATCGTTAATCAAAGCTTATTATCAATGACCGCAACCGAAAACTTAGTTATATTACGTAATAGATATGTGGCTGGACCTCGAAAGTTGACTATGAATATGCCTAGTTTCATAGCTCCACATCAAGTTAGTGTAACTGCCAACTCAGGAATAAAGGTTTTGGAAAAAGGTTTAGATGAATATTTATATACTCTTTATATGCAAAACAGTAAAGTTATCATCAATCTCTTCATTCGTGATATTGATACAATGCGTCAAGTGTATGAAGATATATCTAAATCATTCTTCAAGAAGAATATTCCTTCTGATGAAATCATTAGTTTCTTGAATGAAAACTTATGTGTTTGTGATATTAGTGTTCGTAATTATCTAGCTAGTGATGTTAATATCATCTACTTAAAAGATTATTACAATGAAAATTCACAAATCGTTGCGAACAATCTATATGAAATATTAATGCTTGCGAAAGAAGAATTAATCATTTATGACACTAATGGATTATTACTAAAGAATGTAGAATCATCATTCTACAAGATGATTAAAAAATTAATTATTGAGAAAGATATTTTCCGTCGAGGAAGAATCAGTGAAGCCACAAACTTATTGGAAGAAGAATTAAAAGAGCGGGGTTATAACACATACTATTCTGGTAATGGAGTTAATATGTTAATTGAAATTCCAAATAGTGATAGATTAGTATCGTTATTTATCCTTTACAGTAATGATAATTCTCAAGAAGTTCTTAACACTTATCGAGATTTTTATAATCAATACTTCAAGAATGGACATGATGTAATCATTCGAACGGTCGCTGATTTCTTGGTTGGTAAGAAAGCATTTGTGGATGAATTATGCCGTGAACTCGATAGAAAGCAGAAGAAGGAGAGATAAAAATGAATTTTGAGTCAATTAAACAATTTTTTGCGGATTATTTTAATGGCAATCAAACAACGGGTATCATTCGTTTTGTGGTTGACGTTGTAATAATTTGTGCTATTATTTTTGCATTCTTTTTCTTGATTCATCAACGTATCAACGTTTGGCGTTTCTTAATCGTATTGCTGGCAGGAACTGCTATATTCTTTGTATCAATTATCTTTAACTTAAACATTCTTACTAAGTTTATGGAATATTTAGGAAGTTGGATTGTTGGATTCTTTATTATCGTCTACGCCGCTGATATCAAAGTAGCGTTTGAAGGTAAACAAGTTAAAGAACATAGTGATAATGCTTTTAACTCGAAAAAAGAAAAAGCCGAAATCATTTCAATTATTTGTCAAACTGTTGATTACTTATCAAAAAGAAAGATTGGAGCATTAATTACATTTGAACGTAAAGATTCTTTGAAGGCTACTATTGCCCCAGCTATTCAAATTAACGCTGATATTACTCAAGAAATTCTTACGACAATATTCACCCCAGGAACTGCTTGTCATGATGGTGGTGTTATTATTCAAAACAATAAAATCGCCTGTGCTGGTGCTTATTATCCACTAAGTGATAACTACGATATTCCTAAGTTCTTGGGTACTCGTCACCGTGCTGCTATTGGTATGAGTGAGAAAAATGACTCGATTACAATCATTGTATCTGAGGAAACAGGTAATGTATCTTTAGCAGTTGGTGGAAACATCAATTTACAATTAACAATTGAGCGTATTCAGACTTTATTAGATGGATATTTACCATCAAAATAATAATATTTTATACATTTAAGACAAAAATATTTTTAAATAATTAGTGCCTATTGACACTAAAAAAAAATAGTGTTATAATTACAATAAATAGGAGGAGAGAAAATGAAAAAAACATCAAAAAATATCTTATTAGTTATTGAATTTATAGCTATTTTACTATCTGTTTGGGCTGTAGTTCCATTCAATGTATTAGCTGGTGAATTATTCCCTGCATTACAAATGGAATTTGAAACTGATTTCTTATTACGTTTCATTGCCTTCCCAATCGTAGTTATAGTCATTGCATTCGTAGCATTATTATTTAGAAGAAAGATCGAAAAGAACAATGGAAAAGCACAATATGTATTTACTCGTGCCGTATATCTTCCACTTGTATGTTACGTTTTAGGTTTAGCAACATATCTAATCAACGTAGTAGCTTGGTCTGATTTCTATAAAGATGGAACAGGAAATGGTCCTATGACTGTTGTATTCTGTGCCTTAATCATGGGCGGAGCATTCTTATGCTATGCATTATTTGGAAAATTATTTAACAAGAAACTTGCGGAAAAGAGAGTTCTAAGAGGATTATTTGAAATAGTGTTAATCGTTTTAGCATTATTAACAGTATTTATGGGCTTCATGAATAAACCATATTTATCAAATATCGGTGAAATCTGGATGTCTACATTATTCTTTGAAGTAATTATTCTTGCATTATACTTCATCGTTTACTATTCAGCACTTGCTCATGGCATCGCTTTAGCATATGATGAAATTAATAATCCAAAAGAAGAAAAAGCAGAAGAAACTAAGGAAGAAAAACCTGCTGAAGAAGTTAAAGAAGAAGAAAAAGAACCTGAAATGAAAGCTGTTGTTGATTTCAAGGGATTCTATGCTGCTAAAGAAAAAGACTTCGGTCCTGAAAACGAACAACCTGCTGGTGCTCCTAAGAAAGTTAGCGCTGATGATGAAGAATTATTCGGTATGCATAAGTTCGCTAAAGAAGCACTTGAAGCTAAAGGATATGATCTAAATGAAGTTCAAGTTGTTGAAAAAGAAGTTATTGTTGAAAAACCAGTTGAAGTTGAAAAGATCGTTGAAGTAGAAAAAGAAGTTGAAAAACCAGTTGAAGTAGTTGCTGCTCCAGTTGAAGAACCTAAGAAAGAAAAGGCTCCAAAACCAAAGATCGACGTATTACCTTCACCTACAGCTTTACGTAATTACATTTCTGCTAATTACAAAGATACTAATATCGTTCTTGACAACGATGGCGAAAGCTTCAAAGCTTATCGTGGTAAGAAGATGTTCTTGAACTTAAAAGTTACTAACGCTGATTATCGTATCGTATTCCAACGTAAACCAATTTCTATCACTCGTTTACTAGTTAAGTATCCATCAATCTCTAAAGCTACAAGTCCTCAAGGTGATCAATGGTTCAAACTTGTTAACAAAGGTGACTTTGAAGAAGATGATTTACAAAATATCATTAAATTCTCTTACACTTACTTAGTAGACTTAGAAGAAAAGGCTGCTGCCCAAAAAGAGAAAGAAAAACAAAAAGCTGCAGAAAAACGTAAAAAAGAACGTGAAAAAGCAAAAGCTGCTGCTCAAAAAGAAAAAGCCGCTGCTGCTAAAAAACCTGCCGCAAAATAATGAATGATTAGGAACCTCGTTTGAGGTTCCTTTTTTCTTTCGAAAAATAACTTTTAAAAAAGGTTTGTTTGTGCTATAATGATTAAAAGAAATGGAGTAATAATTATGTTTGAATATTTAAAAACACCACTTGTTAGTTTTATACTATTTGTTTTAATTGTTAATGTAATTTTCTATTTAAAGAACATGAAAAACTTATTGCACTTAATAACTTTCATTGTTTCTTTCTTAGCGGCTGCTGCTCTTGTTGTTTTGAAGACACTAGAGATTGCTTTACCAAAGCTACTAGACCGAGATATGGAGTTTTATGTTGCGATTCTTTGTGGGGTATTAGTTCTTGTTAATATTATCTTCCTTAAGAAGAAAGAAAAGAATGAAGCTCTTTATAAAGAAGTACCAACTGCCCTTGACCGTAATATTTTAGGATATCTAGATGCCGGTGGTAAATTAATTAAATTAACTAACTGTTTCTTTGATGAATTAAATCTAATTGAAAAAGAACAAAAGAAGTGGTTCGAACATATTGCGAAGATATATTACAATAGTGAAGAAATATCATATCAAGAATTACTTAAAGCATTAGAAGAAAATGATGGAACTGAAGCGAAACTTACAATTGCGTTAAAGAGTGATGATGGATTTGATGATGAAATTTCCTTCAACTTTGCGAAAATTAATGTCGATAAAGATGATGAAACAATTGGATATGTATTAGTTGCTATTAAAGACCAAAGCAAGAGCTTAACTGATGGATTTGGATATTTACTTGATAGTGTTGATGCTCCATTTGCTTATTACAATGATGATTCAAGAAATGTAATATTTAGAACTAATAAATCATTTAAAGCTTTACTCGGTGTTCGTGGATATAATGTGACATATTCAGAGTTAAGACATTTAGTTTATCCTGAAGATCTTCAAGCATTTGACCGTGCAATGAGTGAATTTTCAAATGATGATACATACTTCTATCGTATGAAGACTTCTCTTGGTTTAAAGAAGTTCAAAGAAGTTAAAGTAACTAAAGATAATCATGTTATTTCTATCATTCAAATGATTAATGATTTAAATGATAAAATCTTAGATAAGAAAGTTGTTTTTGATAAAGTTGATAAATTAATTAGTAATAATGAATTCTTTGGTGGAATGTTAGTATCATTAAATAGTTTTGTGGATCTATTTAATACTAGAGGTCCAATCATCGCTAAAGAACTAGCGACTAGATATGTGGAATATCTTCAAAATGAAGTCCTTGGTAAAGAAGATTTAATTTGTAAGATTAGTGATATTGAATATTTATTATTATTCACTCAAGAAGATAGATTTAATTCTCTAGTTCGTGATATTCAAAATAAAGTTTCAACTGTTGCTCATTATGAGTTTAATTATGGTAGCGAAGTTATTTCTACCACAAATTCCGTAGGAATCGTATACAAGAATGAAAACATCACTAACTCTAGTGATTTCGTGAAGGCTTTAGATAATGCTTTAGCCCTTGCCAACAAAGATGGAAAAGATGATGGTGTTAGTCTATACATCGCTGAAAAGAAGAAAGAATCTGAATCAAAACTTACTAAAGAAAATTATTCATTTGATAAAGTAAAGATTGATTTAGATAATAGTTTTTTAGATGATGAAGTATAGTGCTATTATCCTCCTTGGAGGAAGTTCAAGAAGATTTAATGGAGATATCAATAAAGTATATTTAAAAGTTAATGATAAACCAATATTTAAATATTCAGTTGATGTCTTCTTATCAGATAAAGATTGTGAAGAAATAATAATTGTTTACAACAAAAATGATGAGGAAATAATATCTAGTTTTAATCTTGATAAGAAAATAAGACTAGTAGTTGGAGGAGAGGAACGCTACGAAAGTGTTCTAAATGGACTAGAAGATGCTACATGTTCATATGTTCTTGTTCATGATGGTGCTCGTCCTCTCATTAGTTTAGATCTAGTTAACCGTGTAAAAGAAGGTTTAAAGAAATCAAAAAGTGTTTCTCTAGGTGTTCCTGTATCGGATACAATTAAAATGGTGATAGACAAGAGTGTTAAAACAATTGATCGTGAAAATCTTTATTATATGCAAACACCACAAGGTAGTTATAAAGAAGACTTAATTAAGGTTTTAAAGAAGATTAAAAAAGAAGATAAAATCACTGATGATTTAATGGCATTTGAGAAATATTCTGATATAACTCCCCTAATTGTGTTAGGAGATAAAAATAATATCAAGATTACAACAAATGATGATTATACTTATATTAAGTATTTAATGGAGAAGCATAATGTATAGAATTGGAAATGCAAGAGACATTCATAAACTTGTTCCTAATCGTAAACTAGTTTTAGGGACAATTGAGATCCCTTTTGATAAAGGACTTCTTGGTCATTCGGATGGGGACTGCCTTACTCATGCCATTGTTAATGCGATTATTGGTGCTATGGGTCTTGGGGACATTGGAAAGTTCTTCCCCGATAATGATCCTAAATATAAAGACATCAGTTCTAGCTATTTCTTAAAAGAAATCAAAAAAGAACTTGAAAAAAATCATTATGAAATAGTAAACATTGATAGTATCGTGATGCTGGAAAGACCAATTCTTCGTCCATACATCGATTCCATGGTTGAATCAATTGCGGATATCTTAGGAATTGAAAAAGAAAAAGTGAACATTAAAGCGACAAGAGGTGAAGGTCTTGGCTTTATTGGTGAAGGATTAGGAATAGAAGCAAGTGCTGTTTGTTTACTTAAAAAAAGTGGTTTAATTAAAATTAAAAATGAGAAACTCTAAATGTCATATTTAGAGTTTTTTGTTTCTTTACTAAATACGCATTTTGTGGTATAATACATAAAAGAAATAATGTCTTAGGAGAAACATATGAAAAACAAAATTGAAACAAAAGTTCAAAATATATTAAATAGAATTCGACCATATTTACAAAATGATGGTGGTGACGCTGAATTTGTGAAGTATGAAGAAGAAACAGGAATCGTTTATATCAAAATGTTAGGTGCTTGTGCTGGTTGTGGAAGCCTTGATAGCACTTTAAAAGGATTAATCGAATCTATTCTTCTTGAAGAGGTTGAAGGTGTAATTGGAGTAGAAAATGTCACAGAATAGTGAACCTCGAAACAAGAAACTTGGTATCGGTATTTATTATACGACAATGATTATGACAATTGTCGTAATGATTGGAGCTTTATTCTTCATCAAAAATGAAGATAAAGAAGTATTATCATATTATCGCTACATTGTGGCTTATTACACTTTGGGTGGTCTTTTAAGTATCGGAATTATTATCCGTGAATTTTTAGTTGAGATATGTAATACAAAGAAATGGATTATTAAGATTATTGTTGTAGTGGCTGCGATGATTGCGGGAACGCTGGTCTTCATATTCGTGAAAAAAGCAGCGATTGGAATGTTGATGATGTTTGTGGGATTTGCGGTATTGCTTTATTCTACTGTTCCAACTGTTCCAAGAAATACTCAAGAAATGAAATAAAAGGAGTTTCTCATGAAAAATGTTGTTTTTAACTATGACAAAGCTTTAAAATACATAAGCGAAAAAGAAATTCAAGATTATGATGTTAAAGCCAGTGATGCCTTAAAACAATTAATTGAAAAAACCGGAAAAGGAAATGACTTTGTTGGATGGGTTGATTATCCAATGGAGATTCAAGAAAAAGAACTAGAAGAAATCAACGATGCAGCTAAAGAAATTAGAGCGAATAGTAAAGCATTAGTTGTCATTGGTATTGGTGGATCATATTTAGGATCAAAAGCTTTGATTGAATTATTAACTCCATATTATGGAAATAAAGATTTCAATGTTATATTCTTTGGTCATAATATGTCAGCTTCATACATGTATGAAACTCTTGAATATTTAAAGACAATTGATTTCACGGTTAATGTTATATCTAAATCTGGTAAAACATTAGAACCAGCCCTTGCCTTTCGTCTAGTTAAGAAACTACTTATTGAAAAATATGGTAGTGATTATCACAAATATATTTATGTTACAACATCTAAAGAAAATAGTATTCTAAACGATGAAGCAATCAAAGAAGATTATAAGAGATTCTATATTCCGGCTTCAATTGGTGGTAGATATTCAGTTATCACTGTTGTTGGTTTACTTCCTCTTGCGGCTATGGGATTTGATATCTATGAATTCTTGAAAGGTGTAATTAACGCTAATCAAGAATTAACAACACTTCCATTTGTCAATAATCCCGCTTTGAAATATGCAGCGATCAGAAATATTTTATATAACAAAAAGTATGCTTTAGAAGTTTTCCCTTCATTTGAACCAAAGATGCATTACTTTGGGGAGTGGTTAAAACAACTATTTGCGGAAAGTGAAGGAAAAGAACATAAAGGTATATTCCCAGTTAATCTAATCTATTCTACTGATCTTCATTCCGTTGGTCAATATGTTCAAGATGGTACAAGATTTATTTTCGAAACATTCATTGATGTTAAGAAAGAACATCATGCCATGAAGATAACTGAGGATGAAAAGAACCTTGATGGTTTAAACTATTTAGTTGATAAAGATGTAAAATTTGTGAAAGACCAAGCCCTACTTGGCACAATTGATGCTCATGTGGCTGGCGGTGTTCCCGTTTTACAAATATCATTAAAGGATTTATCGATGGAAACATTAGGAGAACTTGTATACTTCTTTATGCTTACGTGCGGAGTTAGTGGATATTTGCTGGGAGTAAATCCATTCAATCAAGAAGGTGTCGAAGCATATAAGAAAAATATGTATAGTTTATTAAAAAGGTAATTGATATGAAAAAATTATTATTAGTGCTAGTATTGTTATTGAGTTTAACACTATTTGCTTGTAAAGATAGCAAAGAAGAAACTGGAAAAACTGCTTTCCAAGTTGAATATGAATTTTATTACAACGAAGAAAACATCAAAGATAGTTGGAAAACATGGTTTGATTATGATTTCTTTAGAACTAATGTGGAAAAGAGAAGATTCATTAAGATTTCAATTGAAGAAGCTTTAAAGAAAATTGAAGATAAAGAGGAATTCACTTTATATTTTGGATTTGATCCAACACTTTATCGTTGTCCAAACTGTGTATGTTCAATTCCTTATGCGGAGATAGTGTTAGAAGAACTTGATATGTATTGTTACTACGTGGAGATATATACTGAACGTCAAAACGATACAGAGAATTATCATAAATTCTATGATGCTATTAAGAATGCCTTTAGTGATTATGTGACTTTAAGTGGTGATGATGTACTTCGTGCTTCAACTGTTGTTCATTATAAAGATGGCAAACCATTTAGTTTCCATCTTGCCACAATTAAAGATAGCGAAAATAACAACATTCACAATTTAACTAGTGAACAAAAAGAAGAATTAAAAAATATATACCGTGATTTATTTCAGGGCAAATAAAAAACTACAAGATTAAATTCTTGTAGTTTAATACTTTTGGTGATATGTATGACAAAAGAATTTCTAATTACAAGTGATGAAATGATGCAAAAGTTAGGATATGAAATTGGAAAACTGGCTTTTCCAAACATGCTTATAACTTTAGAAGGAGACTTGGGAGCTGGAAAGACAACGATGACAAAAGGCATCGGTAAAGCACTAGGTGTTGAAAAAGTTATTAACAGTCCAACTTTCACAATTATGAAGATATATGAAGGGAACTTAACTTTATATCATATGGATGTATACCGTATTGATAATAATAGTGGTGATGATTATTTAACTGAATATATGGAATCAGGTGGAGTTTGTGTCATTGAATGGGCTAACAACATCTCAGAATTAATTAGTGATGATCATTTAGAAATAGATATCACCATTGATGATAACTTTAACCGTGTTGTGAAGATGAATGCAACATCTTCAATCTATGAAAAAGTAATAGAGGGTATTAACATATGAGAACATTATTAATTGATACTTCTACCAACTTTTTATTTGTCAGTTTTTATGACGAAGAAAAGAAAGAAAGATTATTTTATAAAAAGATGATTAGTCATAATAATCATTCCGAAAATATCATTGGTGTTATTGAAGAAGGATTAAAAGAAACTAATCTAAAATTAAAAGATTTTAATAAAGTAGTTGTTGGTTATGGACCTGGTAGTTATACCGGATTAAGAGTGGGAATGGTTGTTAGTAAGATGACAGCATATTCTCTAGATATTCCTCTATATGTTGTAAGTAGTTTATCATTTGTTGGATCAAGATATTTTAAGAATGATGGTACATATATCATTTACAACATTGCGAAAAAAGATCATTGTTATATCAAGTTAGTGGTTGTATCAAATGGATATGTTGATTCACTAGTTGATGATATGTTCACTACTGATGTTGAGTTTAATAAGTACTTAGAAAAATATCAACCATATGTAATTAATCAAGATAATTACGAAATAGATGAAGAAGTTATCATTCGTCTTTCAAAAGAAGTTAGTGATATTCATAGTTTAGTACCAAACTACTTAAGAAAGGCTAATTCCTAATGAAATATATATTTCGTGAAATGACAATCGATGATATCAATGAAGTAATTGAAGGAGAAACAAAGATATTTGGAGAATCTCTCGGCTACGATATGTTATATACGGAACTTAAGTTTAATCCTTTCTCCCATTATTTCGTTTTAGAAATCGATAAGAAAGTCTGTGGATATATTGGAACTTGGATCGAAGAAGAGCACGCTGAACTGATTAATTTCTATGTTTTGGAAGAATATCAAAATATGGGATTCGGTTCGATGATGCTGGAATTTATTATTAAAGTAGTTAAGATGTCAAAAGTTCCCGTTTTAAGTTTAGAAGTAAGAGAACATAACGAGAAAGCTATTAAGCTTTATGAAAAGTATGGCTTTAAATATTCTCATACTCGAAAGAATTACTACAGTAATGGAGAAGATGCATTAGTTTTATTATTGGAGGCATAAAATGCTTGTATTAGGTGTGGAAACAAGTTGTGATGAAACTAGCGTTGCGATAGTTCGTGATGGAAAAGAAGTTTTATCAAACGTTATATATACACAAATAGATATTCATAAACTATATGGAGGAGTAGTTCCTGAAGTCGCAAGTCGTCATCATCTTAAGAAGATCACAATTGTCTTTGATGAAGCCTTGAAACAAGCGAATGTAAAACCGGAAGATATCGATTTAGTTGCCGTAACTAGTCATCCTGGTTTGATTGGTTCTCTTCTTGTGGGAATTAACGCTGCCAAGACATTTGCGCTCGCATTTGAAAAGAAATATATCGAAGTTGATCATATCGTTGGTCATATCTACGCTAATTACATCGAAAGTGACTTTTCTTTTCCAATGATTGCGCTAGTTGTTAGTGGCGGACACACAGAACTACGTCTAATGAAAGACCATTATGATTTCACTCTTCTTGGGGAAACTCTAGATGATGCAGTTGGTGAATCATATGATAAAGTTGGTCGAGTAATGAATCTTGAATATCCAGCTGGAGCGAAAGTTGATAAACTAGCCCATATTGGTAAACCTTCTTATAAGCTTCCTTTTGTTTATGTTGATAAAGATAGTTTTAATTTCTCATTTTCTGGTCTTAAATCAGCGGTTTTAAATGAAGTCAATAAATGCAAGATGAAAGGCCTTGAGATAAACGTTGAAGATTTAGCAGCCTCATTCCAAAATAGTGTTGTTAGAGTATTAACGGATAAGACTATAAGTGCTGCCAAGAAATATCAAGTAAATCAAATTGTCGTAGCCGGTGGAGTTGCGGCTAACCATGGTTTACGTGAAAGCTTAACCGAAGCTTGCAAGAGAGAAAAAATAAAGTTAACATTCCCACGAATGGTTTATTGTACAGATAATGCTGCGATGATTGCGGTTGCTGGATACTTTAAGTTCATCTGTGAGAATTCAAACAAATAAGTGATTGATTTTATTATCAAGTTATTGTATAATTATTATGATGCGAAGTTTGCGGAGGAATCTCTATGAATAATCAAAGAATGAGTAATATAAAAAGATTTTTATGCATATTTATTTTAATGTTAAGCATTTTTATCTTAGTTGGATGTGGCAGTAAGCCATCAAAAGACTTATGGAATAAATATGTAAAAGCTGTTAATAAGCAAGACTTAAGTGCGGTTGCTGATTGTTTTGCGGAAACAGACGCTGATAAAGAGAAGTTCATGCAAGAACACGCTGATTATTTTGATGGTTTATCAAAATTAAAAACAACTTCTTATGAAGAAACAATCAGTTGTAGTTTCTCTAATTCAATGAATACTCAAGCTTATTACTTAGGTGAAGTTGAAGTTTTAGCTAATGACAGTACAACACATAATCTTAAAATATATGTATATGAAAATAATAAAGGTATCTTTTTCTGTTCTTACTTCAAAGTAGAAGAAGGATCAACTGGAAATGAACCAAATGCTTATTGGAAAGATAAAGTTTATTATCATACTGATGAATTCCTATACAAGAACTTAGAATCAGGAACTGTATTTGTGGAACAAATCACTAATGCTCGTGAATATGTAGTTCCTGCTGAAGTAGATGGTAATGCCATCACAACTATTGGAGAATATGCATTTTATAAATATAACAAGATTTTATCATTCACTATTCCAACAAGTAGATTACGTAAAGTTGTTATTTCCGAAGGAATCACAACTATTGGTAAATATGCTTTCTATCAATGTGAAAAGTTAAGATCAGTAGTTATTCCTGAATCAATGCGTTATATTGATCGTATGGCTTTCGCTAACTGCTCTCGTCTTGAACGTCTTGAATTCCAAGCAAGAACAAAAGAATCTGGAAGTGTATTAGAGATTGCGTCTATTCCTACTGGTGAACAAGGTGGTAATCAATTAGTTATTACTGGTGCTCATAATTTACAAACTGGTGAAATATCTTACTTAGGTGCAGAATTTGGCACAAACAAAGTTCCTCGTGTTGAATGGTCAACAAAGAGTGAAATCATTGATTTGGATTCCGCAACTGGTAAAGTTGTTGCAAAGAAAGCTGGACATGCAACTATCACTGCAACTCTTGTTGAAAATAAAGCAATTCTTGCTGAAGTTAGTATTGAAATTACTGATATCGCCCAAACAGATTGCCTAAAGATGTATTGGGATGTATTCAGTCGTTGTCCAAATCTTAAAGAAATCTATTTACATGCATATAATCCAAATACATATGTAATCGATAGTGGAACTACTTGGTTATTCAATTCTACATGTAAGATTTATGTTCCAAAAGGTTCACGTGATATGTATATTAACCATTCTCTATGGTCTAAATATGCTGATCAAATAGTGGAAATGAAAGAAGACGATATTGATAATACAATCGATATTGCCTTAGAAAGTGTAAGTTTGACAAAAGAAACTGCTGGAGATATCTACTACGCAGTTAATCCTAATAAAGTTGATAATATTATTTATTTAATTCAAAGTGGCGCTGATTATAAATTAGTTAATGCTTATGTTGGAAGTGTATTATTTGAAAACAAAGAAGCAACACCAATTAATAGTGATGCCAATAAAGAAGTGTTATTTAAGTTATTAAGTGGATTAGCATCAGAATTAAGTATTTCACTTGATGAAAGTGAAATTGCGAAAGCCGATCCTCTATCTGATGAAGGAAAAGCAATTGATAAAGTTCTTGATGCGATTTTAGTTGAAGGTAAGAAGATTAATAGTGCTTTAACTAAGGCTCAAATTGAACTTGATAGTTTAAGTATTGCCAAGAATGAATTAAATGAAGGCGTTGTAATCTATTCGGTTGATTATCGTTTCACTGATGGATCTGATGCAGGCGAAATGAAATCAGTATTTGTGGAAAGAAACAACACATTAGAATTAGTAACTTCTGATTATGCTGGATTATATGACTTAGTTAAAATAATCATGGCATCAGGAAGGAAAGTTGAAAAATAAGAGATTAAGCATATGTTAAATCATATGCTTTTTTCTTTTTCATTTGTCAATTGAAAAAAACACAATAGTGTGTTATAATAAGTAAAATAAGGGAAATTTCATCTATCCGATGAGGAGGTGAAAATATGAAAACAAATAATGAAGTTTTTACTAGTATGGATTATGCTGGTGAAGATATGTTGATTAATCCTTTCTTTTATAAGAAAAGAGATGATAAAGTAATATCTATAGAAGATTTTGCGACTACTATCAAGTTAGGATTATTTCAAAAGAAGCAAACAGTATTTGTTCATAGTATTGTAAGAAATAGTGAAATTAATACAAAGAAAAGAATTAAACTATTTAATGATTATCTAAGAAAGAATAAAAAAGACTTTGACCGAGATTTATCACAAAAATGTAAAGAGAATAAAGAAAACAAAGAAAGTATTAAATTAATTGATTTTAAGAAAGTACCGATTGGTAAATATTTCTTAGCCTTAGTATTAATCGCTATTTCCGTTTTTCTCGCATTACTTTTCAGTAAAAGTTTTGTGGAAAAACTAGGGTTTGAGTTTTTGAAAACGATGAATGAACATATGTTATCGCATATGGAAGTATATCATTATGCCCTAATGATTATTCCAGGTTTATTTAGTGTTCTATATTTTGTTTATCTTGTTGTGTTTGGGGCTAGAAATCATAAATATCTTAAACAAGAAAGAGTAAGAGAAAAAGCTTTTGCTCGTTATGAATTAAAAGCCAGAAAAGCAATTAAGAAATGTTATAGAAGAGTAAGGAAATATTACAAGAAAAATATCAAAGAAGGAAATTTCAATTACGAAGCTTTAACACTAGATGAACTTTGGGACTTAAAAGTTGAAGATAATACTAATCAAACAGAGTTTGATGATAAGAGCCGTAAGGTTATTAAGAGAAATAAATTATTTAAAACTAATAATACATTCTTTATGATGGTGATTTGTATTTCACTTGGTGGATTATTAGTTTATGAGATATTAAGTATTTTTAGATAATATGAGGTGGGTTATGGCAGAAGAAAAGAAAACTACAAAGAAAGCTCCAGCAAAAACTACAGCTAAAAAGACGACTACTACTAAAAAGAGTACTACAACTAAAGCTAAGTCTACTACTGCTAAGAAAGCAGCTCCTAAAAAGGCTACTACTGCAAAGAAAACAACGACAACTAAACCAAAAGCTAAAGCTACTAGTACTGCCACTAAATCGTCTAAATTAGATTTAACGGCTGCAATTAAGAATGCCAGTGCCAGCAAAAAAGAAGAACCAAAAGTAAAGAAGTCACTTGATGATATCATTAAGCACGATCAAGAACCTGTTAAGAGTGATAAACCACTTGATCATGTTGAAGTTTTACGTAAGAAGATGGAAGCTCAAAAGAAGCTTAATGAAGAAATAAAGGCAAGTGAGAAAGATAATGAGCTTAAGAAGAAGCTTCAAGCTTTAGCGAGCGCTAATCTGGAAGAACTTGAAGAAAATGAAGAGAAAGCGAAAGAACAAGCTAAAGAAGAAGTTAGTATTGAATATAATAATCAAATTAAATCATTAGAAGAAACTATTAAGAAACTTAATGATGAAGTTAAAGAACGTGATGAACAAATAGCAGTTTTAACTAATTCGATTGTTTCAAAAACTAATGAAGCGGATTTATTAAAAGAAATTGAAAAT
>JAEEGL013830697.1_pt1 | contig 25755 bp, 28 predicted proteins | sample 9134231 | NCBI WGS metagenome assembly JAEEGL01 (sample SAMN16246548, study PRJNA631951) | gut metagenome | biome: gut microbiome; feature: rumen; material: fiber-attached | host: Bos | place: Iran: Karaj | collected 2018-10 | reverse complement strand
CGCTTCATAAAGGCTGTGATACCTTTTTCTGATACATCCATCATGCTTACCATTTCCTGCCACTGCTGGCGAGCTTGCTGAAGCCTTGTCTGCAGATGCTTGTAAAGTTCTGAATGCGGATAGACAGACTTCTGATGAATCGTCATACCAAACTTCACCTTCTCGCGAATCAGCCGCTCAATGGCGGGATAGTCCTCTGCATTGATAGGCAGATCAGTGATGGCTGTCGATACTGAGCAACCAATGTCACCACCTACATGGTCGGGATTCACATGGTCTGTGAATGGAACAGTGAATCCGACCACAATATCCTTACCAGCATGCACGTCGGGCATGATTCTGATCTTGGCACCCTCAAACATGGGGTTATCAAGGAAATGATACACCATCGAGAGGGCTTCCTGCTCTATATTGTCTGTAAAGATCTTGCAGTCCTTGCAATACTTTCCTTTTAACTCTAACATTGTCGTATTCATTTTTTGACTCTACAAAATGAGCCTTGTTATTAACTTTGTTTTTTCTCTACGCCAATAATTCCTAATACGACCTTAGTCCTCTATGAAATGAGGTACAGATTGGCAATGTCGTTTGATTCCTTTCTTATTACATTTTCTTAGTGAGCTTCAACTCGTAATTACGTTTCGGGCATCTTTACTTAGTTCTGCTATCGTAGTTAAGCTGACACCCGACAAACTCACTACTTAGCAACCAGTGCTAACTGCATTAAGCACGACATTCTTGCAATTATTCATTTCTGTTCGTTTACATATCTGTTGTTATTGAGTGCCAATACTCACAATATCTATCAATGTTCTAAATTTTCTTGAATAATATCTCTAACTTCCATTAGCGCAAACCCAAGGAGATTTGTTCCTGGCCATCTTTTTGGATTGATCGCATCTGGTGAATTTTCATCAAGACCAATTCCCCAAACAGAATCTTTCGGACTGGCTTCTACCAGTATCTTATCTCTAGTGGAAATGAGGAAATCACGTAGTTTCAAGTTCTGAGAGAACTTTGCCACATTGCCTCTTACAACCGCCTCGAAGCAACAGGTTTTCCACATGGCATCATCATATCCTTGCACCCTGCGACCAAGTTTCTTTTGTTCCATAGGGTCGTAAGCCTGCATGATTTTTTGCAGAGTATCTTCATCATGAAAGAGACGGGCTTTCTCTGCCATCATAAACTGCTCTGCGCAGTTGTAGTAAATATCATTAACCAAAAAACTACATGGAAACCACTGGCTCAGACATGCTTTCGTCTGCTTCTCTGCCCGTGCGATATGCCCCCAAAAGAACACAAAATCCTCTCTTTGTAAGACTTTTCCGCATCCGATAATTGAATCTACATCATATTTCATACAAATTCATTCCTACTGTTCCTAATGTTTCTATTCAACCGCCATTTAGAAGCAAATCTTCTTCTGGATTGACATCCATCATCTTCTCCGCTAAAATACGTCCCTGTACAGTCGCCATCTTATCTGGATTCGGAGTTATACCAACTCGTCCCAAGTCAAGGCGGTCTGCATCAAAGCATGCATTGACAGTTGCATCCTCTGTCTTATGTCTTAATGTGTGCAACCGACAAGCTTCTTTTAATTGCTCTATTTCTAGGTCGTTTAAAAAGCCAAGTACCGATAAACGTATTTCATCAACAAGCAATGCTGCTCTAGGCCCATGTTGCCAGTCGTCACTTTCATTGATTCTTTCTACATCATGGATATAGGCAAAGGCCTTTACAACCAAAGAATCCACATCGCTGGTGCTAAGTGCATCAGCATTTCTGGCAACTCTATCCCAATGGGAAATTCCGTGAATGGAATAATCTCCCAACTTGGAATGCTGAATAGCAAATTCCCTTAACCTCTCTATATGAGCATTTATATTTAGCATCCGTTGATATTTGATGCAAATTTAGTGAAAATAATCGATATTTGGACATTATAGACCAACGTATTAACTACATTTAAGTCACTGTGTCAAATCTACTGCAAATCCTATGGCGCAATTGATATCAAAAGCGATACGATGACCAAATAAGACATCTGCCCCCATGGAAAGCGAAAGAAAATCAAAAAGCACCCAATTGGCTCCCACCTCTCCTTCAAATCCATTGGTATAGTTATTATAATAGGTCACTCTATCTTTCCCTTTCTTTCCATTAGATCTTTGGATCCCATCATCTCCATAGCCAAACCCTAAATAGGCGTAGAGAGGATAATCTCTACTGATAATGCCATACTTAATTCCAGCCATGTACGAATTATGTATGCGTCCAAGAAATGTTTTCTTGCTCAAGTCCACTTCTTCACCACTCTCATCGGCATTGAAACCATCCTTATTCTGATGGCTTAACTTTAAAGACAGATAACCTCCCCACCTCTTTCCTGCACTCAACCGTAGACCGAAGTAATCACGTATTCTCACCACATCTACCTCTGCAGCAATACGCATTGGGAAGTAGTCTATTACACGCACTTTATATTCATAGATTGCTTGGTGTAACCCTTTTCCCTTACCAGGTACTATCAGTACCGTATCTTCCGTGTATGGGGTTTGCAATACAAAACTCCGGTTTATCAGACTGTCGGTACTGTGTTCACACTCATGTTTCAGATCCACATATTGCGTCCACACATGGCTATACTCACAATCTTTTTTCTTGTAGATGGAGTCAGATGACGTACTAGTAACCGTCAGACTGTCAAAGTTTGATTTGAACACGATAGTTGCACGATCAGTAGCCTTTGACTTCTTCTGTATCCCTTTGATGTCAAGCCGTTGTGCACTGACAGGTATGCCAATCATATACAGACAGGCAGATATAAAGATGATAAGACGCGTCCATTTCATATTATTCTTCGATTAGTTCATACGCTGTGTACTCAGGAAACCACCTGTCAAGAATGGCATCCACCTTTGCTTCCATTTCCGGTGTGATGTTCTTGCATACCTTGTTATACGTGACTGAGAGCGAAGCAATTTCGTCCAGCCAACCAACGAACGGTAGCCTCTTGGCATCCAATATGTCAATCGGCAGTATCAGATACGACAAGGTTGATATGATTAGCATCTTGTCGGCTTTCGATGTTTCCTTGGATTTGAGTACAAACCAAAGGATCAATACAGGCCGTGTACTTACCCGTCCTGCCTTCCTTGCGAAATTACTGATTCTGTCCCAAAGGACATCGTAATTGATAATACTTGTTCTGCTCATAATCGTTCTTACATTAAGTTCTTTGATGGTATAGAGAGCAACTTTTCTTATTTCCTATCATTTTTCTTCTCAAAAATGTGTCCGTCTTCGACATCGTAGTACACGCTGTCCCTTGTTTCTGTCAAGCACAAGGCAAACGGACTATATAATCCATCAGGTAGTATAATATTGAACTTGCACGGCACTGTAGTACGGTAGCGGTCACGAATACCAGCTCTTATCTTCTTTTTACCATTCACGTTCTCCACTCTCCTAATATACATATATCCTTTCTGCATCCCAGGAGTCACATAGTTGACAGAACGAGCACCCTCCATGCTCTGATAGATATTGTAACCTATGGACAAACCTGGCAAGATAACAGCTATCACTACTAAAGCGAATATAGATGCTACCACTTTCTTTGTCTTATACAACATCCATACGCATACAGCCAATATAATAGCGGCACTGGCAACCAAATATTCCACGCGCTCATTGTCAATTTTATATTGCGCTTTGTCAAAAACATATAGCCCTACTCCCAGCAACACATACTCCAGCCAATGAACCTTCCTTCCTACATACTTGTTCAACAAGTAATAGGCAACCATTGGTAATACCATCAGTGCATAGAACGACAACATTTCATCCATAGTATAGCCAATCAATAGTGCTATGATAGCCACAACACACATATTGACCAACAGTTTGCCGGCCTTATCCTTGAAAATTGCCAAACCAGCCAAATCATACCATCGGTATTGGTTATTCATAGTTCTCCGATTAATCGCTAATACTGCATAAAGCGCTATTGGCATCAGCCATGCCCAATAGATGATACATCTCACTAAGAACTCTACACCAGGACACCTTATAGAGAAGAATCTGCCATTAACCAAAGGCTGAGTGTTCAGAACAATACTTGGGTATTCTGACATCCTGAATATGGTGTTTTGAAAATCGCCAGACAGCACTACGTAGCCAAATATAACGGTGAATATAGTAATCGGAATGATACTCATCTTCTCTTTTCGATACAATAGGAATGTACTATTGAACCGCAATAGCAATGCTACATCCAATGCCAAGAATCCCCATTCAGTCTCATAAGCCATGGTGTGATTTATACACACCATTAGCAATGCCAGAACCAATAAGTCCAACACATAAAATCCTTTTCGTAATGTTTCCATCATCATTAGTCTTTATCTGATTCTTTATTATTATCGTCCTGTTTCTTCGGCATAGAGATACCTATAAACTGGTTGTTCGCCTCTGCGACACCAACTACCCCAATAGTCTCAGGTTCTTCCCATGAGAAGTATGTGAAATACTCACCTTCAAACTCCTTACGGTAGGCATACCATAGGTAAGAGTACTCTATCCGCGTCACATTTTCATTCTTCAAGAGATCATAGATGCCACACTTCCCGTTTTTGTAAACCACACCATAATGGTCTGTGATGTCACGAGCCATCAGACTGTCACACTCTTCTAATGGTATCTGTGGAATAGGAGGATTAGCACAGTCAATAATATCAGTGCTAATCGTGGTACTCATTTGTGTAGAATCTGCATAGTAGATGACACCTGTCTCTACATCAATCGAATCTACCGCTTCAATTACTTGCGCTGATACTACTAATGGCAGTAACAAACACATAACCAAAGAAGTGCGTTTTATTTTCACATCCCTAAAAATTTCGCACGACTTCTCTTTACCTGCCTTCCATTTGAAGTAAAGGACATCGTAATTGATAATTCTTCTATTCATGTTCATTTATTTTATGCCTTTAATAACAAGGAGGTAACAAATAAGCAATAACTACCACCAAACTTGTTTTTTATACTCAATTCCTTTCGCGTCACACCAGTCACAAATGTGTGTATTGGCGCAGTCCTTATATTGCCTGAAGCGTTCATAGATAGCAGCAACCATGTCTTTACCGTTATGGGTTCCTGTACGAAGCATCAATTTCTTGGTGTTCTTCTTGTCCCAGAAGTAGTTTGCCTCTACTTCACCTCGTTTGTTGCGCTCATAATCCATGTCTGAGCCCCAATAATACTTGTTCATACCACACTCTCCGTCCTCATAAATGAAGTAGAGGGCAATACCTTCTTTACCATTGTCGGCCCAAAATGTCACCTCATAGTGTTCATGCTTGGGTTTATAACCATAGTATTTCTTGTGGCCCATATCACTATCCCCTTTCAGTCTCGTTTCTTGGATAAAAGCTATTATCAATCTGTGAGTCGAAAATCTCTGTAACCTGAAGAGAGAAGTCCCGTCCTTTAACATACTCCCTCAACTGTTCCAACGGTTGGAAAGCCGTGAGAAATATCGTTGGGTTCGCACTTACATTATATTCCCCTTTACTTATCTCGATACTGATACCGAGCGAATAGGTGGCGGGAGTCAATTCCATTCTCATGACAGAGAATCCCATACTCTTTACCTGTGATGCGTCATCTACGAAGCGCAGTCGGGCACTGATAACATTATCAAAAGGCAGAAGGGATGCTGCCGCATTCTCAATATGTCTGTTGTCCAGACTCTTTGCAACAAAATCAAGATACTTTTTCTTGCTCTTGTTGACATCATCCTTTGCCTTTTGACATTGATGCATTATTGTTGTCTCTTTTGAAGTTTCCATATTACAATACTAGTTATCGAGACTGCGATAGCTCACCTTGGCTGCAATCAGGTTACTGAGGGCAACCCTCATCTGAAATTCCAGATCTTCCTTCTCCATGTAGAAGAATTCAGAGGCGGCGATGATGACATCGTTGATAGTGTAGAATTTTACCTGCTTCAATTTCTCGTTCAGACGATGGCAACGCACCACAACTTCAGAGTAGTTTTCATCCGTCACGTCATCAAAGTTAGGCAATAAAATCGACACAAACGTCTCGTCTTCTTCATTAGGACAGATATGTATGACGTTCATCTGATAACGGATAATGATGTGTTCACCATCATCCTCCAGGACCTTGTATTTCCAAGATTGAATGATCTCCTTCACTAAGTTGTACGACTTGTTCATTTATTCGCCTCCTTCCTCTTCTTTATCATTATCACCGGTTTCCAAATCTTCTCCCTCGATTTTCCTGTGGAACAGGGCTACTGTGGCATGAAGCAGCAACAAACTATGTTCAACAATATCCTCAATCTGTCCTTCTCCAAACAGTCTGCACTCATAGAACGCCCAGACCTGATCTCCATATACACACACCTTACTGTACTTGATGGTAAGGTTGGTGTCGTTCACAACATCCAAAACAAACGCCCTGTTCTCCTCTGTTACATCAAAGATGTTAGGAGCGGCAAATCTCAGGAAGTTCTCATCGTTATCTGGCATATAGACAAGTGCGAGTCCTTCATACCTGAACATAAATCCGAAATCTGGTATTTCTTCCACCTCAAAGCCTAAAATGGCTAACGTCTCTAAAACATCTGTCTTATTCATAACCTTTTCCTATTATTTGTTCTACATTATATAAAGAGGGCCTATTCGCCTCCATCTCTTACAATTTATGAAATAAATCCAATTCTTGGACGATCCTTCTTGTTATGCTCGACAAATTCGTCGCGCATCTTCTCATACCTACGTACATCATCATGGCTTACAGACGGTCTCGTCGCCTTGATAACATTCTGCAGCATCGTTTCGCTAATCTTTACAATGGTTCCACTGTCACGCTTCAAGCATTCCTCAAAAGCATTCCTTGCAGTCTCTTTGACCATAAAGGATATGTCACTCGATGTATACCCGTCCGTAAGACGTGCCAGTTCTTCCATATTTATGTCTTCGTCATGAGGCCGTTTGCTAAGCTCCAATTCAAACAATTGCTTTCTGCACGAAATGTCGGGTAGGCCGATGTACAGAACCTGGTCAATGCGCCCGTGCCTTATGATGGCCTTGTCAATTCGCTCTATACAATTTGTGGTGCCTATCACGAACACATTCTTCTCTACACAGTCATTCAGTTGTGTCAGCCACTCAGCCACTTCGTTTGCCAGATGCTCGTTCCCTTGGAATGCCTCCCTGCGACTGCAAACAGAATCCATCTCATCAATAAGCAGGATACACCCCCGTTCGTTTTCTTTAGCCCGTGCTTCAGCCTGCTTGAATAAATCTTTGATGATACCGACCGAACCATGAGCCCATATAGAACCGATGTCTGAAGGCTTTACCACACAGAATGCCATGCCGCACTCCTCAGCCAGTTTCATGCTGATAAATGTTTTGCCAGTTCCTGGAGCGCCAAAGAACAACATGTTCGAGGGCATAATGCCAAACTCCTTAGCCAACTCACGGTGAGAGACTATTTCAACGAAGTCACGTTGTAGCATTTTTTTTATATCCTCCATCCCCGCAACGTCACGGAAACCGTCACCCTCCCTTTCTTTTATTTTTGCCTTGAAACTCGGAACCTGTGAAGAACCATCAGTCTTTTCCTTTTTCTCTAATTTACAACCATTCGGATGTCGTATTCCATCACCTATCTTCCTTTTCTTTCTACCAACAGAAAAACAACTGAAGCAGTTGGGCATTTCTATATCCAATTGTTGAACCAAAGCTATCCCCAAATCTTCAACATCTTTGAATCTGTCACTCGCGTTTTTTCGTATAGATTTGGTAATAAGCAGATCAACACGTGATTGAATCTCTATATCAGGGTCATTTGCCTTGACAACAGCCAGTATCTTACTCCTTTCCATCGACTCGTTGATGTCAAAGGGGTATGTCCCATAGCGCATATAAGACAACATTATTCCCAGGGAATACACATCTGATGCAGGTGAGAAGCGTCCCAGAAAACTTTCAGGAGCGAGAAAGCAGGGATTGAGTGCTTCTGTGTCAAACTCAGGCTTTCCGTTACAAGCCTCATGCCCGATTTCTGCATCTACAAGTTCAACCCTCACATCCTTGTCTTCTTCCTTTAAGACCTTCACAGTGTCGATATTGACATTGAAATGCCCACCTCCATGCGTTTCAACAAGTATCTTCTTCAGCATAATCGTCAGGAGATAGATAACATACAGATAGTCTCTCTCTGATAATATTTTCTTCTCCACAGCCTCCCTTACTGTCATATAGCCATTATTGTTTGTCATATACTTACCCTCCAATTTTTAACCGTTTACCTTCCACCATTTTTTGAAAGCCCTCTTGAACTTCTTGTTGATACGGGAATAATGCTGGTCAACCCAGTGCCTGTCCACCCCCATCTCTTCAGCCAGTTTGACTGGTGGCACCTTCTCCACAAAACGAAGTCTCCATAGTTGTCTCTCTTCATCAGTCCACTTCAATTTGGCAGAGAAGTCGTAGATGAATTTCACTATCTTGTCTTTTACCTCATTATCAGTTAAATGAAGCCCCAAGACATCACTGAATGGATTCTCACTTGTCCGCCCCTTATACCATTCTGCCATATCCATGACAAACTCCGACGATACAGTGATGATACTCGCGTTCTTATCATGAAGTACATCCTCCTCAAAGCAATAGGCGGAGCGGAGAATGGCATCCTTCAGTTGGCGTTCAGCCTGCTTTTTCTGCTTATTGTAGTCTTCCTCCGTCAAGTCTAACTTCTCCATGATCTCATTCTTCTTGAGTCTGTCAACATAGACTGCTGTCAACAGGTCATAGTATTTGGTATGAGCCATCAACTCGTCAACTACCAACTTACATTTCCCCACAGATTGAGACAACATCGTTAGGCGTGTATTGCCAGTTGTGCGCATGCGATTCTCTGGAATGATATGTTCTTCCTCCAAACGTTCCATCACCGCATTTCTGGCCACACGGCGCAACCAAGCGAAAAACGTCGATTGCTTGTCGTAGGTGTCCAATGGTGCCCACGTCCCGTTTGCCCAAAGCGTTTCATACACGATGGTACTGTATGTATCCTCAGAGATTTCCACATGATAGGTCTGTGCCAGTTCACTGATATGCTTGTTGCGGAACCGTGCAATGTTACACTTCTTCAGGTCTTTCCCGAAAAAGAAGCGCTGGCAGAAGCCACTTTCTGTTTTAAGGAGATTCCTGATGTCATCTCCCTCTTTCTCATAGTTGTTGAGTCTCTCAACATCGTAGCCGTTGTAATTCTTCTCGTCCATATCCATACAAGTTTAAAGGCATGAAAAAATGCCGATTTTACATCAATTTCTTGGTGCAAAGTTCGGCATTTTCTGGCCTAATGACCTAAACTTGTATAGACGGTATAGTTAAACTTTCATCTTACTGAAAATCAATAATGTACCAATTTTCGTTTGCATTTGTTAACAAGAATTTTATATAGTGGCACTCCACTTGTTGATCACGTCCGTCAACTCCTTCGGAAGCATGATATCTTGTTTCTCAACATAGAGATGTTCGTCAGCATCTTCTATGATATAAGGAGCGGGCAAAGCCCCCAATTTATTACACGCATTGCTAACAGAAATTTTAATGTCACCCAAACAGTCGCTCAGGCGTCTTTCCCTTGCATTGCCTTCTTTATTCCGTCCTTTCGTGATTTTCTTGAAGCGTTCTTCTCCATCACAAAAGCGGTACACTTCCCATGACAACTTTACGAAGAGGTCTTTGTATTTGTCGAAGTCCAAGGTATCAACCTCATCCTTCAATACTTTATCGATTAAGAAAAGCAGATACACAAGGAAGGAGTCACTGGAATCAAACTCCACCAACTCGTCTTTCTTCCCATCAGTGATATATAGCCTATATCTTCCTTTTGTTCTATGGCCAGACTCTATCTTTCCGGCAAATCTTACTTCAAGCCAGGTACTGGCATTTTCAGCAAGCTTCTTCACGTTCGCTATCTCTGCCAGTTTACTTCTTTGGTTCTTATTCAGCATATTGGCAAACTTCCTAAGCGAATGTACGTCCATGCTACTGAACACAACCATCAACTCTGCATCTGCTAACTCATCACGGTGGGATTTGACGAAGTTTTCCTCTATCCGCTCCATCATCTTTAGTTTGTCAAGATGGGTTATCTTGCCTTTTATTCCCAGTTTATCCTTTAGCGCAGCCTTTGACACAGCCATACCAAAGGTTGGATGCATCATGTTTGAAGCCGAGGCTGCAGCATACCTTTTCCAAAAAGCATCGGTGTCAACTTCCTCTTTGATGAAGTCTTGCATTGCTTCTGGATTGTCCTGCCCATACCACTTCATCTGCTCCATGATGCTGTATTTGCTGATCCGTTCTGATGTATAAATCATCAACGGTATATGAGCAAACAGGTCTTTTTCCTCAGAACGGACAATTAAGTATTGTTTCTCGGACTTATCAGGTGTATAAAGCGGTAAGATAAAGTTGGCCTTTTCCTCATTGATTGCAGTTTTAAGTAAAGGTTGATTATCGAATGATAATGACTCATTGATGATATCAAACTTATAGTCGTTCAGCAACCGACTTGCTCCCATCTTTTCCATCAGCATTCCAAACACCTCAGTAGCCTTGTTGGCAAATGCTTTAGTGTTCGAAGGCAATAGGTACAGGTGGCAGTCAGTTAACTGCTCCACTTCGAATGACTCAGTAACAATCTTGCCGATTGCCGGAGCATCTATAGGACTATTATCCATGATGTTCATATTTCGTCCTCCTTACTCGCTTTATATTTTAGATAAGATTGCTTGATTAAGTTCGTGTCAGGCAGTGACTCATAGTCAATAGGGGCAGTCTCTATAGGATTATCTTCTTGTTCATCCTCCCATCGCACGTGGTTCCATGACTCTTGCAGTTCTTGGTAATGGCCATATACAAAGGCAGGAAGTCCCTTCAAAACTTCTTGAATAACATCAATCTCTCCCTGTTTCCGCAACTGGGTGATATATTCACGGCCATACCCCACGATGGCTGCTCTAAGTTCTCCGTCTGGATGGGTCATACTTGCAGGTAACTGTCGCAATACGTATTTATATTTCCCTGTTGCTACATCTGAGCCAATAGCCGAGAATGCTCCAACAACCATATCTGCAGCCAATTCCTGAATCCATAGTTCGTTCTCAAATAATAGGAAACGAGTTTGAAAAAGAGTCTCATGAGAGAGTTCATGAACAATGGACAGCCGGAAGGTATCAACGTTGTTGATTCCAGCTTTTTCCATCAACTTCCAATCATAGTACAGTTCACATTCCGTCCCTTCCTTGCTGATCATTATCTTTGCTATGGTTTCGCACTTGTCTTGGATAACAGGTACAGGCAATCTAAAGAATTTTGCCACATCCTCAATGATGGCCACAATGTCCTCATCGCTTATATTCTCCTTGTCTTTGAAGAATACATCGAATATGTTGGCATCATGCCGACGTAGATATGCAAACCATCTTTGCATATCGTCATACTGAGAATCAGAGTTTCTATACATTTCTTCCATGACAACAAAGATAGGACGATTGAGTATCTTCTTACAGAGAAGAACGATAAATATTAGGTGCGATATTCGTGTTTGTGTCTCTGATGCCCGCAATTCCGACATAAATCAGACGGGCTATCACCTCCTACATATTGAGGACAACTGCACAATGTACATCTCCATGCTCCTGTAAATGACACATCACCTTTATGTTCATGCTCTCCCTTATGAAGAAACTCGTCCATTGTTGGCCTTTTCATCCATGTCATTTTATCATTATCTTGATTAGCCATATTAATCGATATTAGTAAACTTTTAGTTCTGCCTTACGTAATTCTTCCAAATGATTTTTGCGATACTCTAAGAAGCACTGGAAATATTCTTCTATGTCAAACGGCTTACGGTGAATCAGATGAAAGTTCCCTTCCTGTTTTCCATACGTGGCATATTCCCAACGCAGTTTTCCTGTAGGATGAGTGCCACAGCCAGTACTTTGCTTGGCCAACTCATTAACAACAGTAGTAATATCCATCCTTTCTAAAGATGCACGAACCCCCATAAAGTAGTCAGCAACAAGTTCTCCCTCCCATTGTCCGAAGTCTGGGCCAGGAAGCAATCTGCCTTGAAAGTATCTATGGGCGCATTCATGCGTAAATACGGCTGTGAAGCCAATATAGTTGTTTACACCTAATCGTTTTAGTTGTTGTAGGTCAAAACAAAGAACGTCGTCATCAAACCTGTTATCATCCCAATTTTTGAACATAGTTGCACCTTTGGGATCCCTTGTCAGGTCTTCTATGGCTCTCGGCATTGGAATGCCAAAGAAGTCACAAGCGGTTCGGATGCCCTTTTCACATTCCTCCTCAGTTATGCCGTATTGACTCTTATATAATAAGTTTTTACTGAACTTCCTAATATCAATTAGTCCAAACATATACAACCCTATTTTAGCATCCAGAATTTTTTATTGTCAGTAGTCTTATATTTCTTCAAGATGTCAGCGGCCATGGCCCTTACCGTAGATAGCCCATAAGCATTTACCAGTTCCTTCGCATATAAGCACCCCAAGTTGGCAGCTCTACCTAATAGTATTTCTGCAGTATCTTGATCTTGCGGAACTACTCTGCCCTGATAAAGTAAATCACCCAAAATAGTCATTGCCCAAAAGTCATTTTCTGCAACATAATTTTCTAGTTGTTCTCTTGCATCTGAATCAAGCAGCGCATGATAATGTATGGGGAGCTCGCATGGATTAAATGCCCGCATGTATAGTTTCAAATTCTTAGCCCATAAGACGTTTTTGGCATCAGCCGCCAATAAGATCAGATTTGCGCCAGCCTCTGTATCTTCTTGATTATTTATTAGATATGTTCCTAACAACGTTATGGCAAAACCATTGTTGTTATTAGCTGCATCAATCAGCTGTCTTCTTGTGGTACCATTCATGTCATTCTGTTATAAATTCATAGATTCCAATTGCTGTAATTCGTATTGAGCCTGTATAAGTTGACGCTCGTACATGTGCTTTAATTCAAGTTGGGAACTATATGCAGTATGGGCAGACACATCCATCCCTTTTAGTTGCCACATTCGTTGGTTCCATTCTTCCTTTTCAATCTTGGACTGCAAATCACTGATGGTCCGTCTCAACGCTTCTATTTTTCTTTGCCTACTTATTTCTGGATTTGGCATCTGAACATTGCCATAAACCTGATTTGCGAGATTACTTCCCTGACGAATTGGAACATAGCAAGTTTGGCAAATACCTGTACCATTACAATCAGTACAAGGTGAAATAGTATGTATATGTCTGTTATTCACAGTACCACTTCCATTACAATACTTGCACTTATGTGTTCCATGACATTCAGGACATTCGCCACGACCATAAATTTTAAGATTTAAGTCCCAGCGTTTTTCAATCTTGTCATTTTTGCCTAAGATTGCAAAGTAATCCCCAACACACCAATCCCATCCACATGAATCAAAGTCAAACCTGAAAGACTGTTTTGCTTTCAAGGATATTTGTCTTCTAATTTGTGGTGTAACTTGTGCTGCACTATCAATGATAGCGCAATCAAAGGTTTCAGTTTGAAACAAGTTGTCACAATACAAGGTAAAAGATATTGCTTTCTTTCCACCTTGTTGTATAGAGTTGTACCAGTTGAAAGACCCTTTTAATGCCATATTCCGCTATTATTTAAATCCATTACCTATACCAGTAGGTGGCCCGCCAAAACGACCAGGCCTTTTAGGAATGTCGCAACGATGACATGTGCCTGTACCACCACAAGCGTCACACATCTTGTATTGCTCGGAATGAGTGGGGGGATAAATAAATCCTTTGCCGTTACATTTCCGGCACTTCAATGTTCCATGACATTCAGGACATTCACCGGGTTTATACTCTTTCAGATTTAACTGCCACTTTTCCACGATTCGGTCGTCTTTGCCTAAGATGGCGAAGAAATCGTGCTGATACCATTGCCAATCCACGGTGTCGAAATCAAAACGGTAAGACCGTCCTGCCTTAAAGGTTTGATCCCTGAAAATGAATGGTTGAGGGCAACCTTCATAGCTAATCATACAATCAACTTTCTCGCTTTGAAATAGGTTAGTACATTTTAGGACAAATGAATAAAACCTAAATCCTGAGAGACGTGTTGATGTCATTAATTCAAATTTCCCTTTAAATCCCATATTTACATGACTATTATATTGTAACTTGACTTGATTTCTGCTTGATATCACTACATGAATTTAACCTACTCGTTCACTTCCCTTGAGATCGTTGTCGTCATAATAGGAATTATCATATAACATTGAATCTGTTGACGCACAGGAAGAGTCCTCCACACGGTAATAACTTCTACACCATGCTAATACGTCACTTTTTATTGCACCCCATACAAATGTATCGAATTTTTCTTTAATACTTTCACGTTGTTCATCTCTTATACTTGCACTGCTATTAATGTAGTCACTCAATCCTGCTCTCCAAAACACCCATACTCTTGCAACCCTGTCTGCATACCAATAAAAACTGCTTGTTGTATCAAAAGAGAAATCGGGCAGAGGTTTATTTGCATAATTATCAACAAGATTTTTATATACGACCTTAAATACATCTTCTGTCAATTCTATTTTTTTTCCTTTTCCCTCTTCCTGTTCTTTTGTTTCGTTAATAAACAAGTGTATTCCCTCCTTTAATGTATTTGAAAGGAATGACTTAATATTATTGTAAATAATTTCTTTTTCTTTTATACTGATTTCTTTTGTCTTAGCTTGGACATTATCTCTAACAGGATCACGCATTTTCCTTGGAGATTCTTTCCTAATATCATTTATTACTTGGGTTGTTGAGCGTTCACATTTGTCCCAAAAAATAAAATGACGTGATTCTAAATACTCAATGATTCGCATATATGAAGAAGTTCTTTCACATAATTCTATACTATATGGTTTCCCGTTTTCTTCTAATCTTTTATGAATTACAGACATCCAACTGTCAACAAATAAATGATATTTATATTTGGATATCGCTTGCTTTGATAATTTGTAAACAGAATGGTTTTGTTGGCAAAATTGCAACAATGTCAAGCCAAAATCATCTCCATAATAAGGATATAATTCAAGTATGTTTTCTAGTTTCTCTGATTCATTATTGCAGGTTAATTCTAATAACTCCAAGAGATTAGACCTCACATAGGTCGCATTTGAATCAAGAATGAGACAAAATTGCAAAAAGCAATCAATCTTGTTTATGAAATTCTGAAGATTGTCCTTTACGTCACACAGAAGCAATCTTTGATATTTTTCAACAAAGGAACTAGAGAAAACAACGATTGTTATCAAAGAGGGTACTTCATTGTATTTTTTCCAACAATAGTCTTCTATCATAAACCCAATATTCTCGACAATTGCTTTGGGAAGGGAATTACTTTTGTCAACAATCATGGTTTTTAAAGATTTCATTTCCTGTTCCATTTGAATAGTGTGAGAATCATTAGAAAACAATCCTCGCCAATTTAATTCAATGGATGTTTCGTCATTACAACGCCATTCTTGTAAGACAAAATACAATAAAGCGAAACTATAATTAGAAGAATTTTTTTTCCAAAATTCGAACTCTTTAGATGAATTACAAAAAGAAAAATATGAGTCCTCTTTGTAAATGTTGTAATTTTCAATATAGAAGCAAATAATCTTTCTAAAAGTATCAAAACTACATCTATTATGAGAAATTAACTTTAGTATTGTGGATATAGACGTATTATTATCAAAACCCGACATTCGTCTAAGTAATAAAAGGAAACACTCCGCTTTTCCGATAATGACATCTGTTGCATTTAAATAATTAATTATCTTGCAAATATTTGCATCCAAATAATCAACGCCTTTGGCTGTCAAATAGGTTTCCAAAACACTGCGATATTGCTGATATATGTCATGTGAAAACTTTTGTGGCATTCTTGTAATAATCGACAAATATGGGGTATCCATATTTTCTTCCCAAAAATAGGCATCAATAATGACTCCAATGACAGAATGTATACTTTTTGGTATTATGTCGATTTGACTTATAAAATTACTCATTTCTGAAAGAATTGCTTCTTTGTAAAAAGACAAAAAATTCTTTCTTCGTTCTTCTGTAACAAGATCATATTGATGTGACCATTCTGTTAAAGTTGAAAAAATATAAAGATGTACAAATCTGCCAATATTCTGTACCCAAAAACCCTTTTCTTCTTTATTGTCACAGAATAAGAACTTTACACTTCCGGACTCGAAACGATTATGTTTAATGCTATTCATGATTGGACTAAGTAATGAATCTTCAGTAGGCCAATCTTCTAAGAAATTATTAATATTTTTAATTTGTTCTCTCTGCATATGTAAAATGATTTAAGAGTTAATACAGTATACTACCCCCCAACTAACCCCATAAATCCCATGTCAAATTCATAAGAATCACTACTTGAATAGGAATCATAAGAATCTGTTGAAGTATCGGGAGGTATAGTTTTATATAACTCATCTTGATCATCGTAATCATTAAGATAAATATCTAATTGAATAGAAATATCCTTTTTCTGCTTTGCTAATTCTGCGTCTGCAGAATCCTTAGGAGCGTCAATACTAAAAATAAAATCACAAATATGTGAAGAATTCACTTGTCTCCATTGTGCCGAATAGTGCCAATATTTGGGTGGATAATGGAACTTCTGTAATTCGAAAAAATCATTCTTTTTTAATAATGCAACAAAATCATTATATGACATTTCCTTTGAATCTAAATTCGGATCCTTGAAAACAATTCTTAAAAAATGATTCAACGCGTTTTTACAATTGTCTTCATCCCACCCATTATAAAGGTGCATCCCACAACAGAGTCCTCCCAAATTAGGATTAAAACTTATATCAGTGCCATTATACTCTATCTTACCATAACTCCAAGTAGAACCAGAATCAGATTTTCCTTCAATTTTATTTTTCTTTTTTATTTCATCAGCTTCTGTATAACTGGTAAATCCCAATATTATTCCATCAACACAAATATTGCTGGCGTCACAATACTTAAGACAATTTTCGCATTTCTTTTTTAATTGAGTAATGAAAGCTTCCCATTCTGTAGAATTACACTCTAATTCCGTCTTTAATAACAAACTTGAGAATTGAGCGAATTCATAACGTTCAGATAACATCTGAACAAACACATTAATGTATTTTCTACCAGAAACTGTATTAATAGATGTATGTTGATTAGAAATAATAAATGCTATAAACAATGATAACATGGACTTTGAATCCATTTCGCCAAGATATTTTAAAAGTATAACTCTGTATATCTTGTTGATGTTCTTAAATTCATCTTTTTTACAAAAAACAGACAACAAAGAGATATTTGAAATGAATCTGTTCAAAAAAGCATTGATAGAACAATCTATGTATTCCCTTATATCTTTCTGAATGGTATTTTTCTCAATAGAATACAAAAGTATATCCATTTCATTCACAATATCCTCCATATATTGTTTAGAATATGCGTCAATCCTCTGTATTATTATATTTGATGAGGTTTCTTTCATCCACTTGTTCAAAATGGCGAATACATAAAAATGGGTAGATGATATTATATAATTGCACCAAAAAGCAGAATTCTCTTTGTCATTATCCGGTAAATAACATATAGCACCATCAACATACCGTCCATTTTTGATACTATTAACAAATGGACTAGAAAGGCTTTCTTCAGTAGGCCATTCTTCTAAGAATTCCAATATTGCTTTTTCTTGTTGTTCTTTCATATTCAGTTGTCTTTGTAATACTTACTTGCAGGTTTATATCTTGCTTCCTTATAGATCGGTATTTTATTTTGAATATAGTCGTTATATGTTTTTAGATCGGCTCCGTGTTCAATTTCTTCATCTATGATTTCTTTCAGGCTTTCCTCTTGCCTATTGAGAAGGTAATGTCTAGCAACATTAATGACGAGACTTTCTATTTCTGCGCCACTCATCTTGTCCATATTGTCTACATACTCAAAAAGAATATTTGTCGGAAAGATTTTATCATTTAAATCATACTTTTTTAAACAAGCATTTAATATCTTTTTACGACCTTCAGTGTCGGGATATACGAGATAAAATATCTCGTCCCATCGACCTTTACGTTTCATTTCAGGTTTCAGATCTGACAGATCATTTGCTGTAGCCACCAAATATACAAGGGTCTTATGTTCTTGCATCCATGTTAGAAAACGTCCAACTATATGCGTTAGTGTGTCATCGTTATTTTGTGAATTACCTGCACCGGCAAATGCTTTTTCAATCTCATCAATCCACAAAACACAGGGGGCTGATGCATCAGCAGTACGTAGTGCTTCGCTAAATTGGTTTTCACTTTGGCCATATTTATGCCCAAGCAAATCACCAATATTTAGTCGATATAAGTCCAATTTCAAAATTGAGGCTGCCGCTTTTGCTGATGCAGATTTTCCACATCCTGGCGCACCTACCAAGAGAATACCTTTTGGCTTTGGTAGCTTTGATTTTAGGAACACTTGATTACTCATCAAATCACGCTCCATCTTAAGATGTTCTTTCAAATTGTCTATATCTTCGACTTCCCTGTCAATACCCTTCTCATAATCAATAACTTCGAGTAATCCAGAATTTTTAACCATTTGCTTTTTTACTTCTTTGATTCTAGCTGGTAAAGTCTTCCCTTTTTTAAAATAATATTGGATCTCATGATCTGGGGATTCTGATATAAGTGTTTGGAGGAGTTCAACAATGTCGTATCGATACATTCCATATAGGGCATCAATTAATTCTTCATAATGCTGCATAAAATCATCTCTTGTTTTGAAGTCATCGCCACCTTTAAAATCATATGCAAAAGGGAATTGCGGATTCCCATCACCCTCAATACTCAACTTTCCATCTCCGTCTTTTTCCATTGAAAAGCCAAGAATATCTTGAATATCTTTCTTTGCAGGTAGAGGTAATGATAGATGCTCACATATGTGTTCTAATCCAAATACTTCAAAATGATTTGAAGCAATTAACATAATCGTTCTTTTCTTTTCTTCTAATTCTTTGTTGTTGTGATAAACAAAATCTTGTAATGATGCAATTATACGACCATTATCGTTATCAAACATGGAAGCAGAAATACGAGCAATCAATAGATTGCCATTTTTATTCTTGGTAAAATTAGTAATACTTTCTTCCAGTGCTAATTTCACGTTTTGTGGTACATATCTTTTGTATTTCTCCCGATCATGATGTATCTCTTCATTGTATCGGGTGAATGTCTTACCTTCAAGAACATGACTGCCAGCAGCGTTTTCGATAAAAGTCAGCCCGCTTATTACCTTCCCCGTCAAATCTCTTTCAAGCATATCGGCATTATTCCAAATTCGAATATTATTGACATTTAAAGTGGAAATATTATTGTCACATAATCCTTTAATAATATCAATAATGAAATCATAATCAAAACAATCTATCCATAAAATAGACTTATGCGCTTTGACTAATGCAGATTCAAATGAGTCTCTAAATATCTGAAATGAACTTTTATCCATAATGCTAAAATCTATTTTATAACATCAACATTCTTTTTGTTTTTCTTTTTATCTACATCATCTTTTCTTACTTGAATACCAGCATCTATATTTACATCTTCAATGTTTACATCACCGACATTCGCAGTATCAATACTAACATCTTCAATGTTTACATCACCGATATTCATATTATCAGCATTCACAGTATCAATACTAACATCATCAACATTTATACCACTGGCATTCACTTCATTGGTATCTACATTATTAACGTCTACATCATCGGAGAATACGTCTTCTTTCTCAGTTTCTTTTAAAAAATCAGGAATATTCCAATTGAAAAGTGAACAAATACTTCTCCCCCAGCTCTTAATTTTATTTTCTGCTTTATGAAATAAATCTTTGGCAGTTTCAACTGTTTCATCAATTAAGGAAAACAGTTTGCGTGACGATTCAATTATAAACTTAATGGCTTGATAAACAAATTCTTGTATCTTCTCTTGTGTTAAGAATTTCTTTACATACGAGTAGGCTACATTAATAGCACTATCAATAAGTCCTGCTATCCATTCTGCAGTTTGAGGATCAACGTCAAAGAATTCTAGGACTTTCTGGATACCTGCACTTAAATATTGTGGTAATTCTGCACCAATAACATCCCAGAGTTGATTAATGACATTTACGGACTCTGCGGCAATATACTCTGATGCATACTCATAAAACTGTTCTATAGTTATTCTTCCTGTATTAGCATGATGAATGAGTTTTGCAAAATACATCCTCTTGCTTAAAGTCTGGGCTATACTAACTCCAATACTACGGAAATTAGACATTGGCCCCTTCTCAGTAAAAGTTTCTACTGACCATATAAGCGCCTCTGACATCGCCAAAAGAGCATTATTTTCTATGTCAGAGTTCAATTCGGAATCAAAATATACTTTCATCATAGGATGTATCTTTGAAACAGAATCCACCAAGTCCAAAGCTTTGGATCGTACAAAAAACTCAATGGTACTAACACCAGCAAGAATATTAAGTCTTTCTTTTGTCGCTTTATCCATAACTTGTTCCCTCCTTATTTCTTCGCTGCTTCAAAATCATTCAAAGCACTATTAGTACTTTCTTCCACAATCTGTTCAAACACATCACGTTTTTCTTTAGTATCCAACATCTGGTCTGCCCAATTCTCTTTGTCTGACGAACGTCTATATGACTCCATCAATTCCTTCTGCTTTTTAAGAAAGTCTTTTGCACCTTCCAGAACTTTAAGCTTATCAGCGTCTAAATTATCTTCCTTAGCAATTTCATCAATGTCAATCGGATTACATTGCTCTTCGAATTTATTAATCCACTCTAAGTATTCCTTTGATGGTCTACCATCTTCATCATACATTTTCTTTTCATCCTCCATGAAAACCACTAGTTCCTCATATTGCGGAAACTTCTTCATATATTTGTCAAGAATGAATTTCAGATGCTCTAACATCTTTGTCCCCCAATCATTGGATGCGGGAACTACTTTCTGATTTGTTTTGTCTGCCATATTTATAATATTTTTAGTTATTACCACCAAGGACTGAACAATTAGCTGAATTTCTTTATTAACCAACTATTATACCATCATGTCCCTTTTTAATCTCATATTTTGGTGTAAAATTACATAAAATAAACCAAATAACTATTAAGAAGTACTTAAAAATACATTTTTTTAACTCAGATAGACATCAAAAGGTCATAATAGACTGCTAAAAACACCGATAATGCAGCCTAATAATGCTCCAAGCCATACGATGGCACGTAATTCCTTATCCATTACGGCAAAGATAATTTTCTCGCTCTCCTCTATGTCAAGTTCATTAATGCGGTCTCGGATAATACGACTGATGTCTATGGTGGAGAGTATCTTAGGCAGATGAATGGAGATGACCTGTCGATAGCCATCGAGTAAGATAGCACGGAGTTGAGTTAATTGTTCTTCATGTCCTCGTAATAGGTCACAAACTGGTGTGTCAAGAAGTTTGTTAGACTCCTGACTTATAAGATTGGTTATGATTTCCTCAGAGTTATTGCTGATAATCTGATTGATGTGCTTTGACAGCAGGTGTTCAGCGGGTTCTTGTAGCAGAATAAGAAACTGTTCAACGTTAAAAGCAATTCCCAAAAGGCAGTTCTCCATCTTGCTGATGGCATGTTCAACAGCAGCATGAGCCAACATCGTACCAAGATTGGAATCTGCCAAGCGACTATGTATCTGTAAAGCAAGTTCATGTCCCGTATCAGACTGTATCTTATCTAGGTCTTCCTTAGATAAGAAATGTCTAAGAAATGTGCGAAGAGACTCTGTATTTACCTTCTGCTTGACAATGAACGTGTCATACCCTTCCCCTATCTTAGTGAGCATGTCTTCTGAAAGAAGATTCTTCTCAAGAACTTCCTTGTTCATCAGGTTTTCACTTATGGAACTTCCAACTGCTTCTGCCAAGCGTCCACGCTCTTTAGGGATAAGCCCTGGCGTGAAAGGAATCTTCATTCCGAAGATATATTTGGCCTTGTGCGGCCGGAACATCATTTTGATAGCCAACCAGTTGGTAAAATAACCGATAACACTTCCACTGAGTGGGCCAATAAGGTAAGATAGTTCAATATTCATATTGGTTTACTATTCGTTATACATAAGAATACCTGTATAGTTATCTTGGCTTCTTCCGTTCTCACACAGAAACTTAATCACATCTACTATCTCTTCAGGTGATTTGTCATCCATCAGACGGCTTGTGAGAATGTCAGGATCTATGTACGTACTGACACCATCTGTACAGAGAAATATCCTATCTCCTGGCTCCAAGTCGAATTGTTTTACTTCAACCTTGGTATACTCTCGATGATAAGAGAAGAAACTGCGATTTATATAGTCTCCCCACACATTATGCTCTATATGGTCTTGTGTCTGATATACCACACCTGCATTGGGGCGAAGGAGATATCCACGGCTATCACCACAATGAGCGATGGTTACTTTGTCTTTATAGATAGCGGCAAGCACCATCGTTGTGCCTGTCTCTACTTTATGGAGAACATCGGCCTTTGCATCCAAGGCCTCCGAAGCCATTCGAAAAGCATTATCCAAAACAGACTCCACACCATTAACGAATGAGGCATGTTCCCAATAATCGCTAATAGTTGTACATATTACTTGACTGGCAACTTCGCCCATGGCATGGCCACCCATTCCGTCGCACACCACGAAAAGATAGCATCCATCATCAGGGTTTGCTGCAACTTGGCAGTAGTCCTCATTGTCACGCCGGACACCGCGCTCGGAGAAAGATGTATATCTTATCTGTCCCATATTAAAGAGCAAACTATTGAAATCGGATGTGACACATTACGTACCACATCCGATTACTGGTTAAAACTTCACAACCACATCTTCGTATTCGGATTTGACAATCTTAATTCCTTTCTTTGAGGCATTTTGCCTAATCTTTTTCATCTCATTTTGAGCTTCACGCAGTGCTTTCTTCTGCTGAGTGTAATTGGATGAACTCATGCTTTGACCCGTAGAGCCACCTACGTCCTTTCCGTCTTTCTTTACCCTAGCACCTAAGTTTGTCAACGATTCATAGTTGGCTTTAGCTCTACTTTCCCATTGCCTGTATTGGGATTCAAGTGTTCCACCCCCAGAGCCGGAACTTCCAGAGGTAGAATAGGTATCGCCACCTCCTGTTTTCTGCTGAATCTGCTCAACTGTGACAGCTGCCTTTTGCAACGTATTTCCAAGTGCTGTAAGAGTTTCTGCCAATTGCTGCCTTCGAAGTTCTGCCATGACTTCCTCATTACGAACCATGTTTTCAATCTGGGACATATCCATTGTTTCTGAGGCAACCCATTTGCCGCCAACATTTCCAATAAGCCACTGCGCTGCTCCCTTCTTCTTGTATATGCCTTTGGCCTCAATCGGCATTACTTCCTCGTCATTCTTATCTACAACACCCCATTTCATTTCACCGTCAATCAGTTTGGCAACAAAATAATAGGTATGTGAGCCTTTTAGCCCAATCATGATATCATCATACTTTCCAGCTGGAATTGTTGCCCTGATTTTCTTCTCGTCTCTAATATCATCTACCACGGCATCAAAATGCCCCAGTCCACGACCAGTATGGTTCATCACCCTATTGCTGTACTCGTTTAGCCAATCACTGGGTTTAACTGTTTGTTCTCCGACGACGACACGATCTGGTAAAGTTCCCTGATAGATGTTTCCTTTCAGAGGGGGAACCAAGACACTTCCATCTAGTTTTATAAGGCCAAGTTTTCCTTCTGCATCTTTTACCCAATAGCAGCAATGAACTTTGCTTCCGTTGAAACAAAACGCTACGTCAGAAAAGGCATTTAGTAGTTCCTTCTCCGTGTCTGTCAGTTTTCCATAATCAATATCCTTCAATGACACAAACTCGTAAGGAACTACTTTCCATCCAAAACCCATTATTGCATATTGGAATGCTTCTGTCCGAGGAGCTTTCTTAACAAGCTTAGGGATGTCCTTACTCTTTCGATCTTGTGCATACAAGTTTGTCGTTGTCCCTATAAGCAACAACAAAAGAATTACTAATGACAACTTTCTCTTCATACTCGTTTTGTTTTTACTATTGATACTTCTGATTTTGGGGGGCAGCTTTATCACTGTCTATTTTGCAAATTTAGCAAATATTAGGATAGATAGGACATAATTCATACCGCTTTTATATTTTATTAGGAAAAATAGACCAGTTACGCTGTAAAACAGTGGTTAGAGGGCATATCCCAACTTGACCATGAACTTATTGCAGAAATAGGTATTGTCACCATCATAGATGGATATAAAGCCTCTCTGATACGACAAGTCGACATTAAAGCGTCCATACCAAAAACCTATACCGCCAATTACTCCAAAGTCATAGTTGCGATAACTGTCAATATCGCCTATCTTTGTAGAGTTACTATTCTCTGTCGTCTTGTCATTGGTGCCATACTTGCCTGTGAGATAGATATGGTCGTAGGATTCAGATTTCATGTTTCCTGCAAAGTCGTAGCTAGCAAAGCCGCCAACATGGATGTCGAGTGCCATGCGCTCGTTAAAGATGACCTTGTAGCCAATGTTAATCGGAGAAAGTTGTGCATTGTATGCCGTCAGGGTCGTTGTCTCAGACTTGGTGTGAGAGTCGTAGCCGCCAGAAATTGAAGATGATGCTCCATAGCTCCATGTTGCATCAGTTTTGTACCCACGCATTGCCACACCAAGATCCATTCCCCAATAGAGAGGGCTGGAACCAAAGGACTTGTTGAAACCGATTGATAGGTTACCGCCAAAGGAACGTCCGAATTTACCATCCCATTTTCCCTTCGTCCAGCTGTCCTCTTGGGCATCAATACCTTTACCTGTTACCCCACTAAAACTGGCTCCGGCACGAACAATCCAGACCGTTTTTCCTCCAGAAAACCCTTCTGGAAGTTTCAATACCTCTTGCGCCTGAGACACTAATCCTAATGAACACATGAACGATAAAAACATTAACTTCTTCATAACTGTGGTATTTTAATTGTTAAACAAAAAATGATTATCAGTAACACTCTCATGTATCTGCCATCTTTCCACTTTTATCCGTAATGAGAGGACAATTAAAAGAGTTCTCTCAAACTTTTTGTGTTTTTATTTTCGTTGAAAGAAAAACTCACCTTCATTTACCATCATTTCGAGTTTCCATGCCAGTATTTCACATCCATCAAGTATCTTATTGCATGCATAACGATACATGTAGCCTGTATTTCCTGAAGGGTCAACCAATCCAGTCTGTTCACCGAAACATATCTCGTTGAATAGATATATCCGACTCCACCGCACATACGGTAATCGCTTTTGTATCTCCACGACATGGATGTGTTCCATGCATATAATCAGGTCTGCGGAATCTACCAACGCCTGAGTAACATAATTGGCTGTTCCTCCCAATTCATAACCAGCTTTATGAGCGTAGGCTGCCATTGTATAGTCACGTGGAGCGCCTTCATAATTATGAACACCTGCAGACACAACTTCTATGTCTGAAAGTCCTTTCTGTTGAAGCTTT
>JAEEGL010640993.1_pt1 | contig 25755 bp, 21 predicted proteins | sample 9134231 | NCBI WGS metagenome assembly JAEEGL01 (sample SAMN16246548, study PRJNA631951) | gut metagenome | biome: gut microbiome; feature: rumen; material: fiber-attached | host: Bos | place: Iran: Karaj | collected 2018-10 | reverse complement strand
CATCCTAGCCGCCAAAGCCGAAAGCGCTGAAGATTTGCAATGTGAAGGCTGCGTAGGCCTCACGCAGCTTGCGCCGCAAATCCAAACCACTTTGCAAAATGTGGGCAATAGCAGCGGCTCTTTAATAATTGCTCCCGGCAGCGTTGGCGATACCGAGATATCTTTTAATTATGCCGGCTCCTCTAGTAAAGGCGGCCCGGCTACTAGCGCTATAAATGCCAATGCGGCAGTGACGGCGGAAGTGGCCGATAAAGCCCATGATCTCGATTGTGGCGGCTGTGTGGAAAGCAGTGATATTAAAAAAGATGCCATTACTTCAGAAAAGATAGCAGCTCATGCTGTGCAAACTGAGGATTTGGCGACAGATGTACATATTATTAAAGCCTATGGACGTTTTGAAAGTTTTAATGATTATAATTCTGTTTCTATAAAAACGAGCCAGGGAGTGAGTTCAATAGCAGCAACAGCTGCCGGTGTATTTAAAGTTACTTTTAGCAAAACATTACCCAGTACCAATTACCTAGTCTTTGCTCATGCTTTTGGCAATCGCTCGGTTTTCTGTGAAGTAAGAACAGGCACCAAAGCAACTAATTATGTAGAGCTTAATACTTATACTGGTTACTATGTTGGTGATTCAGGCCCAAGCGATTCTCCTGGTTGGTGCAAATTATATGATGCTTCTTCCTCCAAAGTGGCAGATGTTGAGTTCTTTATCATCCAATGAGTCTTGGCCTTTAATGTGACTTTATCTGCTTTGCCGCAGAAAATATTAAACAGGTATTTGCCTTTTTTGCATTTGAGTGCTTATATATTTGCGCCTTGATGGAAGGAGCCGTCTATGGATTATTTAGACCATTTTTCCCTGCAGAGCGAACCGTTTGCCAATGCGCCGGTGAGCCGCTTTTATTACCACTCCACCCAGCACGATGAAGCCCTAAAAAGGCTTACTTATGTAGCCTCCGGCATGAAGGGGCTGGCTGTTTGCATCGGCAATATCGGCCACGGTAAAACCACTTTGGCCCGCCGCCTTTTGGATCACCTCTTAGAGCAAAATTATGAAGCCGCGCTTTTAATCATTGTCCACGAGGGCATCAGCGCCACCTGGCTGCTCCGGCGCATTGCCATGCAACTCGGCGTGGCCGATCCCGGCGAAGAAAAGCTCACTATTATTAACCGCCTCTATCAGCGCCTGGTGGAAATCCACGAAGCCGGCCGCAAAGCTGTGGTTTTGATTGATGAAGCTCAAATGTTGGCCACCAAAGAAATTATGGAAGAATTTCGCGGCCTTTTAAATATTGAGCTGCCAGGCCACAAGCTCCTTTCTTTTGTCCTCTTTGGCCTCCCGGAACTTGAGCAACACATGATGCTCGATCCGCCCCTGGCTCAGCGTGTGGCTTTAAAATATCGCCTGCCGCCTTTTGATGAGCCCAATAGCGCTGCTTATATCAATTTTAGATTAGAGCAAGCCGGGGCTACTTATCCCATATTTACTCCTGAAGCTATTACCAAAGTGCATCTGGCCAGCGGCGGCATTCCCAGAGTGATAAATACCATTTGCGATAATGCTCTTTTGGAAGCTTTTTTTGCTGGCTCGCGCGAAGTAACTGGCGAGATTGTGGATAAAGTCACCACTAACCTCGGTGAACTCACTATCAGCCCGGAGCAGGCGGCAGAAGCCGAAGCGGCGCTTAAAGCAGCGCGAGCGGAAGTTCAAGAAAATGAGGCTTTGGCCGCCGCTGAAGCTATAGAAGCTGTCCAGCCGGAAGAGTCTGTAGCTGAGACAGCGGCGGAAGAGTTTAAAGAAGAGAGCGAAACTATTCAGGCTGCGGAAGTGGGCATTGAAATAGCTCCCGCCGCGGAAGAGGTGCCAGCGGCGCCGTTGCATAGTGCTAATTTCCCGGCTGCGGCCGCTGTGATGGAAGATATAGCCGGTGAAACACTGCCTGAGGAGAGCACAGAAAATGGCCCGGAAGATGATGAAGAGCCGATTGTGGCTGTGAGCCGCGAAGAAAACGAAGCCTTTTTGGCAGCAGTTACCGGTGGAACTTTGCCATCTGCTCAGGAGGAGCCGGCCTATAGCGCTCCCGATATAGCCAGTGCTTTGTCACCGGAAGCAATAGCTGCGAGCGGCTGTCTAGCTGATGAAGTTTCTCCGGATGTAACCACCACATTTGAGCCGGAAGTGCCTACTGCTGCCGAAGAACTTGTGCCGGATGTGACTACGACATTTGAGCCGGAAGCGCCTACTGCCGCTGCCGAAGAACTTGTGCCGGATGTGACTACAACATTTGAGCCCGAAGCGCCTACTGCCGCTGCCGAAGAACTTGTGCCTGATGTAACTACGACATTTGAGCCCGAAGCGCCTACTGCCGCTGCCGAAGAACTTGTGCCGGATGTAACTACGACATTTGAGCCGGAAGTGCCTACTGCTGCCGAAGAACTTGTGCCGGACGTGACTACGACTTTTGAGCCCGAAGCGCCGCTTCCGGCTACTGAAATAGATGTTACTGCCGATTTTGCCGAAGATGCCGCCGAATCTACCGATGATGGCTTTGATGTAACAATAGATGATGACGGTGAAGGGGAAAATGAGCCGGAGATAGCGGTTGATGTCACCGATGGCCTAGATGACAGTACTCCAATAATGGTGCCGGTAGCTCCCACTCGCGAGCTACCGGAGTGTGAAGTTTCAGCCGATTTGGAAGATACTATTGAGTTGCAATATCAAAATGAGCCGATGTTTGCCCCTTTGCCCCAGATTGATGAAGCGCCGCTTAGCAAACCTGCGCCGCCGCCGGCTCCTGGTCCCACTGCCAAATATAGTTCTATAGATTTAGCCGATTTGGATGCTCTTCTCGCCAATTTAAAAACCAGAAAATAAAATATTGTGCCCTCACCAATATTGGCCCCAATATGAATATATGTGTCTGTAGAGACGCAAAATTTTGTAATTTGTAGAGGCGCAAAATTTTGCGCCTCTACAAATGAAACAATATAAATATATGTGCAGATAATGACAGGGATAACGGATTAATGATTACTTGGAATACTTGGCCATCTCGGCAGCCACTTCGGCAGCGAGGTCATTAGAGCGCTTTTCCAGGCCTTCGCCCATTTGATAGCGGGTGAAGCGGCGGATAGAAACTTTCTCGCCGGTTTTGCTGACGATGGTGCTTAAAAGCTCACCGATGGTCATGCTGTCGTCTTTAATGCAGGCCATATCAACGAGGCAATTCTCGGCATAGAATTTTTTCACCAATTTGCCTTCGACGATCTTTTCCAGCATCTTTTCCGGCTTGCCCTCTTTGCGGGCCTGGTCCATATAAATTTCTTTTTCTTTTTCTAAAACATCGGCCGGTACATCTTCGCGGTTAATCCAGCGGGGGTTGCTGGCGGCGATTTGCATAGCCACATCTTTGACAAAGCCTTTAAAAATATCGCCATTGGCCACAAAGTCGCTTTCGCAGTTGACTTCCACCAAAACGCCGATTTTACCGCCCATGTGAATGTAGCTACCAACCACGCCTTCAGCGGCAATGCGCCCGGCCCGTTTTTCGGCACTGGCCAGACCTTTTTTGCGCAGATATTCGACAGCTTTATCGTGGTCGCCATCACACTCGGTGAGGGCTTTTTTGCAATCCATCATACCTACGCCGGTTTCATCGCGCAGGTTTTTTACATCTTGAGCACTAAATGCAGGCATATTAATTCTCCGTTTCTTTAAAATTAAGCTTCGCTAGCAGCGCTGTCTTCGGCGTTTTCTTGAGCGGCGGCATCAGCAGAGCGCACGGTCTCCACTTTGGGGCCACGGGCTTTGCGATCATCGCGGGCGCCTTTGGCCGGGCGTTTGTCTTCATCTTTCTCTTTGTGAGTGGCCAAATACTCTTGGTAAATGCGCTCACCTTCGATGCAAGCATCGGCAATGGCGGCGGTAAAGAGCTGGATGGAGCGAATGGCGTCATCGTTGGCTGGGATGGGGAAATCAACGAGATCGGGATCGCAGTTGGTATCGAGGAGTGCGATAACCGGGATATCCAGTTTGCGGGCTTCCAAAACAGCGATGTGCTCGCGGATGGTATCAATAACAAAAATGGCGCCGGGGAGGCGATTCATCTCTTTGATACCGCCGAGGTTCTTTTCCAGCTTTTCGGTTTCACCGGCGAGCCCCACTGCCTCTTTTTTGGTGAGGCGCTCAAAGGTGCCGTCAGAGGCCATTTTTTCCAGGGATTTTAAGCGCTCGATGGAAGAACGCACGGTTTTGAAGTTGGTTAAGGTACCGCCAAGCCAGCGGTTATTGATGAAGAATTGGCCGGAGCGGGTAGCTTCTTGTTTTACCACTTCCTGAGCTTGTTTTTTGGTGCCCACGAAGATGATTTTTTCGCCGTGCGAGGCCAGCTCTAAAACAGCATTGTAAGCTTTTTCAAAGAGGGGAACGGTTTTTTGCAAATCGATGATGTAAACATCGTTTCTGGCCCCAAATATGTATTTTTTCATTTTGGGGTTCCAGCGTTGGGTTTGGTGACCAAAGTGGGCACCGGCTTCCAGCATACTGCGCATAGATACTGAGGACATTCAAAACTCCTTGCGGTTAATCCGCCACCGGTAGCAAAATAAGTACCTCACCGCGAGGGCTACCAGTGTGTGTTCTCCCGACTCCATGTCGGGGCGAGGCTATCTAACATATTGTGGAATTAAATGCAAGGATTATTTAAAGAATGTGCGGTGAAATTTTGGGCCATTTTTAAGTTCGGTTTTTTGGGCTATCTTGGGCCGTGATAGAAGAAAATTTCACCCAATTACCCAGCGATTGGTAGTGCGCTTCTCTTTGTCAAAATTCACCCCGATTTTAACCAGCTTTTTCTCTCCGGCCGCATATTTTATGGCATAGCCTTTGTCATCTATCTGCTTTAAAGCTTCTTCGGCTGTGCCTTCTAGCTTAAATTCAAAGAGATATATAGTCTCTTTGGTTTCAATAAGAGCATCTATGCGCCCGGCGGAAGTGCGCTCTTCTGTCCTTACATTAAAGGCGGCAGCCAGGCGAAAGATAAGGTAAAATATGGTTTTATAATGATTTTCGTCCTGCTTTTCGGCATCGTAGGGGATAGAAGCAAAAAAGGCGCGTAAAAGCTCCATTGCCGCATCCACTTCGCCTTTTTTAAAAAAGCGGGTGAGTTTTTGCAAGAAGACTTCGTTACTGTTTCTGCTGGTAGCCGAATAATAAGGCATGAGCCCCTTTAAAAAGCCGATGCGCACCTCTTTATTGGGAAAGCCCAAAATATAATCACCGTCATCAAATTCTTTTATGGTGAGGTAGCCGCTCTGATAGAGCACGGGAATTGGCGTTTCGGCATTTTCTGTAGGGATATTAAACATATCTTCGCTTGCCGGAAAGCCCTCCAGATCCTCCGGCCTTAAGGTGTATTTACTAACCATTTCGGTGAGATGCGTTGGCGTGCCGGTGGAGAACCAATAATGATTAAGATCTTTATCCTGCAAAGCATTTAAGAGGCTAAAGGGGTTAAAAATATCCGGCGAATTTTTACTAAAGTGGTAGCCGTCATACATATTTTTGAGCAATTCATAAGTCTCTTCAGAGCTAATTTGCAACTTGGCGGCCATTTCTGCCACTTCCGGTTGTAAGGCCGTTTTTAACTCCTCTTTGGTGATGCCGCAAAGAGCGGCATATTCATCTTTCATGCTGATATTTTTGAGATTATTGAGCTCACTAAAGATAGAAAGCTGGCTGAATTTAGTAATACCGGTCAAAAAAACAAATTTCAGGTGGGCATCGGCGGCTTTTAAGGGGCTGTAAAAATCGCGCAAAATTGTTCTGGCTTTTTGAAAAGTTGCAGTATTTACCAGTGTATCTAAAAGAGGAGCATCATATTCATCAATTAGAATAACGCATTTCTGTCCAGTTTTTTCATGGGCGCGTTCCAAAATGCCGGAGAGGCGCAGACTGGGAGAAGTCTCTTTTTCATTGCGGCCATAAAACTCTTCATATCTGGCGAGCATGACATCAAGAGCGTCTCTAAGTAGCTGTAAATCTTCATGATATTTTGCTACACTCATATCAAACTTAAAAACTGGGTATTTTATCCACTCCTTCTCCAGTTTTTCCATGGCGAGGCCAGTAAAAAGCTCTTTATGCCCTTTAAAATAGGCCTCCAGAGTGGAGATTAAGAGGCTTTTGCCAAAGCGGCGCGGGCGGGAGAGAAAATAGACTGTGCCCTCTTTTACCAGCTTATAAATAAGAGCAGTTTTATCTATGTAAATAGCTTTACTCTCACGAATTTTGGAAAATGTTTGCATACCGATGGGGAATATATGTTCGCTCATGGCTCCCTCCGGCGGCGCAGTATAGCAGGTTTGGGCCGACGGGAAAAGCTGCAGGTTACTTGGTACAAAAGTAAAGCTAATTTAAGCCGCTGGGGTTTCTGGTGAGTTCTATTAAAAGTTCCTGCTCGCTAAAGCCGTTATTTTTTAACTCCTCTGCCAGCTTTAGCTCTGCTGCCAAAAGCTTATCCAGGTAGGTTATATCCTTGATAACCGGCACCTCTATGCCGTTAATAAGAAGAGCAGGATTGGCTTTAAGACCCATTTTCTTTTTTAATTCACCGGCGGCTGCTAAAAGGTCAGAAAACTTTTCTAATTGGTTTGGAGCCGGGCAAAGTGGGGTGCCGCTATTGTTTTTAAGCCTACTTAGATCATTATCTTTAAAATTAGGTGGCAAATTGGAAAGTAAACCTACTATTTCTTCAAAATTATTTTGAGTTAAAGCCCAATAAGCGCATAGCGCCGCTGTTTCCGCCGCCGGATTAAGGCCATCGGCATAAGGGAGAAAAATAAAACGCACTTTGGAACTTTTTTTTCTTATTTCTTGCAATAAGAGCCAAGCGTTTTGATTAAAGGGGCTGCCAAAAGAGGTGAAATAGTAAACCCAAATAAGCGGATCCTCGCTGCCATAAGCGGGAAATTCCAAGCCGGGAATGAGAACTTGCCGCCCGGCAGCCGGGTTTTTAGCCATTTTAAGCGAATTTAAGGCCGGAGAATTTTTGGCCAGGAGTGTTTCATAGATTTTGCCGGGCGGAGCGCCCTCTTTTATGAGAGTTTCGGCTTCTATCTTGGCCTTATCTATAGCCTTTAAAATATCCTCTTTATGACCATGATAGCGGATTTTACGCCCGTTTATCAGTAGTGCCGGAGTGACTGTTAAACCATAGGTTTTAGCCAAATCCATATCGCGATAGACTTTGGCGGCCAGTTGCTTATCGGTGAGATCTTCTTGAAAAATTCCCAAATCCAGGCCTAATTTTTCAGCTAGCTGTTCTGGTGGCGGCATGGACTCTGCCGAATAACTTAGCGCCAGTTGGTGAAAATCCCAAAATTTCCCTTGTTTCCCGGCGGCTTCGGCACCAACGGCATAAAGAAGGCCTCTTTCGCCGCTTATAAACGGTGCATGTCTAAAAGAAATAGCTAACGGAGTGGGGTAATTTTCGGCAATATCATTTAAATCTTTTGCTAATTTGTGCGTAAGAATGTCGCTAAATTCGCCAAAGAAAACGATAGTTACCATTGGATTGGGGCCGCTGGTCATTACATGGCTGCCGCTTAACGGCAGAGGAATAAAATTACTTTCTTGGATCCAAGTATCGGCTTTGTTTTCCTGATTAGCCTGTTTTTCTACTTTTTGCTGGCAGCCAAAGTTGCCAAGTAAAGCCGCCAGTAAGATGACAAGGTTAAAAACGGTATTTTTTTTCATTGCTGCTCCCTCGCCCTGGTTACCTTATTCTATCTTTAATAGTTTTGAAAATTAGTGTATTGATTTTTTGCTGGCCTTTAAGTGGAGGTCTTAATGGTTGAAAATAAAAATTTAGTGCCAGGTGCGGAGAATCAAATAGCTTTTCCGGAAGTTTCGCTGATGGATTTAGTGTGTCAGGAAGAGGCCCAGGAAGAGGCGGCCCCTAGGCAGAAAACGGTAAGCGGCAGGGCATCTGTGCCTGTATCAGTGTCCATGGCCCCATTGACGCCCGCGCCGGCGGCTCAGGCTGCGGCTCCGGCTCAAGCTCCGGCAGAGCCCAGTGCCGCACCGGATCTCTCACTGGATATAGCCCTTGATCTTACCGGCAACAGCGCGCCGGAGCCTAACGGCATAGCCCCAGTGGCTGCGGCTACTCCCGCGCCGGCTCCAGCTCCGGCAGAGCCAGGTGCCGCGCCTGATCTTGCACTGGATATAGCTCTTGACCTTACCGGAAACAGCGCACCGGAGCCTAACGGCATAGCCCCAGTGGCTGCGGCTACTCCCGCGCCGTCTGCGGCTTCGGCAGAGCCCGGTGCCGCGCCGGATCTTGCACTGGATATAGCCCTTGACCTTACCGGCAACAGCGCGCCGGAGCCTACCGGCATAGCTCCCGCGGCACCGTCTGCTCCGGCTCCGGTCGCAGCAGAGGCGGCACCTTTAGAGCTAAGTGTGGCCGGTATGTCGCCGGATATGGCGGAAAAAATGTTATCCGCTCATGAAGCGGAAGTTTTTGGTCAGGCTCCAAAGCGCCAAGTGCCGGCCGACGGTAATACTCTTTTGCGTCCGCTAACCCCGCCCAAAGAGCCGGCGCTCTGGCAAAAGATCCTGGGCAACTTTCTGGCGGTTATCGTGCTGATAATACTGGCCTTTTTCGCTCTTACAGCTCACAAGAGCGGTGGTGGTATCGCTTTTCTTAAAAATCCGCTGGCTCCTTGGCAAAACGGGACTAAGAGCGCCGAAAGCGGCCTTACGGACAAAGCCATAACCTCTTTAGCGGGCCGGCCTTATCATCTGGGTAATAATGTCCTCTTTTTAGCTTATGGTACGGTAGATAGTTCCATAAATACTGCCGCCGCCCAGGTGAATGTGCTCATTTATGATGAGGACTTAAAAACCACTCTTTATAAAAAAACTGTGCCGCTCGGTAAAGTATATGACGCTTGGCAACTTAAAAGTATGGCCGAAAGTGGCCGAGCGGAAGCGCCCAAAAATGCCGCTGATAGAGCCGCCTTTCAGGCGGTATTTGCCTTAAATGACGAAGAACTTTTAGCTCTTTCCAGAAAACCTGAGCGGCTTAAAGTGCAGCTAAAGTAAGGTAAAAATTCACAAAGAAGCTTTTTCCTGCTCCAGGCGCTCCTGGTAGTGATGGGCTACCCGGCGGTAGAGATCTTCGGCATCGAGAGAATCGGCCGGCAGATAATTACAATAGCTCTCAATAAAGCGGAAACGCTCGCTCTCTGTGGCGTCCATGAGGGCATAGCGATAAAATTGATAGAGATTTACCGCTCGGTGGTCGGTGTCGTATTTTTTTAAAAAGCGCATTTTGTCGCTCATGGTGAGCATAAAAGAGCTTTCATCCAGCCCCTGACTTTGATTCGCACTTGGATTTTTAAGCAGCAAAATGTGGCAAGGCCTCAGGGCAGGGTGGTAAAAACAGGCGTTATGAATAATGGCCAGTTCTTTAGCCAGGGCGGTAAAAATCTGTTGCCGTTTTTCTTTGTCCGCTTCTTTTAATTCGCTGGCCAAAAATTCGCCCAGAGTCGGCATGGCCTGAGGCACTTCCAGTACCTCCGCAGAACGCACGAGGCGCTTATCCTGGCGCTCTTCGATAAAGCCAAAACTTCTGGGCAGAATAACCGGGCTGTTAAGTGTAGCCAAATAGAGGCGGTGAGCCACGGCCGAAGGTGATTCGCTAAGACGATAAAAGATTTTTTGAGCTTGGCTCACCGGCTGATGAATAAGAAGCAGGCGCTCACCGGCCGCAGTGGCAAATTTTAATAAAAATACCGGAGTTTTGCCGCTTAAAATATCTTCTTCGGCACACAATTTCTCGGCAAATTGCGGGCAAAAATTGCGCGGTTCATTGATGTCGGCCCATAGAGAATAGCCGGCAATCAGGGCCTTTTTAGCCACAATAAACTGGGGCAAAGAACGCATGAGTTCTTCCAAGCTCTCTTTGTCTTCACCTTCCATCAAAGATATATTTAGTTCACTCATATCTTACTCTCTGAACCTCTGCTTATGGTTCTCTAAAGATACTAGAGTCATCATGCCCAAATTTTTGCCGATAACAAGAGAAAAAAGCCATACATTGACAGAATGATTTTCGCTCGTTATAGAAGGCCGCGGAGGTATCTCATGGATCATCTCTCTCCTAGGCGGCGTTTGGCCGTCATCAGCGGATTATGCTGTCAGTCTTTTTTAGTGATGTTTTCTTATGCTTTAAGCCGGCCGGCTACCGAGTCGCTGTTTTTAAAGAGTGAAGGAAGTGCCAATTTACCCACTGCCTGGCTGGCTGTAGCCCTGGGCAGTATTTTGATGGTGGTGCTTTATAACCACATTCTGCCCAAGGCCGATTTGGTAAAACTCTTTGGAGAAGTGGCTTTGCTGGCGGCTCTCCTGCTGGCCGCCCTGATACCGCTTACCACTGTTTGGCCGCACGCCGCCTATTATATTTTGTATGCTTGGAAAGATCTTTATGTAGTGGCTCTGGTAGAAATATTTTATACCTATACCAATACGGTGCTTAGCATAAAAAAAGCCAGCTGGATTTACGGCTTTTTTGGCGCCATCGGCTCTATCGGCGGGCTTATCGGCAATGTGGCTGTCGGCAAGATAGCTCTTAAATACGGCTCGGAAAGAGTCCTTATAATAGTGGTGCCGCTTTTGGTATTAATGGCCGTTTTAGGGCAAATCACCGCCTTTATTCACGGCCCGGCTAAAAAGCCTGAGCCGGTATCCAAAGAGGTAAAAGCCGCCGAAAGCCGGGAACTTCCCCTGGTAGGCGCCGTTAAAGTGGTGCAAAAAAGCTCATATCTCTGGCTGATGTTTTTTTTGATAATTGTTGTTCAGGTGGCCATGACTCTTATAGATTATGAATATAATCACGTTATCGAAGAGACTTTTGCCAATGTGGATAAGAGAACTGAAATAATAGGTTATATATATGCCGCAGTTTCGGTGACTACGCTTATTTTTAATGTTTTGACCGGCCCGATTATCGGGGCTGTCGGTGTTGGCGGCACTATGCTTATTATCCCTGCTCTTTTGGGCGCCGGCATGGTGGGCTTTCTTATTTATCCTGTTTTTGCTATTATCGCGGCGGTTAAAATCACCGGCAAGGTTATGGATTACAGTCTCTTTAAGGCCGCCAAAAACCTGCTTTATATCCCCTTAAGCTATGAAGAAAAAACAGCCGGTAAATCCATTGTTGATATGCTCACCTTTCGCCTTGCCAAAGGCGGGGCCTCGCTTATTCTCATGCCCATAGCTGCTTTCGGCGCCATTGGGCTGGTTTCGCCGCTCACCTTGGGACTCCTCGCCATTTGGGGGGTAATTGTTTTGGGAATAACTAAGAGATTTAAAAAAGTAAATAGTGAGAATAAATAGAAATTATTCTGCTGCCGGGGCTTCAGCCGGAGCTTCCGCCGGCGCGGATTCTTTGGTGACTTTGGCTTTTCTTACATAACGCCGCTTTTTGGGAGCTTCAGCTTGGGCCGCTTTGGCTTTTCTTACATAGCGCCGTTTTTTGGGAGCTTCCTGTTCGTTAGCCTTAGCGTCGGTTACAACTTCGGCCGCTTCTTCTTCATCGTCATTTTTGGAGAGTTCTACCACGCTTTCCAAAATAAGCTCTACAGTTTCCGAAACTGGTTTGAGTTTTTCCGGCAAAATATCTTTGTGATTTTCAAAAACCGAATAGCTTTTTTTACTTACTTTATGCACTAATTTGCGGGCTTTGCGTTTAACAATTTCTGTTTCGGCGGAGAGATCCGATTGTTCTACTCGCTCCCTGATGGTGTCGGAAACTTCTTTGGCTTGCTTTTCGGCATATTTAACAAAACCACCGGCTGCTTTTACTGAATCGATAATTTTATTTTCCATGGTAAACCTCCAAAAAGACCCGAGTGCGTATTTTATGGCAATATGCTCCTTGCTGCAAATACAATTTTAAACAAAAAACAGGAGCGATAAAAATTATTGCGCTCTCCCGGTAAATAGTTATAATGCGCCTCGTTCCGTGCGCGGATGGCGGAACTGGTAGACGCGCTGGATTTAGGTTCCAGTGAGCTAGCTCGTGAGGGTTCAAGTCCCTCCCCGCGCACCATTTTTACTATTTGGCCCAAGCTTTTAACTTAGGCAATTATGAATAAAAAATTACTAATCATATCAGCTGTTATTACCTTTTTATGGGCCCCGGAGCTTAAAGCTTTTATGTGCACTGCTTTGCAAGAGGGCCAGGGTGTGGCGGTTTTTTGGTCAAAGCGGGTGGTGCCCTTTGTGCTCGATAGCAAAGGCACCGAAGATATTGCCGGCAGCGGTGAGCTTGATACTTTAAGAGAAGCTTTTGCCGTTTGGAATAGCGTTAGTTGTTCAGATTTTACCTTTAGTGAGAGCACAGAAGCTTTTAACGGCAAAATAGGCTTCGATTATTTAGAGCCCTTGAGTAATCAAAACAGCCTCTCCTTTTATGAAAAAAATTGGCCGTATTCCAGCCTGGCTATTGCCATAACCACTGTTACCGCTAACAATTACACCGGCGAAATTTTGGATGCCGACATTGAATTTAACAGCGAAAACTTTGTCTTTACAAATAGTGATTTGCTGGTAAAGACCGATCTTAAAAACACTGCCGTCCATGAAATAGGCCACATGCTGGGCCTGGAGCATACGGCCACAAATGATTCAGTGATGTATCCCTATGCCGCAACCGCCGAAACACGTTGCCGCACGCTTTTTCCCGATGACGAAGAGGCTATTTGCTTTAAATACCCTACCGGCGAGGAAAACGGTTTTTGTGCCGATAGCTCTGATTGTAAAAACAATTGCCGGGCTTTTTCACCCCCCAAAGAAAAAATAAATATTATTGTGAAAAATGCCGATAGCGGTTGTAACCAAAGCGGCAGCGCAACTTTTTGGGGATTCTTTCCCTTTTTGATCTATCTTTTAGGGCGCTTTGTTAGACAAAACTATTGCTCATGATTTCCCCGATACCGCCCAGGCCGGGAATGATGTAATCGTGCTCATTTAAGCCTTTTTCCGGCTTTTCGCCCAGCGGGGCGGAAAGAGCTTCATCGCTGCTTAGACCTCTGTCCAGGCGCAGAGCGTAAACTTCGGCCTCGGGAATTTTTTGCCGCACATGGGCAATATATTCCGGCGTTATAATGAGGTGGAGAGCTACAATTTTGCGCGGAGTACCGAGTTTTAACTTGCGGTAAAGTTCCACTGTTTCAATAATGGTGGAGCCGGTGGCACCCATGGGATCGGGAATGAGCAGCGTAGCTCCATCTATGGGGCCGCCTATTTTATAGCCGCTGTTGGCAGTGCCGGTGACGCTGCCGCTGGCATCTACGCTTCTCGCCATGAGAAAATGGTCGATGCGCACATTTTGCGGATCGATAAGCCGCGATAATTCGCGAAAGATAACTTCGCCGGGCAGAGTGCCGGCCCGGGCAATGGCCGCCACGACTACTTTATTGGCGCTGTCTAAAATGCGCCCATGCCATTTTTTACCGGAGAGGGCGGTCATGCGGGATTCCGTATCTACCGCACATTCCGTAAGCTCAGCGGCGGCATAGACCAAAAGCTGGCGGTAAAGGTCGGCCACTAAATCCATAATGAGCGGTTGCCTGGTTGCCGGCCGGCCCAGAATAGCCAGTTTGGTGAGGCTTATAGGATCGCTCGCCAAATGAAATTGCGAACCGTAATTATGTTTTAATAACGATGGCGCATAATTGTATGAGCTATATGTTATATCGGACATCTTGCCCTCCTTCATTTTCTAATAGCTATTAAAAAAGGGACTTTTTGGCAATAATTCTCCCTAAGTCATTGCTAAATCACCATTCTTGCCTTACTATGGCGCCGTCTCTTTATGAGACGGGAGGTTAATATGTTATTAGTTGGTGATGTCGGCGGTACCAATACTCGTCTGGCGGTTTTTTCTCCGGAAGATTCCCTGCGCGAATCGGTGGTGGAAGCCCATTTCCCCTGCCACCGTTACCCCAGCCTGGAAGCAGTGATAAAAGATTTTTTGGAGCAGACAAAATTGCCGGTAACACATGCCGTTTTTGGCGTGGCCGGGCCGGTTGCCGATGGCCGTTCCTGGATTACCAATCTGCCCTGGATTATTGACGAAAAGCAGCTGGAAAAGACTCTCGGCCTGGAAAAAGCCTGGCTCTTAAATGATTTGGCAGCTCTCGCCGAATCGATACCTTTTTTGCAAGAAGAGGATGTTCAGGTTTTAAATAGCGGCCTTCAAGTTGAAGGCGGTCCCATTGCCGTTATTGCTCCGGGAACAGGGCTTGGTGAAGCTTATCTTATTCATAACGGTAAGCGCTATGAAAGCCATGCCACCGAAGGCGGACACACCGATTTTGCTCCCTTAAATGATTTGGAAATTGAGCTGCTCCGCTATTTGCAAGGGCGCTACGAACATGTGAGCTATGAGCGTATTTGCAGCGGCATAGGTATTCCCAATATTTATAATTTTATTAAAGATACCCAAGCCTTGGATGAGCCCGCCTGGCTTGCGGAACAACTTTCGGCAGCTGATGATAAAACGCCGATTATTGTAAATAACGGCCTGAATCATAAGTGCGAAATCTGTCAGCTCACAGTGGAAATGTTTACTTCTATTTTGGCAGCCGAAGCCGGGAATCTGGCTTTAAAAGTTTGGGCCAGCGGCGGGCTTTATTTGGGCGGCGGTATTCCTCCGCGCCTTTTGAATTACCTTAGAAAACCTAAGTTTATGCGTAATTTTTCTGCCAAAGGGCGCTTTTGCGAAGCTATGGAAAATATGCCGGTTAAGGTTATATTAAACACCAGAGCCAACCTTATAGGGGCAGCTCATTATGCCATAGCCAAAGACAGCAATATTTAATCATTTTTAGTACTGGGCGGAATCTATGGAATATCTTGCGAAAAATGAACTTTTGGCCCTGATTGAACGCGTATTTGCCCCCACTGCCGCGGAGCAAAATATAGCTATTTTGGTGGATTTACCGGAAGAGATAGAGAGCGATAATCCGCGCTGGCAGGAACGGCGGCACATCGCCTGGAATTGGTACAAAAATTTGCAAGAGGCCCAAAAAGAGGGTGGGCCTTTTTGTGCTACCTTTTATCTCTACCGCGCCGTTATGACTAATAACGGCGATTTGCCGCCTGCAATGTGGCCTTTTGATGGGCATAATTTGCCCCTTTCGGCTGCCGCTCTCTCCGGAGCCAAGGAGGAGACTTTGGCCGAAATATTCGGCAAACACAGCCTGATTATGGCGCCAACTGAATATTCGGCTACCGCGCCGCTAAAACTGGCTGCTCCTACCTATGGCTTTAAAGCGGCTACTTTGCCCGGCTTTTCGGAAGATATGATTCCCGCGCTGCGTCTTGATTATCATGAAGTAGCGAAAAAAGTGCTGGCTATCAGCAACTGGCTGACAAAAGCCAACGGGGCGGAAATTGTCTTTAAAGTGGAAGGGCGTGATGAGCCGCTTACGCTTTATCTTGATTTACGCTACCGTAAAGCTCATTCCTCCACCGGCCTCATTACCGAAAAGGGGCAGGCCGGCAATGTGCCCTCAGGGGAGGCATATATTGTGCCTTATGAAGGCGAAGTGGCGGATAATCCAAGTAAAAGCCACGGTACTTTGCCGGTGCAGTTTGGCACTGATGTGCTCTTTTACCATATTGAGCAAAACAGAGCCATTGGTGTGACCGGTTGCGGGCCTGTGGCCAGGCAGGAGAGTGCGCGTCTCAGGGAAGAGCCGGCTTATGGCAATATGGCAGAGCTGGGGCTGGGGGTTTTGGGCGGCTTTGGCTTAAAACCAATCGGCGCCATTTTGCTCGATGAAAAATTGGGCCTCCATATAGCTTTTGGCCGCTCTGACCACTTTGGCGGCCAGGTGGGCGCGGGGCAATTTAACGATCCCAAAAAAATGGTGCATATTGATAGAGTCTATGTAAAGGAGTTGCAACCGGCTATTACTATCGAGAGAGCCACATTAGAGCTGGAAGACAGACAGCTCGAACTTATGCGCGGCGGCGAATATAACGCCGAACTCTTTGGCTAAACCAATCCCCAAAATCTTAGAAATTAAAGATAAAATGGCGCGCGACGCGGGATTCGGACCCACGACCTTCGGCTTCGGAGGCCGACACTCTATCCAACTGAGCTAGTCGCGCGCAGAAGGCAGAAAGTGAATTTTAGGCGTTCATATCACGCAGAGCGCGTTTCATGTGTTTGCGAGCAGCACGAGCGGCAGCAAATTTGCCCTCTTTGACCAGAGCTTTTCTTTTAGCTTTTAATTCGCTGACTTTGGCTTTAACTTTGAGGCCTTCTTCGCTGTAGGTCAAATTAGCCGGCAGTTTGATATCATCGCGTTTGGCAATGGCGGATAAGAGCTGTTTTTTATCCATATTCTTAACACCGGTGAGCCCTTCGATTTTACCGGCTTCGTCACGTAATTTAGCTACAGGCATGGCAAGTAAAGCTTTAAGATCCATAATATGCTCCTTATCAACAAAATACGCGAAAAGCGTACCTTGAAATTTTGCGAAAGCTCTTGTACTCTAAAAGAGTCCGGAGGTCAATATAAATTTAGCCCTGGGAAGAAAAATGAGCGATAATTTCAAACAATTCTTTGTTAGCTCTCTGGCAACCGAGCACCTTGATGAAATAAGGGAACTATTTAATTCTCTGGCCAAAGAAGAGACGGAGAAGGGCCACAAGCGCTTGGCGGCAGGTTATGGAAAAAGTGCTTTTTTGGTCTCTGTCCATTATTATTGGCAGGAGGCTGTCGGCCCGCAGATGGCCAGCCATCTTAAGCCGCTCACCATGAGGGGCCACACGCTGATTTTAAAAGCTGACAGCCCTGCTTATGCCCAGGAGTTTCAATATATAAAAAATAGTGTACTTAGCCGTTTAAATAAATACCCTGAGCTGGCAGAGATAACCGCTATTAAAACTCAGTGCGCCGCTAAATAAAAGGCCTTATTATCCTCCTGAATGTTGGCAAATAATTACTGCCGCAAGCTATTTACAAATGAGATAAAATATTCTAAAACTAACACCGTTTGACTAAAGCGCCTGTGCATGGTGCATAGGTAAATTAAAGAGGAGAAGTTTATGACCCAAGTGCGAAAGCTAGCCTATGGTGAAAAGTCCGAACCAGCCTATGACGTGCGTCTCGCGATGCAAGAGGCCGCCCGTTGCTTGCTCTGTATCGATGCCCCGTGTAGTCAGGATTGCCCCGTGGGCACCAATCCCAGCAAATTCATCCGCTCCATCCGTTTTAGGAATTTTAAGGGCGCGGCCAAAACCATTAGGGAAAACAACATCTTGGGTGCTTCCTGCGGCAAAATTTGCCCCCAGGAACGGCTTTGCGAAAAGGGCTGTAGCCGCTGCGGCATTGATAAACCCATCCAAATCGGCCGCTTGCAATCTTTTGCCATGGAGCAGGAAAAGATCTTTGGCATGAAGGTTTTGGAAAAAGCGCCTTCCTGCGGCAAAAAGGTGGCTTGCATCGGTGCTGGCCCCTCTTCTCTGGGCGCAGCGGCAGAGCTGGCTAAGCGGGGCGTTGCTGTTACCATTTTTGACGAAAATAAAGAGCCCGGCGGCCTGCTCCGCTACGGCATCACTCCCTCGCGCCTCGATGACGCCACTATTGATCAAGATATTGCCGCCATTAAAGAACTTGGCGTTACTTTCGAACAAAATCACAAAGTCAGCCGCGAAGAAGTGGCCGAGCTTGCCAAAAAATTCGATGCCGTTTATGTGGGCGTCGGCCTCTCCACTTCCAAAGTGCTGAAATTTGTCAAAGGATGGGATAAACAAGGCGTTGATACCGCGCTCAATTTCCTCAAAAATGCCCGCGTTAAAAACGGCCAAATCGGCGACCTCGGCAAAGTGGTCATCATCGGCGGCGGCGATGTGGCTATGGACTGCGCTTCCACTGCCAAACAGCTGGGGGCAAAGAGCGTCAATGTTGTCTTTATTGAAACAATGGAAGAGATGCCGGCTTCCAAAAAAGAACTCGATTACATTACCGAACTCGGCGTTCCCGTGCTGCCCTTCTTTAAACCCCTAGAAATTAAAGGCGAAAGCAAAGTAGAAGCCATCTCTTTTGCCTCTATGGATGACGAGAGCCAGGTCACTTTTAAAGCCGATACCGTTATCTTTGCCGTGGGCCAGGCGCCTACAGAAGGCTTTGCCGATCTTAAGCAAGATGGCAATATTTTCCTTGGCGGCGATATGGTGGTGAGCCGCGGCCGCACCGTGGTGGAATCTGTACAAAGCGGCAAAGAAGCAGCTTTTGCCATTGCCGATTTTCTTAAAATTTGAGCCGGATATAAAGGAGTTTTGATATGAAAAAAGTTGATCTATCTATAGATTTTTTAGGCGTCCACTGCGAAAACCCCTTCTTTCTCTCCTCTTCGCCGGTGTGCCACAATTATGAAATGATTTCTAAAGCTTTTGATGCCGGTTGGGGCGGCGTGTTTTATAAAACCGTCGGTGTTTTCATCGCCGATGAGTGTTCACCCCGTTTTGATACCCATCGCAAAGAGGGTACTCCCTTTATCGGCTTTAAAAACATGGAGCAAATCTCCGAATATAGCTGGCAGGAAAATGCCGAAATCATTAAGAAACTCAAAAAGGATTATCCCACTAAGGTGATGGGTGTCTCCATCATGGGCTCCAATGAAGAAGAGTGGGCACTGCTCGCCCGCGAGATGACCAAAGCCGGCGCCGATATTTTGGAGCTCAACTTCAGCTGCCCGCAAATGACCAGCCACGCCATGGGTTCCGATGTGGGCCAAAATACCGAACTGGTGGAAAAATATACGCGCATTGTCTGCGAAAATACCCATGTGCCGGTTATTGCCAAAATGACCCCCAATATCACCCACATCGAAGTGCCCTCCATTGCCGCCAAAAAGGGCGGCGCGGCCGCCGTGAGTGCTATCAATACCATTAAATCCATCTGCGGCATTGATGTGGAAAATATGTGCGGCCGCCCGGTGGTCAACGGCGTTTCCTCCATCTCCGGCTACTCCGGCGCGGCGGTAAAACCCATCGCCTTGCGTTTTATTGCCCAGCTCAAGCAGCACCCCGAGCTGCAGGGTTTCCCCGTCTCTGGTATCGGCGGCGTGGAAACCTGGCAAGATGCGGTGGAATTTCTCCTTTTAGGCGCCGAGAATATCCAGGTAACCACCGCTGTTATGCAATATGGCTACCGCATTGTGGAAGATCTTAAAGAGGGCCTTGCCTTCTTTATGGAAGAGCACGGCTATACATCTCTCCGCGATTTTATCGGCAAAGCAGTGCCCAATATCATCCCCTGCGAGAATTTGGACCGCTCCTTCCAAATCGTGCCTAAAATCGATTATGACAAGTGTGTTGGCTGCGGCCGCTGCTACACCAGCTGCTTTGACGGTAGCCACCAGGCTATCGACTGGGATGCCGATAAACACCGCCCAACCATTACTGACCGCTGCGTGGGCTGCCACCTCTGCTTAAATGTTTGCCCGGTGAAAGATTGCATTACTCCGGGAGAAATTAAGTTCAAAAAGGGCAAAGAAGCTCACGAAGTGAAGATCCAGCACGATTTCGATTACTTACCTTAAAAACTTAATATTTTTGTTCCTCCGGCCATTTAATTATTTTCTGCTTTAAATAAATATCGAAACAGCATATTTTGCTTGTACTAGCGCGCTCTCTTTACTAACGTTAGTGGCGGTAAAATCTCGTGGCCCAGCCACTTGGGAAAGTGAGTAAAAAATGGCCTTTTTACGTCCCCAATCACGGGAAGAATTGCTTAATGCAATTCACGAACACCCCGGCTATATCATGGTGGCCGGAGCTACAGATGTTTGGCCCAAGATCCGTCGCGGCGCCATAAAAGATGCCGATTTTATTGATCTTACGGCCATGCCGCGCCTTGAACCGTACTGCGATGCTCAAGGAGCTTTACACCTCCCCGGCAGTATTACGGCCGGGCGCATTGCCGCCGGCGGCGATAAAATGTGCAAAAAATGGCCGCTCTTGGTGGAGGGAGCGCGCCATGTGGGCTCACCGCAAATAAGAAACCGCGCCACCATTGCCGGCAATATTTGCACTGCTTCACCCTGTGCCGATATGACTACCGGCCTCACTCCTTATAATCCGGAAGTAAAATTGAGCTCACTGGCCGGTAGCCGCCAGTTGCCTCTTAGGGAGTTTTTAACCGGTCCCGGACGCACAGCCAGAGCGGCTGATGAATGGCTGGAAGAGGTTATTTTGCCTTTGCCGCCGGAAGGCGTTTTCAGCAAATTTTGCAAAACCGGGCGGCGCAACGCTCTTATTATAGCTGTAGCCAGTATGGCGCTTAATATTTTGATAAAAAAAGGCAAAATTGAGCATATCGCTCTGGCTTTTGGCTCGGTGGCTCCAACGGTACTTAGAGCACAAAAAGTGGAAGAATTTCTTTTAGGTAAAGAGCTTTCGGCCGCTATTATAGAAGAAGCCGCCGCGATAGCTTATAACGAAGTAAAACCCATTAACGACCAGCGGGCCACTGCCGAATACCGCCGCCAGGTCTGCCGCGACTTTTTAGCCGCCGCTCTTGAGGAGGCTGCCCAATGAAAGTGGATGTTCATGTTACCGTCAACGGCCGGCCAACTATCTGGCAAGTAGAGGATGGCGAGCGCCTTTTGGACACTTTGCGTAAAAATGGCCACACCGAGGTTAAAGAGGGCTGCGGCGGCGGCGAGTGCGGCGCCTGCACTGTAGCTCTTAACGGCGAAATTATCTGCTCCTGCTGCGCCTTTACGCAGCAAGTAGAAGGCGCCGATATAGTGACAGCTGCCTGGGTGGCTGAGCACAACCCGGCTCTTATTGATTCTCTGGTAAATCACAATGCTGTGCAGTGCGGCTTTTGCACCCCCGGGGTGGTTGTTGCCGCCGATAATCTGCTCAAAAAATGCACTTGTAACCGCCATAAGCTGGGCACTAAAGAGATAAAAGACAACATGGAAGGCAATATCTGCCGCTGCACCGGCTATATCAAGATTATAGAGGCCATCGCCGCCGCCGCTGAGGAGGAACGCCATGAAGTTTGATGTGGTTGGCACAAGCCCTGTCCGCCTTGATGCTTATGATAAAGCGACCGGCAAAAGCCGCTATACCGATGACGAACCGCTTCCCGGCGTGCTCTATGGTGCTATTGCTTTTAGCCCGGTTTCGCACGGCCTTTTAAAGAGCGTCGATGTCTCCAAGGCTAAGGCTCTCCCCGGCGTAGTTAAAGTAATGGTCGCGGCCGACCTCGGCGATAAATATGCCAATAATATCGGAGCAGTGCGCGCCGATCAGCCCCTGCTGGCCTATGACCACCTGCGCTGGCGCGGCGACCGCCTGGCTATTATTGCCGCCGAAAGCCCGGAAATTGCCAGAAAGGCCGCTTCTTTAGTAACCGCCGAAATAGAAGAATTGCCGGTTATTCACACCAGCGAGGAAGCTCTTGCCGAAGGCGCTCCCAAGCTCCATGAAATGGGTAATTTGGCCGATTCCATGTGTATTCGTCACGGCGATGTGGAAAAAGCTTTTAGTGAGAGCCCCATTATTCTCGATAACCGCTATGTGGTTGGTTATCAGGATCACGCCTATTTAGAGCCCAATTCGGTGGTGGCTATCCCCGGCGCCGACGGCTCGCTACTCTTACGCGGTTCCATGCAAGCGCCTTTTTATGTGCAGGGAGCGCTTGCCAAAGTACTCAAAAAGCCCATGAGTAAAATAAGAGTGCAGCAGGCGACAACCGGCGGCGGCTTTGGCGGCAAAGAGGATTATCCCAATGAGCCCAGCGCTGTGGCTTCTGTTTTGGCTTTTGAAACCGGGCGGCCGGTAAAAGTCATTTATAACCGCGAAGAGGATTTGGCTTATTCCACCAAGCGCCACTCCATGATCATCGAGCACAAACTGGCGGCTAAAGAAGATGGCACCATTACCGCCATCAAAGTTAAAGCCATTTGCGATGCCGGCGCCTATCTTGGTATCTCTTCTATTGTGGCCGAGCGGGCCAATGCCTCGGCTACTGGCCCCTACCGCTCGCCCAATGTGCAAGTGGATACGCTCGTTGTTTATACCAATAATGCCTTTGGCGGGGCTTTCCGTGGCTTTGGCGCTCCGCAGGTGACTTTTGCCTTAGAGCGCCAGATGGACCTTCTGGCCGAAAAAGTGGGAGTAGATCCAGTAGAAATTCGCCGCCGCAACACTTTTAGCGCCGGGGAGATAAGCCCCCTAGGCGATGTGGTGGAAGCCGATGTCAACGCTATGCGCGTTTTGGAACTGGCCGCTAAAAAGACGCCCATTTTAAAAGAGCTCAAAAAAGGCAAAGAGGCCCACATTAAGCGCGGTATTGGCCTTGCTGCCGTGCGCTACGGCGTGGGGCTTCATGCTGGCGGCCAGCGCCTCGAGGGGTCCGGCGCTTTGGTGCAAGTGAATATCGACGGCTCGGTGCGCGTCAATATCGGCGGTGCCGAGCTGGGCCAGGGAGCCTTTACGGCTATGGCCATTATTGCCGCCGAAACCCTGGGCGTCTCTTATGGGCGCATTTATGTGGGCGAAGCTGACACTATGCTGGTGCCCGATTCCGGCCCTACTGTAGCGAGCCGCACCACCGTGATGAGCGGCAATGCCGTAAAAGACGGTTGTCTCATTATGAAAGAGCGCCTCTTAAAATGCGCCGCTGCCGATACCGGCCGCAAAGCAGGTGAGCTGGATATCAAAGGCGATGCGCTCATAGACAAAAAGAGCGGCGAAATTATTATGGATTTTGCAACGCTGGCCAATAAAGCTTACTGCGCCAAAGTCAATCTTGTAGCCAACGGCTGGTATGCGCCGGATCGCAAAATCTGGAACAAAGAAGTTGGCCAGGGCCAGTCTTACACCACCTATGCCCACGCCGTCATGGTAGCTGAAGTGGCTGTCGATACCATTACCGGCCAGGTGCATGTGGAAAAGATGCACGCTATTCACGATGTGGGCCAGGCTATTCACCATAAAGGCATCGAAGCGCAAATAGAGGGCGGCGTGGTGCAGGGCATGGGCTGGGCCATCATGGAAGAGCTGGTTATAAAAGATGGCAAAATGCTTAATCCCAACTTTACCGATTACATTATCCCCACCATCCAGGATATTCCGGAGATTAAGATCACCCTCTTGGAACGCCCCTATAAAAACGGCCCTTATGGCGCTAAAGGCATAGGCGAGCCATCGCTCATCCCGGTAGCGGCCGCTATCGGCAACGCTGTAGCCAATGCTCTTAAAAAGCCGGTAATGGAGCTCCCCATGAATCCCGAGCGCATTAAGCTCAATCTTTTAAATAAGTGATATTTATTTTAACCTGCGGCGGATTTGCGCTTTTTTTGCCCTAAGTCTTAATTTGACAGAAACAAGGCCAAATGGAAGAAAGTAAAATATTTGAAATACTTAATAATCTTCCCAAAGAGCCGGGCTGCTATCAATTTATCGGAGCGCAAAATAAAATTCTCTATATCGGTAAAGCGCGCTCCTTAAAAGACCGGGTGCGGCAATATTTTGTTAATTCCTCGGATAACCGCTTTTTTATTGCCAAATTACCTCCGCTTTTGGAAGATATCCGCATAATTATCACCGCCACGGAAAAAGAGGCTCTGATTTTGGAGGCCGAACTCATTAGGCGCCATAAGCCGCCCTTTAATGTGGAACTTAAAGATGATAAGCGCTATCTTTCGCTGCGTCTTGATATGCAAGCTGAGTTTCCGCGTTTGGAGCTGGTGCGCAAAGTCGGTCAGGATAAAGCCAATTATTATGGCCCTTACAGCAGCTCGGTTGCCCTGCGCAATACTGTAAAACTCATCCGCAGCCAATTTGGCCTGCGCACCTGCAGCGACCGCGAATTAAAGCTAAGAAGCGAGCGTTTTAAAGCCCGGCCGCGCACTGCCCGCCCTTGTTTGCAATACGAGCTGAAGCGTTGCCTGGCTCCATGCTGCCAAAAATGTACGCCGGAAGAATACCGGGCCGCGGCGGAAAATGTGCGCGAGCTTTTAGGTGGCGGCGAAAAAGCTTTGATTGGCCGTCTCACTAAAACCATGGAGGAATTGGCCGGCCGTTTTGCCTATGAAGAAGCGGCCAAAGTGCGCGACCAAATAGCCGCCGTAAAGCGCTCTCTTGAAGAACAAACAATTGTTTTACAAAAGAAAACCGATATAGATATTTATGCTGTTGCCCAAAATGCCACCGGCCTGGCTATCGCGCTTTTACAAATCCGCCAGGGAATTTTGCGCGACCTCATAACCCATTTTCAAAGTGATTTAATTGATGATGCCGCCGATAGTTTGAGCCAGTTTATGCGCTCATGGTATTATCTCCATGAGGCGCCGAAAACCATCTGCACGCCGCTTCCTTTGCCATGGCAGGAAGAAATCATGGGCGAACTAAGCGAGCGCTATGAGCATAAAGTAGAAATAACCCAGATAAAGCGCGGACTTTTGGCAAAGCTGGCCGCAAAAGCCCAAACTAATGCCGAGCAAACATTAAAAAGCGCTGCTCTAAATGACAGCACTTATGAACAAGTGGCCGCCAAGGTGGCCGCCATGCTCAAGCTGCCCGCACCGCCGCACCGCCTGGAGTGCATAGATATTTCACAATTGCAAGCTACCAATGTGGTAGGGGTAACAGTAGCCTTTAACGATGGGCGCCCCGATAAGCAAAATTATCGCCGTTATCGCATAAAAGGGGCGACCGACGATTTTGCCGCCGTTTATGAAGTAGTAAAGAGGAGAGTGGCTAAAGATGGCAAAAACCTGCCGGATTATTTGCCGGATTTACTGGTTATAGATGGCGGGCGCGGGCAGCTTTCCGCGGCTTTTGCCGCTCTTAGCGACAGCGATATGCTGGAAAAAGTTCCGCTGGTGGCTATGGCCAAAGCCCGCACGGCCCCCAGTGATTATCGGGAGCACAATCAGGCCAGACAACATGAGCGCCTTTTTTTACCGGGGCGCAAAAACCCCATAATTTTACGGGCCGGCAGTAGTGTGGAAAAGCTCTTTGTGCAGCTGCGCGATGCCACTCACCACGCGGCTATTACTTACCACCGCAAGTTGCGCGCCAAAAACAGCCGCCATTCGGTGCTGGATAATATTTCCGGCCTGGGCCCCACCAGAAAGCGCCTCTTAATTGCCCGATTCGGTTCGGTAAAGGGCATTGCCAAGGCCGATAGCGCCGCTTTGTGTGAAATACCTGGTATCACCCCAAAACTGGCCGAAACCATTCTGGGGGCTATTAAAGAATTGGATTCCGCTCTTTTATAAAAGCACTGCAAAAAACATCCCACTTTGGCTTAATTTCTGCTAAAATGCTTTAGCTTTTGCTCATAGGCCTTATGAGTAAAAGAGTGCCGGAAAATATAGCCTTTTTTAAGGAGATAAAAATGAAAAAACATAGCCTCTTAGCGCTGACTTTGGCTCTTACATTGGCAGCTTGCAATGGCGGCGGGAACGGCAATATAGCGGGCAATATAAAGCTGAAATTGCCTCAGCTGGCTGAGGGCGAAGAGCTAGCTTACCTCAATATAGAAGCGCGCCCGCAATTTACCGAAGAAGAAGACAAAGCGGCCGAGATAGACCCGGCAAAATTTGAAGAAGAATTTGAAAAGAATGTAAAAACAGCAATTTGTAAAAGCGTGGAAGAGTGCCGGCAATATAAAGCTGCTGATGGCAGCTATGTG
>JAEEGL014567168.1_pt1 | contig 25759 bp, 22 predicted proteins | sample 9134231 | NCBI WGS metagenome assembly JAEEGL01 (sample SAMN16246548, study PRJNA631951) | gut metagenome | biome: gut microbiome; feature: rumen; material: fiber-attached | host: Bos | place: Iran: Karaj | collected 2018-10 | reverse complement strand
TCTATTGTGTGTAGCTGCCCTCTGTAAGTGGCGTTGATATCCGGGTCTTGCGCGGCGGGAATCCATGAACCGTGTCAGGTCAGGAATGGAGCAGCACTAAGTGGAAGCTCCCGGGTGCCGCAAGGTAGCCTGGGTTGAGTTTACTGCAGAGGTAACGTGCATGTGGTAATATTCGAGACAGTGCGCACAGACTTCTTAATTTACTATAGTTAAACATATTTTTATGTTTATTCTGTGTTTTTATTTTTGGATCTTTTACAGCTTTCCTTCCTTAAATTTAAGGATCATCTCACTTCCGACACTTAATCTGTTTCTGTATTCCGGAATTTCATCCCTGCTGTACCATTTTGCCTCGCTTATTTCATCCTCCTGACGAACTACATTGTCATCACCGTCAACTTCAGCAACATAGCCCACCATATGAGCACCTGATATTCCCCAGGGCTGATCCTTATAAAACCTTAAGTTTTTTACATGAAGTCCTACCTCTTCCAAAATCTCTCTTTGTACGGCATGCTCAAATGATTCCCCCACTTCAACATAACCTGACACAAGTTCAAGTCTTACGTTTTTCGGTCTTCTCAGATTCCTTACAAGTAATATCTTATCCTTATTTGTAACTGCCACTATAACTGCAGGCGCCACCTGCGGATAGGCAGTATATCCGCATTCTGTACACACGAAAGCTCTTTCTGTTTCCGAAGGCTTCGTCGGTGCTCCACAGCATCCACAGTATCTTACTGTTTCCTTCCAGTTTCTTATATGGAATCCGGTTGCTCCGGCGAAAACCATAGGAACCGGATTGAGTTCCCTGAATCTGTGTATGCTCATATATATATACTTACCCTTATACAGATCCTTCGGTAAGGGCACCTCATCTGTTGTTTTAACGAAAGAAACTACATTACTCATACGCTCCGGAAGGTCAATCTGATAATATCCTGTGTTATCTATCATAAAAAGAAAGTAACATCCCGCCATAAGTTCGGATATCTCCATCTCAGACATCTCTTCGTTTGCAAAACCTCTTATATCTTTAATTGTCGGCAGACAGTAATTACCGTCTTTATAAGCAGTGAGTATTCCTGCTTTCCCACTGTATATAAGTGCTATATCCTCATCTCCCGCCGGTCTCTTCCTGTATTCAGGATCATATCTGTGCGGTTCTATTTCATGTATCATATTTAATCCTCCCTCTTCTATAACATCTGGTTTTCTACAGTTTCATCCTTTCCCTGCTCTTTCTCTATCCTCAGACGCTTCCTGAGATCTGTAAAAAAATTCGACAGAAACTCAGAACATTCTTCCTCAAGAACACCTGTTGTTATTTCTACTTTGTGGTTAAATTCATCCATTTGAAGCAGATTCAGTATTGAACCTGCACATCCTGATTTAGGACTCATGGCTGCTATCACCACTCTGTCCATACGTGCCTGTACTATGGCGCCCGCACACATCTGGCATGGTTCCAGCGTTACATACATGGTACATCCTTCAAGCCTCCAGTCTCCAAGCTTCCTGCTTGCCTTCTTTATAGCCGTCAGTTCAGCATGTGACAGAGTATTCTTATCTGTCTTTCTCCTGTTATAACCTCGTGCGATTATCTTATCCTCATATACGATCACACATCCTATCGGCACTTCGCCTATATCTGCTGCCTTTTTTGCCTGTGTAAGTGCCTGTTTCATGAATTTCTCGTCTTTGTTTAACATATTCAATCCTTTTTTTAAATGTTTATAAATAGTATAACTCTTTTTTTTCAGTTTTTTATACAGATATTTTATGATGTGAATTTATATTTTGAAAGTTTTTCTATATCCATAACTACAATATATTGTATCTTCCTTGATTTACTTGTACATATGATGTATACTTTTCGAACATACAGGCATTAAACCAAGCTCAATACGTTGAACGGAACAGTTACAGATACACAGGATTAATACATTTATATATATGTACATAGATAGTATAAGGAGCATAACATGCAGATTTACGGATTAATGAAAACAACCCTTCTTGACTATCCGGGAAAGGTAGCCTCCACCATTTTCCTGGGCGGGTGTAACTTCAGATGTCCATTCTGCCATAATATGGATCTGGTTACCGGACTCGATAATATTGAACCTGTCCCAACAGAAGATGTGATGAAGCATCTAAAATCAAGATCTGGAGTTATTGATGGAGTATGCATAACCGGAGGTGAACCAACATTACAACCCGAATTGAATAGACTGATTCGGTCAATCAAGGATCTTGGGTTGCTGGTCAAGCTCGACACAAATGGTTCAAATGCAGCTGTTTTGAAAAATTTACTGGACGAAAACCTTGTAGATTATATCGCGATTGATATTAAATCGTCATTTAGCTCATATGATAAGGTATGTGGTTTACCTTCCGCGAAATACGGAGATGACGTGCTAAATGATGTTATAACAAATGTCGACAAGTCTATTTCCTTACTGATAGATCAAAAAGCCATACCTTACGAGTTCCGTACAACTGTCATACGGGAATTCCATGATGATAAAGAAATGGAACTTATAGGCGATATGCTTACAGGCGCCCGTGCTTACTACCTCCAGAACTATGTATGTTCAGATTTCGTTCCTGATAAGTCGCTTCACGGATACACAAAAGAAGAACTTCTATCATTTGCAGATAAGCTTTCACATAAGATAAAAAAGGTCGGTATAAGAGGTATAGATTAAATATACTTATATCGTTAATTCATGTTTTAACCTATTTGACCTTCTCCATGTACCTTATGTAATTTACCACCATTAATGCCAATTTGAAAGTCAATGCATCATCAAAGACTCTTACATCAAGTCCGGTAGCTTTTTGCAATTTTTCAATCCTATAAACAAGGGTATTCCTGTGGATAAATAATTGTCTTGATGTTTCCGAAACATTAAGGCTGTTATCAAAAAATTTATTGACTGTCTGAAGGATTTCCTCATCCACTTCTTCAGGTATATCATCTCCAAATATCTCACTAACAAACATCTTACACAGATTTATCGGAAGCTGATAAATGAGTCTTCCGATACCAAGTGTTATGTATGAAATTATCTTTTTCTGTTCATAGAATATCTTACCTACATCAAGTGCCATCATTGCTTCTTTATATGATTTCGACAATCCTTTTATCTCATTTGCAATCGACCCAAACGCTACTCTTACATTTGCCATGGCCTCTGTGTTAAGCATATCTACAAGCATACTTGCGGTGTTGTTTAACTGTTCATATCCTTCCCCGTCTTTAAGAACCTTAACCACAATAATATTCTTTTCATTAACCGATGTAACAAAATCACCCTTCTGAGTATTGAACAGCTCTTTAACCATTTCACTTATACTTAAATCATATGCCTCATCTGTTTCTATAACAAATACACATCTTTGCTTTACAATATCAATTCGTAGTTTTTGTGCCCTGTTATATATATCTACAAGCAATAGATTATCAAGAAGAAGATTCTGATAGAAGCTGTTACGGTCTACTTTTTCCTTATATGCCGTTACAAGGCTCTGTAGCTGTGAGACAACAAGTTTTCCTACGAGAAAGGTATCACCCCCTCCTATGGCTGTAAGAACATAACCAACCTGTCTCTCTTCATATACCTTAAAAAGAAATGCCCCGTCCACCTCCTGGGTATCTGCCTCCGACTGCATAAAGCTCAATATGACCTTCTTATCCGGTACAATGCAATTCTCTGTCTTTGCTATATTATTTCCAATAGAATCAGATACCATTAATTCTACCTTGCTTATTTCACTTGCTTCTTTTATGCTGTTATATATTATCTGGTTTGATATCAATTCTAACACCTTCCTCTTTATTTTATTTCATTGTTTCTGCATTATCAGACTATCTAAAGTGTATCATGTAAGAACATTTCATTCAATCAGCTACATGTTTTCCGGGGAATATAAAACCCCCGGATGAATTCTCCGGAGGTTTTAACTTCATATACAATTTAAATAATTTACAGATCCCTGTTTTACCCAAAGACTAGTTTGTAATAGTTTTCTCTGTATCCTTATCAAATACATGAATCTTCTCAACATCAAGAGCGAACTTGATTGAATCACCCGGACGTGCTGTTGTACGAGGATCAACCCTTGCTGTGATCGGGAACTCTTCAAGATCGAAGTACAGATACACTTCAGCACCCAGAAGCTCATAAACCTTAACTGTAGACTCAAATACACTGTTAGGAGATGTCTCGATGAACATCTGTGAATCATAAACATCCTCAGGACGTATACCGAAGGTTACTGTCTTTCCTGCATAACCGCCTTCAATAAGCTTCTTTGACTTTGCGGGAGGAAGAGGTATTGACTTTCCTGCTACCTTAAGGCATGCAACATCACCCTTAACTTCTACCTCTGCATCAAGGAAGTTCATCTGCGGCGATCCCATGAAACCTGCCACAAAGAGGTTACCGGGCTTGTCATAAAGATTCTGAGGTGTATCAACCTGCTGCACAACACCATCCTTCATAACAACGATCCTGGTACCAAGTGTCATAGCCTCTGTCTGATCATGTGTAACGTAGATAATGGTGGTACCGAGTCTCTGATGAAGCTTTGCTATCTCTATACGCATCTGGACACGGAGCTTAGCATCAAGGTTTGAAAGAGGCTCATCCATAAGGAATACTTTAGGATTACGAACGATTGCACGACCCATGGCAACACGCTGTCTCTGACCACCTGAAAGAGCCTTGGGTTTACGCTCAAGAAGTGCTGTAAGATCAAGGATCTTAGCTGCTTCCTTTACCATCTTATCTATTTCTTCCTTGGGAACTTTCCTAAGCTTAAGACCGAATGCCATGTTATCATATACGGTCATATGAGGATACAGAGCGTAGTTCTGGAAAACCATCGCTATATCTCTGTCTTTAGGCTCTACATCATTTACTACCTTATCGCCTATCTTAAGCTCGCCTGATGAAATCTCCTCAAGACCTGCTATCATACGAAGTGTTGTTGACTTACCACAGCCTGAAGGGCCAACGAAAATTATGAATTCCTGATCTTCGATCTCAAGATTGAAATCTTTAACTGCCTGAAATCCATTGGGATAAACTTTACAGATGTTCTTTAAAGACAAACTTGCCATTTTTCCTGCTTCCTCCTAAATATTTGTATTATTATTCTTCTCTTTAAGGAAGTATACCTGCATTCACAGGGCTCCCTTTCCATCCAAAAGAAGTATAACAAATATGTACGATACGGAAAATGCAAGTATTGCCCAAATATTTATTTATTATATGTACATATTGTCCAATCAGCCTGACTTCTTATCTCCTGCATTCACTTTATTCTCTTCTGATACAGGCTTCTTAACCACCTTCCTTACAACCTTCTTAGCCTGTACCGATGCTCCCTGTGTACCTGCTGTCGTCTTAGACGGTGTCGACTCTGTCCCAACTGTTTTCTTTACCACCGGTTTCACAGAAGCTGACGCTGCGGTGGTCGGTACTACCTTCTTTCCTACCGGTTTTTTGACACTTTTGGTATCTGTCGGTGTAACAGGCCTTGTTTCATTTATTACCACCGTATTTACAGTACCGTCCGGGTTGGTTCTCTTTATTACTCTTCTTACAACCTTCTTCTGAGGTTCGCCCGCTTTACCCGTTGAGACAGCCTTCTTTTCTTTTGCTTCCTGTTTTTCCGGAGGTATCTGTTTGTTTACTTGTGTATCAATGGTTTTAGGTTCCGGTTCCGCTTCCGCTTCAGGCTTCTTCTCGGTTATATCTGAAGATACTAAAGGTTTTACGGCTTCTTTATCTTCTATAGCAATATCTTTTTCTTTATCTTTTGTTTCATTTATCAGAGTGGCAGACCTTTCAGGCCTCGGAACTTCCTCCACAACTTTAAGTATAGGTTTTTCAGGTTCCATCTTGACATCCTTTGTCTCACTGTAGAATGCCATCTGGTTCTTTCCTCTCTTCTTTGCAAGATACAGAGCCTTATCGGCCTTTTTATACAGCGTTTCAAAATCTTCACCGTCTGTAGGTATCTCAACAGCTCCTATACTTGCCGTTGCCGAGTATTTGGTATACTCACCAACCTTAAAGTTCTTAAAGAATGTAGCAACTCTGCCTGCTTCCTTCTTCAATATAGCCTCATCCTTAAGATCTTTAAGAAGTATGATGAACTCATCTCCACCTGTTCTTCCGATTATATCATTTATTCTGAATTCACTTTTCAGCTGATGTCCGAGGGTGCTTAATACTTCATCACCGAAGGCATGTCCCATAGTATCATTGATCTTTTTGAAATTATCTATATCAAGAACAAACATTATAGCCATTTTATTGTTCATTCCTGTTGCAAGATATTCCTTAATCTTTGTCTCTGTAGCTACTTTATTATATAGATCCGTAAGAAGGTCTGTTTCCGCCTGCTCCTTTAATTCCCTGTTAGACTTTCTGAAATTGCCTACATTTAACAGGCTGATGACAAGCAGAATAGTAACAAAAACAAGAATAAGGATTACTATCTTCCAAAACATATCTGTTGTGGAAGATATCCCCTTCTGCGCAGAATCATCAATCTGCTTTTCATCAACTGCGATCATTACAAACGCTTTGTAGTCACCGATAGGCTGATAAATAAAATATTTGGGTACCCCTTCTTTTGTGGTTATAAGTACCTTCCCTTTGTTCTGCTGATCCATATTCTTAAGGAACTCGTCTCTCTTGGTAACACCGGAATAGGAAGCCCCTTCAAGATAATCAAAAAGGTCATCACCTTCTTTAAATACCTTGGATTCAACACCGGCACTGTCAAGTATTATACCTGTAGAGCTGACCAGCATATATGTGGAAATTTTGGCATTGCTGCTCAAGAAGGTATCAAGATCCGATATTCTCTTCGGAGTATATTTTAGGATCAGGCTGCCTTCAGCAAAAGAAGCGGAAACATAGTGTACACAATCACCGGTAGCTGCTATGATATTCTCATCGACACTCCCTATCTCAACATCCAGATCTCCCTCGGTAGCTGCCTTAAGATTCGGTGCCTCCACACCTTTATTGTTCATAACTTTACCGTCATTTCTTAAGATATATCCGGCATCGATATTAAGCTGTGTTACAGCTGAAGTAAGCAGGTTAACGTTATCATCGCAGAAATAATCACGGTCAACACTCACCCGTGTTGACAGCATTCTTGCCACCTGACCGATCATATATACTTCAGATGAATAATAATCCGCCATTTCTCGCGCTTTGTTGCTGTACTCATCAAGCTTTTTATTCTTTTCCTTGGTGAGTATATCACTCTTATATGAAATTAAGGTAAAGAGAATAATGACAACAAGAACAACAGTGGGTATTATCCACTGAAGCATGTTCTGTCCATTCTTCTTACGATTACTCATAAACGTAATCTCCCTTTGCCAGGTATGATCTGTATCAATCTTCCGCAGTTTCTAAATTTCTGATTTTTCACTGTCCGATGCACTGTTTAAAAGCTTATCTGAATCAATGTCTCCGCTTTCTGTCATGTCTGCTTTTGGAATATAGTTATCAAATACTCTGACAAACATAAGTGAGCATATGTATGCCGCAGTACTGAACACAAGAAGAAAACAAAGAGCTGACATGATCGGAATTTTATAAACAAGTATAAGAATAATAATGAAAAGAGAAATACATCCCAAAGTAACCGGAAAATGTCTTATACTCATAAACAGTGCATTTTTCATTGTATTCTTTATCGAGTTGTCAAATTTAGACAGCAGCGGAAATACAAAAACAAGCGTAAACAGATAAAAGAAGAGTACAGCAATGAGCAGTACCTGCATTACTGTCCGTGCAGTACCACTGCTTAATCCAATTCCTGTTTGTCCGCCCATTATACGATAATCAAGCAGGAGCACTCCTCCGGCTACTACAAAGATCATCCATATTACGGTAGCCTGAAGGAAATTCTGCTTAAATGATTTAAAAAAACTCTTACCTATATATGATTCTTCATTTCGTACCATCTTAAGTGTGACATAATACATTGCAGTAGTTGATGCCCCTATTGTGATAAACGGAATACAACATATCAAATACAGTATATTCAACCACATCAGATCCGCAACCCTGTTCATAAACTGTACAAAAGGGCTGTCGAGATTAAAAAATTTACCCATCAGTAAAAATCCTCTGCCGTTTACTTCACGGTAATTGTGGAATTTGTCAAAAATTCGCACAATCCCATATAATTCTATCTTATTATTATGCAATTTGCAACAAACTATTAAGTATAGCTAAAAATATTATCTATATTACCCTGCCAGTTCTTTCCTCATCGGTGTAAAGCGTATACCGTCCTTCTCAATCTCATCTTTGACATTTTTAAAGCCTATCTTATGATAAAAATCTACGGCATAAGGTGATGAATTCACTGTAACATAAGTTATTCCATCATGCTTTGCATCGCGGAAATATTTCCTCATAAGAGCACTAGCTATGCCCAACCGGTGATATTCCTGATCCACAAACAGCAGTGAAACGTGGTTTGTGTTGCGCACACCCAAAATACCCACCATTTTTTTGTCAAGAAAAGCGCCTATGGCGATATACTCGCCATAGGTAAACATTTTCTTAAGCAGCGGGTCACGAACAAAGCTCTTGAAATTATATACTCCTTTAACAGAGTAATCCGGTGCCTCAAATATAAGAAAGGTATCCCAGGCAAGCTGCATGGCATCCTCCCATTCGTTTTTATAGATCGGCCGGATCTCGCAATATGTTTTATCCATGTGTTTCATCATTTCCATTTGCTGAACAGACCGCCGAAGAATTCCTTAACGGTATCTCCAACCTCTTTAAAGAAGCCGCCGACTGCATTTTTCACAATCTTTCCAAGACCGAGATCCTCAAGGTCAACATCATCAATATTGAATGTGCCGGCATCGATCTTATCCTTATATTTTGCATATATGTCATCAGCCTGCTCTGCCAGTACATTAAAATCAATACCCATGCTCTTAATCTTCATCATAAGACTGACTGTTTTCTTAATATCCTCTTCACTAAGCTGGACATCCAGATCCTTCATTCCCTGACGTATCGCTGCCTCAATCTCTTCTTCTGTCTTTAGATCATTGGCAGCTATCTGAGCCTTAACATAGGATATTATCTCCTCAGCCTTGGCATCATTACCGACAGCCTGCTTGATCTCTCCAGTCGTTACCAGTTCGTTAAGCGCTGTATCCAGAGCCTTATCACTGACCGCCTGTCCCGACATTCTCTCATAAGCCTTAAGCGCTCCGATAAGCGCCGCGGTTCCTGAGATAGGTGATGGCCCCACAACCATTATATCGGCATCTTCAACACCTGCCGTAATAAGCGCATTTCTGTACATATTATCTGTACAGTAATTGATATTCTTTGTGGTAACGGTAACTCCGTGTCCCTTATCCGCAGGTCTTACCACTACTGATGAAAGTGACTTTGTTCCTATTACAGAAGAAGCAATATAGGTATCAAGCCTCTGATGCTCCTCTGCGTTGGTCACATAAACAACATCATAGTTGGGAAGATCCGCTTCCGCTATACCCATAAGAGCCAGTACGGTACTTCTCTGGTCGGCTGTAAGGTCCGCGCCCAATGCCAGATATGTCTTATTGTTCGTAATGGTTACAACCTTATCCGTCTGGACCGCCGTCTCTGCAGTAGCTCCTGCTGTGGGAGCAGGTGTAGGTGTAGGCGTTGCCGTAGGTTCGGGTGTAGGTGCAGCCGTTGGTGCCGGCGTTGGTGTCGGCGTAGCTGTAGGCGTCGGAGCAGTTGTAGGCGTCGGTGTAGGCGCAGCCGTCGGATTAACCTGTATTACAGGCTCCTTGGTCTGTTCTTCCGTCTTCTGTTCAGTTACATTGTTCTCAATAACAATGGTTTCGGTGGCTGCTGCATTGACAGTCATACCAATAGTCATTGCAGCAATAAGTAATGCAGCTGTAAATTTTTTCATTTTAATTTCCTCCTTATTCTTTCAATACTCCCCTTTTCCTATACTGACTAACAGATTTCTGCTCCTGCGGGCATCGTCTTTTCAGGCGTCATAAGAGACAGTTTTCCGTCTGAATCCTCTGCACAGAGAAGCATTCCCTCTGACATCATTCCCGCAATCTCACGGGGCTTAAGGTTTACAAGCACCATAACCTTCTTTCCAACCATCTCTTCAGGCGTGTAGTTTGACTTAATTCCTGAAAGGATCTGGCGCACCTGACTTCCTATCTTAACCTTGCTGCACAGAAGCTTCTTGCTCTTCTTAACCTCCTCACAGGCTATTATCTCACCTACCTGGAACTGGAGCTTCGCAAAATCATCATAGGTTATCTCTTCCTTAGCCTCTATATCAATGACTGCATCATCTGAAGTACCGTTACTGTTGTTGCCTGAATCCGCCTGATCACTGTCCTGACCTGCCGTTATCCCGTTTTCCTTCTCATACTCTGCCTTCTGTGCTTCCCTGATCTTCTCAACCTCTTTCATTATCTCATTTATGTCAAGACGTGCAAAGAGCATTTCAGGTTCCTGCGTTACGCGGGTACCGGGAGCTGTCAGCCCGAACTCATCAAGAAGATCATAATCCCTCTCTGTTCCGCGAAGCTGCATCAGTATCTTCTGTGCGGTCTCAGGCATAAAGGGAATGAGCAGATTAGCACCTATACATATGGACTCAACAAGGTTATACATTACCTCCGAGAGCCTGTCGCGTTTATCCTCTGACTTTGCAAGCACCCACGGCTCGGTCTCATCAATATATTTATTGCATCTTCTGAACAGGGCAAATACCTCTGTAAGTGCATCCGCAACCCTTAAGGTTGACATTTTTTCATTAATCTTATCACGACAGCCCGTAACCACTGCCTTAAGATCCTCATCAACTTCCTCCCTGATCCCCGTAGAGCTTACAAAACCGTCAAAATACTTATTGCTCATGGAAATAGTTCTGTTTACAAGGTTTCCCAGTACATTTGCAAGTTCAGCGTTAAATCTCTCTACCACAAGCTCCCATGTGATTATTCCGTCATTCTCATACGGCATTTCATGAAGCACGAAATACCTGGTCGCATCCACACCGAAAAGCCTGACTAGATCATCGGCATAAATAACGTTACCCCTTGACTTACTCATCTTCTCCCCGCCCTGTAAGAGCCACGGATGTCCGAATACCTGCTTAGGCAGCGGCTCATCAAGTGACATAAGAAAGATAGGCCAGTAGATTGTATGGAATCTGACTATATCCTTTCCTATTAAATGCAGATCCGCAGGCCAGAACTTCTTATAATTATCGGAATAATTCCCGTCAGCATCGTATCCTATACCCGTTATATAGTTGGTCAGAGCATCCAGCCATACGTAAACAACATGATTATCGTCAAAATCAACAGGTATACCCCATTTAAAGGATGTCCTTGATACACACAGATCCTGAAGTCCCGGAAGAAGGAAGTTGTTCATCATCTCATTCTTCCTCGATACCGGCTGGATGAATTCAGGATGGGTATTGATATGCTCAATTAACCTGTCGGCATATTTACTCATCTTAAAGAAGTAAGCCTCTTCCTTTGCCGGCTTAACCTCCCTGCCACAATCGGGACACTTGCCGTCCACCAGCTGCGATTCAGTCCAGAATGATTCGCACGGAGTACAATATAGTCCTTCATAGGTGCTCTTATAGATGTCTCCCTTATCATACATCTTCTTAAACATCTTCTGGACCTGCTTCTCATGATCGGCATCCGTAGTCCTTATGAATCTGTCATAGGATGTTCCCATCATATCCCAGAGACCCTTGACTATTCCGGCAACCTCGTCCACAAATTCCTTGGGTGTAACACCCTTGGCCGCAGCCTTTTCCTCTATCTTCTGTCCGTGTTCATCGGTTCCTGTCTGGAAGAATACCTCATAACCCTCCTGTCTTTTATACCTTGCAATACTGTCTGCCAGTACTGCCTCATAGGTATTACCTATATGAGGTTTACCCGATGTGTAGGTTATTGCAGTTGTGATGTAGTAATTTCCTTTTTTTTCCATCTTTATATTTATCCTCCAAATATTATGCATCTTGTGTTATTATATCCGTCTTGCCTTTATACAGATGTGTTATTATATCTTATGTTATTATTCACTTCTATGTTGACCGCAATGATCAATTCTCTGTATTTCCCGGGCTTACCAGCAGATTATACACCTCTCTCTTACTCATTCCCCGGTCTTTTGCAACCCTTTTCATACACTCCTTACGGTCAAGCCCTTCATCCTCATATACCTTCATATGCTCCTCTATCGGCATATCAAGCCATTCCCGTTTTTCTTCTTCCCTGATGTCCTGCCGGTTACGACCCTCTATAACAAGAACATATTCGCCTCTTGGCTCATTCTCTTCATAAAAAGCTACCGCCTCATCAAGCCGCATTCGCCTAACTTCCTCGAACTGCTTGGTAAGCTCACGGCACAGGGCAATAATTCTGTTCCCAAGCGTCTCTCTAAGCTCTTCAAGTGTTTTCTTAAGATGATGCGGTGCTTCATATATGATAATGGTCCGCGTATCATTCTGCAGTTCTGACAATATCTCGCGCCGTTCCTTCTTATCTGCCGGCAGGAAGGCTTCAAAACAGAACCTTCTTGTCTTAAGTCCGGACATCGTAAGCGCCGTTATGAGCGCGCATGCACCCGGCAATGAAGTTACTCTTATTCCCGCATCATAACACATACTGACAAGTACTTCACCCGGATCTGATATTCCGGGGGTTCCGGCATCCGTAATAAGAGCTATATCCTTACCTTCCCTGAGCTTATCAATGAGATCTGCAGCCTTATCATATCTGTTATACTCATGATAGCTGGTCATCGGCGTCTTTATCCCGAAACGGTTCAATAATTTAATGCTGTTTCTTGTGTCCTCTGCAGCAATTATATCAACCTCATTAAGCGTATCCAGTACACGCTGTGATATATCATTAAGGTTTCCTATGGGAGTTGCACACAGATATAGGATTCCCTGTCTTTCATTATTCATTCTCAATACCCGTAAATATCATATATCTCATCCATGTACACACCGGGTTCTTTATAAACTATGAGCGGCTTCTCAACGGTAAGTCTCGAATTCCCTCCCTTAAATGCCTCTATAAGTACCATATTGGGTTCCTTGTCCACAAATGGATATACAAGCTTAAGTCGCTTGGGCTCCAGATGATATTTCGTCAGAGTATTAAAAATCTCGACCATCCTGAACGGGCGGTGAACCATATATAACCGTCCCTTATTCTTAAGAAGCCTGCTGCCCTCCCTTACTATATCCTCAAGAGTACAGTATATCTCATGCCTTGCTATGGCCTTCTCCCTGTTATCGCCTGTCAGCCCGTGTTTTCCTATCATATAAGGCGGATTGGTAGTGATCACATCAAAAGAGGCGGCATCAAATAAATCCTTCGCATTATTTATATCATCACATATAATGTCTATCTTATCACCTAACCCGTTAATTTCAACACTCCTTGATGCCATATCGGCACTTTCTTCCTGTATTTCCAGACCGGTAAAGTGCTCTCCTTCGGTTTTTGCCTCAAGCAGGATGGGAATTATACCTGTTCCGGTTCCGATGTCGAGAACCCTTTCTCCCTGCTTTACTGCAGCAAAGCCTGACAGAAGGACAGCATCCATTCCAAAACAGAATTTTTTCTCATTCTGTATTATCTTATACCCGTTCCGCTGAAGATCATCTATCCTCTCATTCTCCTTAAGGTCAACCTGGTTTTCCATCTTTCTCTTTTCTTAATTTTTTCTCTCATATTTTTTTCAGTCAGAGCTTTTTCAGTCATCGTCAAGCTTTGACTTTCCATCCTTCTTCTCTAACTGTTCCAGTGCTCTGAGCTCTGCTTCTTCAGAGTTATTCTTATTCTTATCCCTGTTTCTGTCCTTACGGTGACGGGGTTTGAATTTAAGCTGGGATGCCTTATATTCCTTTATTTCCTTCTCATCACCCTCTTCTATAACGACTTTGACCAGCTGTCTTAATACATTAACGCTTGCTACCTCTCCCTTAAATCCATCATCCGTTGTAACTGTATCTCCCGGATTGGGCATTTTACGGTTTAGCTCTTCATATATATCCTCTTCATTCTTAAGGCAGCACATCAGCCTTCCGCATATACCGGATATCTTGGAAGGATTAAGCGAAAGATTCTGTTCCTTGGCCATTTTTATCGATACAGGCGCGAAATCAGACAGATATGTATGGCAACACAAAGGACGTCCGCAGAATCCGATACCGCCAAGTATCTTGGTCTCATCTCTTACTCCGATCTGCCTTAATTCTATCCTTGTTTTAAATACCGATGCCAGATCCTTGACAAGCTCCCTGAAATCCACACGCCCATCGGCTGTAAAATAAAATAACACTTTATTATTATCAAAGGTATATTCAGCATCTATAAGCTTCATTTCAAGCCCATGTTTTACTATCTTCTCCTTGCATATCTTAAAGGCCTGTTTCTCCTTTTCCCTGTTTTTCTTCTCCTTTTCATCATCATCGGAAGATGCCTTTCTCATTACAGGCTTAAGCGGCTGTGTAATCTCATCATCCTCCATATCCGTCGGAGGCATCACTACCGTTCCGTACTCCACTCCCCTTGCGGTCTCAACTATTACATGATCCCCTCTTTTAAGCTCTGCATCCCTGGGATCGAAATAATATATCTTTCCCGCTGTTCTGAAGCGTATTCCTATTACTTTAGTCATTCTATGATTCCTCCCTGATCGCCAACAGCAAAAGTTCCATCGCAAGTTCGAAATTAACATTTGCCTTTAATCTGCTCTTGGTTTTCCCGATGGCTTCTATTATCTTCTCTATTCCTTCATATGAGCACTTTTTTGCTCTTTCACGAAGTGCTATTATTTCCTCTTTAAATATAAGTGAACCCGCATCATTTGTTGCTTTAAGCAGGAGCATGTCTCTGTACCATATAAGCAATATATCCAGGTATTCATCAACGCTCATCTTATATTCACTTATCCGATTCATTGTTTCCACGAAATCATCCGTTTCCATCTCATGTGCATATTTAAGCACTCTCACGGCTTCATTCTTGATATTGTCAAAATCCTCACTTGTGGCAAGGTGTTTGGCTCTTCCTATGTTTCCCCTCGCAAAGGCAACGCAGATATCCGCCTGATAATCCGGTACATGTACCCTTTCCATAAGGTATCTGCGCACGATACTGTCCCCGACAGGCCTCATGTTAAGTACGGTACTTCTTGAAATGATCGTTGGAAGCAGCATGGAAATATTGCTTGTAAGCAGTAAGATCACAACATATTCGGGAGGTTCTTCAAGGGTCTTTAAAAGAGCATTCTGCGCCTGCACACTCATTTTCTCGGCTTCATTTATTATATATATCTTCCATTTGCTGCTGTATGGTCTTACATATACATCGGAAACAATACCGTTCCTTACATCCTCGACTCCGATCGTTCCGGGTTTCTCATGTATAAGCGTTTTAATATCGGGCTGATTCCTGGTTATGGCCTGTTTACATGCATGGCACTCCATACACGGTTCAATAATGATTCCCGGTTCTTTTGAGCCTTCGGAAAATGGCTCCTGTGTGCCGTTTTCGTGATAAATATCAAGATCACGGTTCAGCCTCTCGCACTGAAGCGCCATGGCGAAGGTCTCTGCAATGAATTCTTTCCCCGCATCCCGTTCACCGTTAATGATATATGCATGGTTAACCTTCCCGGTAGAGATCGCATTCCTTAAGTGCTCTTTTATATGCTCTTGTCCGATTATATCGCTGAATTTAGCCACAGCAAAACCTCTTTTACACAGCTTACGTGAATATATCCAACAGCATTCCTTTTATCTCATCTATCCTGCCAAGTATCGCTATATGATCCTTCTCCTCCTTCATCAGCTCCTCGGCTAATGAATCAAGATTTTCGTCAATAAGACGTATAATACCGTAAACCCTGTGCCGTCCTCTTCTGTCAAGGAAATTCTCCCTTGAGAACTTGTGGGATCTGTTGACGACCTCATTAAGAAAATCCTTTATCAGCGTCCTGTACCGTTTCATATCCCTGACATCCATATGCTTGCTTATCCTTTTACCCTGCATAGTGATATCCTGGAACATAAGGTTAAGTCTTTCCTGCAGTCCGGCGTCATCAATCCTACTCATAAGTGTAAACTTAAACTGATCGTCAGCAGGTTTAACCTGTTCGGTTGTCTCAGATACACCCTGAGTGGGAAGCATCTGATTTATCTTCATATCCATCATATGACTCACCCGTTTTCTGAAATATATCCCTCTATTTCCTTAAGACATTTCTCCAGATCACTGTTTATAAACCGCATTTTTATACCCGCAGCCTTAAGCTTATCCTCTGAGAAATCTTCTGTATCTGTAAGAAACCGTCTGCACATCTCTGCATATTTACGGTTTCCCGGCTTCTTTTCCCTGTCTAATGCTCTTGTGAGCCTCTCGCCGTCCTCAACCTCTATATAGACCGGCATTACCTTATCTTCTCCGAAATAATCTCTTATCGAAACATAAGATTCCAGCACTCCGATTATAAGATAATCATTTTCGGAAAGATCGATCTGGTCATCCTTAACTGTCATATATCTCCATAAACCATGAACTGTATTATATGAGCGTTCCTCGATAATAAGGCCTTTCTTCTTTAACTCCTCATATTCATCCTCGGTCAGATAGTGATAGGTTATGCCTTCCTCTTCTCCTTCTCTTCTGGGTCTTGTGGTATACAGAACAACACTCTTAAATCTGTCAGAATGCTTCTCAAGCAGCCTTCTGTATATTGTATCCTTACCGGATGAACTTTTTCCGAATATATAATAAATCTTACCCATGTACTTTAATTTCCTTATTGGCGGTTATTCCCTGAACCTTTAGCCCTCTGTCAAGGGCATACCCGATCGACTCCGTCATATCTTTGCTTATTTCCTCACCCGGAACCAATACCGGGATTCCCGGAGGATACAGATTTATATATGATGCGGATATACGTCCTACAGCTTCTTTTAAATATATGCTTTCTGACTTTCTGTCAACAGCCTCAAATGCATCCATCCTTTTAACGGGCCTGCTGCCATACAGGATATCATTTAATCTGCTTCCGCCTGAATCCTTCCTTCCTTTTATCGGGTCTGCATCACCATGTAAACCTGTCCGACTGCTCTCAGCCTTCTCATCGATGCATTCTAATGCATTTATCACCCTGGCAAAACCATCCTCCGTATCCATTATAGTCATGATCAGAAGGCAATAATTCTCGGCCTCCATTTCCGGCTGGATACGATATTCAGTCCTTAATATGTCATATAGCTTTTTATTATCAAACAGACCGCTGCATATAAGCAGCTTACACGGATCGGCATCTTCTATACCATATTCTTCATGAAAACGCCTTCTGCCTGTAACAGAAATATGTTTGAGCTTATCTGCTCTGTCTTCAAGAAGTTTAAGATTTATAAGATAACGGTCAAACAGCTCTCTTCCGTGCTCTTCCAGTATGCTCATGCAGTTATCTATGCCTGCCATAAGCAGATATGACGGAGAGCTTGACTGATAAATCATAAGCTGCTTTCTGATTTTTTCTTTATTTACCTTAACACCGTTAACATCATTAATATGAAGCAGCGCGGTCTGTGTAGGCGATGGAAGCGTCTTGTGTACACTGTTTATTATTATGTCGGCACCCTGTGAAGCCGCAGACTCAGGAAACTCCTCATGAAACCCAAAATGCGCTCCATGAGCAGCATCTACAATAAACACAGCTCCATATTTATGCACTGCCTTTGCTATTCCTTTAATATCCGAAGAAATGCCTTCATAAGTCGGTGATGTAATGATAACAGCTTTTATACCGGGTTCTTCCCTTAATATCTCATCAACCTCTTCTCCCGAAACTCCCCTGCATATACCGATATCCTTCATAAGTCCGGGATGGATATAGTGAACATCCAGTCTGTTGATCTCTGCGGCATTATATACCGATCTGTGACAGTTCCTTCCTATAAGGATCTTATCACCCTGTTTGGTTACTCCCAATATTGCTGCAAGAATACCGACTGTACTGCCATTTATAAGAAAATGACTTTCCTTTACTCCGTAAAGAGATGCGGCATGCTTCTCCGACTTAAGTATCACACCATCTGCATCGTGCAGATTATCAAGACTGCCTATCTCTGTAACATCATATTTAATTATATCCCCGAGGAAGCTGTATTCAGGATTCCCCTTATGTCCCGGCATGTGCGCAGGATAATATCCGCATGCAATATGTTTCTTTAGTGCCTCACATAATCTCATCCCGTACTCCAAGTCCATCGATCATTAAATAATCAGGATATCATAATATAAGATCCACTCTCTTTATCCTCTTGCTCTCCTTCTTCAAAAGATTTTTCTTCATCCACAGTGTCTTTGTTATCTTCTGTTCCCTGATCCTGTGTTTCCGAATCCTCAGATTTTTCTTTATCATATGATTCGTCTGCCCCACTTTCGCTGACTGCAGCCTCCGCAGATTCATCACCGGAAGCTATAACGGTTTCATCACCGGATGAATATTCCGGATAAACAGGATAATCCACTTTATACTCTGTATCTGAATCCACGGAATTGTCATCATTATCCGGATTATCGGTATTGCTTATTTCTTCACTTATAATTTCGGCTTCCTTATTATCTTCCGTCACAACCTCATTTGTATCTTCTTTTTTCTTTTTAAACATGGATTTAATGTCAAATTTCTTATCTTCCGTCTTCTCCTGATCAGGCTTGGTATAAGCTGGCTCAGATGAAATATTGTATGCTTCATGACTCTCATCCGTAACATCTACCGTATCCTTTATTTCTCCGTTGACAAAAGCCTTAAGTCTTCGTGATAAAAAGAACAGTGTGATAAAATCTGTCAGACCACAGAATAAAAAGCTTATTCCCATCATGATCACAAGAATGGCGGCGATAAATTCAGGCTGTAAAACACATACCACACCTACCAATAATGAAAGCAGAGAAAAAACCAGAACATACAGCCATCCGTTAAATCCGATCCTCTTAAGATCGATCGCATGCTGGAGCTTCATTACACCGTTTGCCAATATCATAACTCCGAGCATAATCGGGATAAGTTCTGTTATCAGTTCCATCTTGACAATAAACAGAAGTCCCAGCAGTATCAGTAAAACACCGTTTACAAAATCATATCTGTATACAAAATCCACCGCATCCCTGGAAAAATACGAGATCAGACTGACTATACCAAGCACTGCAGCTATTGCACCCAGCGAAAGGCAGAAGGTCTTCATCGTGGTTTGCGGGAAAATAACCATCACCAGACCGAGAATAATATACACAACGGGAATCACAAACACACTCTTATTAATACTTTTTTTCATCTTAACCTTCTCCTTTCTTTACATGAAATGTTTACAACAGCATAGAATAGCGAATTTCATCAGAAATTCGGTATTCGTACCGGACCAGGCTCTGCTGAAAGCAGAGACGTGTCATGCGGAACGCATGATTTCCGAATGCATTTCCTTGTTTGCATTCGGAAAGTCATAACTATCCAACAGTACATATTATGATCCAATGGTCAAAACTATACTTTTAATTGCTATCTGCTAAGGTAATACTCATCCGTAACCTGATGATTGTTCTCATCCAGAGTACTCTTATATTCTTCAATGAGATGATCGTACTTACCGGTATTTATATCAACAACCGCACTTATCCTCTCTTTATCCCACAAAGGAGCCCGTGTTATCAGCTTAATTATCTCATAATACTCCTTTATACTCTCATTCTCTATCTGATTCTCGCCGGTCTGTACCGTCTCATCATATCCAACCGGAGCCTCACGCCACATATGTCCTATTCTCCAGTTAGCCTCTCTTACAGCCGGAAGCTTTGAAAGAAACGGATCTCCCAGTGCATACAGATCATTAAGATACATATCCTGATTATAATAGGCTGTAATACCCGGAACCATGATGATCACACCCGAGTTATATCCTTTTTTTCTTAATTCATCCACTCCGTCTTCACTCCATGCATTCCGTATGACCATCTCACCGGTCTCAAAATACGAAAGAGCATTATTATAAAGACTTGTGTACTGAAAATATCCTCCCCTTTCATCTGCTATGGGCGAATTTCCGTAACCGAAGAGATATTGATTGGTAAGAGGCTTGGCTGTATAAGAAAATATAAGTCCGGCAGCAACCGTAACAGCATATGACCTTAGGATACGTTCCCTGCTATCATCCTTAATTTCTTCATTACCCAAAAGCCACAGAACGGAGATCACAGACATCAGAAACAGCACGGTAAAATGCCTTCCAACCATAAAATCCCCGCCAATATACAATACATAGCAAAGGTACAGTATAACACCCGACATACAGAGTGTGTAACATGCTTTTCTTACGACTAATGCCATTATAACCGCAAAAACCGGAACCAGCAAAAGTACGGGATCAAAACTAAGGGACGTAATAAAATACTGTATTCCTCTTACCAGATATTCTCTTTCCGGAATGGCCGTACCGAGCTTGACATAAGCGGTATTCGGAAAAGGGAAACCATAATACCAGGTTGCAAACACTTCCCAAAGAATAAACGGCAGAAGACCTGCAATCCCGATAAGTACAGCCTTTCCAAATGATACCCCGTCTCTTTTTACAAGGAATACGTATAATATCATGGGTACAAACATAAGCACGGCATCCATTCTGGTCATTGCTATCAGGGATATAAGCGATGCAAGAATGAACATTTTCTTTGCATCATACGTCCTGCCTGCAAAATAATACTTAAGAAACAGTGCTGTAAGCCAAAAAAGCATACTGTTTTCAAGGCCGCTTGTAGTATAGCTTATAAAACAGGCACTTCCAGTCATCGTGATAAAAGCAAGGATCACCTGCACTGTGGTTTTGCAAAAATTCCTTATCACAATAAGATATGCTGCCGTCGAAAAGATAATGCATATCAGAAGTGATACAAGGAACATATTTCTGAATACGAAATAACCTGCAGCTACTACCAGCGTAAACAACGGACATGACGAAGCAGTTGCCCGTTCACCGATATTATAAACAAAACCATATCCGTCAACCAGATTCTTGGCCATAATATAGGCATGATAAGCATCATCGCTCTGCCATGCCAGAGCAGTAATAATAACGATAAATACAGATGTTGTTATGATCCTGCATTTTTTTATATCACTCAATATATCCGTTCTTTCTTTTTTCAACTGCCGCTCTCCCCAAGCATTACATTCTTTTCGTTTTTCTTAAGCTTAAACAGAAGCCTTAACGCTTCGGTAACTGACTTAAGCTTAATGCTTGATTTGGATCCTTTGTAGTGGATAGGAACCTCTATCGTATTGAAATTTCGGCAGTAATACCTCATCTCTGTCTGATACATATGCCCTTTCGACATAATGGCATCAAGATCCATATTCTCAAGTATCTCTCTCTTAAATGCCTCGAAGCCGCTGGTCATATCCTTAAGCTTGGTTCCAAGTACGAAATTGGCAAGATATGTTCCTCCGGAGCTTAAAAACCTTCTGTAAAGCGGCTGATTGGTAATATCACCACCCTCAATGAACCTTGAACCCCAGACACAGTCATAGCCTTCATCAAGCTTCTCTATGAACTGAGGGATCTCCTTGGGAAGGTGGGAACCGCCTCCATCCATCTCGATTATCTGCTCGGCACCATCCTTAAGCGCCATCTTAAACCCATACAAATAGCAGGTAATGACTCCCTTGGATTCAGGATGAAATATGAGCTTGATCCTGTCATATTTCTTCTCCATCTCTCTGATGATCTCCTCTGTCCTGTCCTTACTGTAGGAATCTATCACAGGATAAATATAGAGATTATCATACGGAAGCTCCATTATCTGCTTAAGAACGCCCTCCATAGTAGTTTCTTCATTGGCAACGGGCATAACTATTATTGTTTTTTTCATCTATCAACCTCAAAAAACCGGTATATTACCTTGATCTGTATATCCGGAAACCACCGATCATATATTCTTTAACCGTACAATAGGTCACAGTTCATATTATTGTAAACCAAAAACGGCCTGACATCAAGTATCAGACCGCATTTTGAATTAAAGAAGGTTTTATCTACTCAGTTCATCCGCAAGAGTAAGCGCCCGGTCAACAACAACATCGGAATTGTAATGCTGCCACTCACCCCATCTGCCGAGTCCGATTATGTTTCTGCCTTTCATGAAAGTAAGAAGATGCTGCATTATCTCATCCTTTCCGATAGTGTTAAGAGGATAAGCATATTCGTTTATATGGTATCTGCCCTTATCCGATATTCCGGTAAGAGGATCACTGTTTTCGGAATTATAACTCATAGATGCAGATTTATCTGTTTTATCATATCTTGTAAGATTGGTCTCTGTCCAGTAACCCTTGGATCCGGGACAGAAATTATGTCTTACAAGTATCCTGTGATAGGATAGACTGGGATCTGGGTAATAAATCCAATGAGCCTTTGTATCAAGCATCTCATCGATGTATTCTATTACAACCGAAGTATATTTAAGCGCTTCCATATCCTTAAGATATTCTTCGCTGACACCTTTATACTCTTTTATATCCGTCCACGGTACTGTGTTAATGATACGATCGGCTTTGTATGTATCGTTAACGATACGATTGTCAACATCCAGCTTTTTAACACTCTCACCATACCTTATTCTGTCTCCAAGCCTTTCTGCCAGTCTTAACCATAACTCACCATATCCGTATTCCTTAGGATAGAAGAATCTCGCATGCCCGGGCTGCGTGCCGTACGCCTTCCTCTCAAGACAGCTTATAAGCGTTTCTTCAAAGGATACATTGGGTAGCTTGTTAAGCCAGTAAGTACCCAGTTCATTAAGGTTCTCTCCGAACATTTTCTGATTATACGGGATCATGTAATCATCAGCTATCTTATCCCCAAGTTTCCAATAAATCCAGTCAACGAACTTCTCAGGCATCTCCTTACCGAGATTGCATCCCGCTACTGCGATTGACTTAAGATACTGTACCTGGTCATTAAGGCTCATCTGCCAGATATTTGCTTCTATCGGGCTGTTTATCGTATTATTGCCGATAACTATCCTTGAATCCCTGTCGTATTCGTCCCACTTTTCCTTTGGCATAAACGGAAACAGGAAATCAAGCACTCTCCTGTTCTTAACATCAAGGAAATGTCCGCCTCCTATATCAAGCGGAGAACCGTCTATTTCTCTGCTTCGGCACAGTCCCCCGGCTTCCTGCTCCTTCTCAATTACCAGAAAATCCTCTATTCCATTCTGTAACAGCCTGTTTGCAAGACTTAATCCCGCCGGTCCGGCTCCCAAGATTAAATATTTCAAATCTGTATCTCCCAATTATAGTATTCTTCCATTCTGAAAACAGCCTCCGGGATATAACCGAAACACTTCCCGGATCATTATTATATGTGCCGTATTATATGCCAGTCACCATCAATAAAGCTTATAATACTTAAGCTTATATGAGTCTCCGTCCTTTCTTACAATAGCCAATCCCTGATAACCCTTGGTAAGATAAGGAGCCTCGGATGCCTCTTTTGCACTTAATGAGTAATATTTTTTCGGTACCGAATCACCACTGTCCCAATATGTATCAAGACTCACTTCATATGTCGTAAAATATAACCACAATAAACCGTTTCCGCCGTCCTCCGCCTGCTCCACTACAGCAAAGGTAGGATAGCTTTCTCCGTCTGCGGCAGGTACATAAAAATAGCCGTTTTTACAGAAACCACCACTTCTCGATCTCGCCCAGTTGTATTCATAGAAATCGTCATTTGTAAGCCTTAAACCAAAATACTTATCCACAATTTCCCGGATCTTATCAAAGCTTATCTTGTAATATGAGTTTTCAATCTCTATGTTTGAATGTTTATTGATCCTTGACCAAATATATGCATATTCTGTCAATACCGATACATCCGGATACTCATCATCATATTCCCTGAAATACTGCTCCGCAAAGTTACTTACAAAAAGGTTCATTTTTTCCTGATCTTCTTTGCTTATGTTTATTATATGACCCTTGGGCAGATCCGGTATCTCTTCTTCTCTGTTATCAGCTGTTGAAGCTCTGTCCTTTGAATTTCCGGCAGATGATACATCTCCTATTTCGATGGTTCCCGCATCTTCAAGCTTCACTGCAACTTCATCTATATCGGGAACTCGTCCGCTTTCTTCGTAATCTGTATAATTCTCTGTAAATATTTCAGGATAGTCACTGAAGCATATTTTTACAGTCTGACTGCCAATAGCATACGATCCCATGGCATAATCTTCAAAATTAAATCTTATCCCGTCATAATCCAAAGCCCATGAGAGTCCGTCGGCATTATTCTCAAGTCTTCCCGGAATACTGTTTTTAAGATTCTCCTTATCTGTCGGCAGTTCATCAAAATAATCCTTAAGGTCTGCATTCTGAGCCGTTAGCTCATCTAATATTATTTCGGGAAGATCATCCGTATCCTCTATAACATCACTAAAAGATATTTCCTTCCCCGTTTTGGGATCATAATTATATCCTGTAAAAGAAGTGGTTCCGTGAGCCCCACCGTAGAAGCTGTAATTCTCCGTATAAAAGGAAAAAACCTTCCCATCTGCTCTTACGGGATTAAATAGTCTGTCTTCTTCATAATACCCCAAAAATCCCTCTTCCCACATTTCTAAAACATCTGCATCGCTTCCCCTGACAAAATCCATTATTTCTTTTTCCATATCGGAATTAAACCTGTCAGTAACATTTGAAAGTTCCGGATATTTTTCACGGATTTCTTCATCAAGCCCTATCGTACAGTAATTGCCCAGAGCATATATATCCTTGCCATAGCTGCCTTCTACAGGGTTATTCCTATATGTATATGTAATCTTACCTATATCTTCCGAGTCACTTCTGCTACCCCTGTTTCTTTTCCTGCTTCGAGATTTATCGTTATTTGTATTATCCTTATCATCATTTTTATTTTCATTATCCTTATTTGAATTATCTAAAGTATCATCCCATTTGGTTGTTTCCAAAGCATCATCTTTAGAAGATGATCCCACTTTATCAGATGTACATCCCGATATGCTAAATACAAGTGTCATACACAGCATAAGACTTAATAATTTTATTCGCATACAGTTTTCCTCCCTGCAGATCACGTAAGCCGATCAAAACATCGTTATTCTCATAGAATTAACACAATTATTTTTATCTTTTTGTAATTTTCTATCTTATAGTATCATATAGAACACCTAAGGTATACCGAAAGTTACAATTCAAAAATATGATATCACATCCATTACTAATGTGTAACTATATTACCAATGACATTACTTGTTCTGAATGATTACTTGAATATTTTGTATTAAATACAAGTACTCTACAAATTATATAAAAAAAGCTGTAAATCACCAATTTGATTTACAACTCTTATTAGTAGCGGGAGTAGGATTTGAACCTACGACCTTCGGGTTATGAGCCCGACGAGCTTCCAGACTGCTCCATCCCGCGATATAAATTAAATGGGCGGAGGTGGATTCGAACCACCGAAGGCGTTGCCAGCAGATTTACAGTCTGTCCCCTTTGGCCACTCGGGAATCCGCCCATTATTTGTCATAAGTGATACCGCGAAACAAGTAATCCCTTATAACCTGTTTTAAAGT
>JAEEGL012449581.1_pt1 | contig 25759 bp, 20 predicted proteins | sample 9134231 | NCBI WGS metagenome assembly JAEEGL01 (sample SAMN16246548, study PRJNA631951) | gut metagenome | biome: gut microbiome; feature: rumen; material: fiber-attached | host: Bos | place: Iran: Karaj | collected 2018-10 | reverse complement strand
TTTTTCTTGAAAAAATTCAAAAAAAAAGTTATATTATATATGTATATTTTGCCCCTTAGCCAAGCGGTAAGGCAGGAGACTCTGAATCTTCTATGCACTAGTTCGAATCTAGTAGGGGCAGCCATTTTTTTATTTATAAAGGAAGTGTTTTTATGACAGACAAAGAATTAGCGGATTTAATATTTCCAAACATTACTAAAACACCAGAAGATTATGAAAAAATTTATCCAGAAAGAGATTTACCTGCTGGTGCAGTAGTATCAAGATTTGCTCCATCTCCAACAGGATTTGTTCATATGGGAAGTTTATTAACAACATTAATTGAAAGAAAAATTCCTGATGAAACTAATGGGGTGTTTTATTTAAGAATTGAGGATACTGATCAAAAAAGAAGTGTTGAAAATGGTATTGAAGGTATTGTTCAAGATTTAAAAAACTTTGATATTAAAATAGATGAAGGTGCAATATCTGAAACAGAATCTATTGGTAATTATGGGCCATATATTCAAAGTCAAAGAAAAGAAATATATGAGTGTTATGCTAAAAGTTTAATTGAAAGAGGATTAGCATATCCATGTTTCTGTTCAGCAGAAGATCTTGAAGAAACAAGAAAAATACAAGAATTAAATAAAGAGAGAATAGGATATTATGGTTCTTTTGCAAAATGTAGAGATTTATCAAATGAAGAAAGAGCTAAGAGAATAAAAAATGGAGAACCATATATCATAAGATTAAAGTCACCTGGAGTATATGAAAAGAAAGTAGTATTTAATGATTTGGTTCGTGGGAAAATAGTATTTCCAGAAAATGATCTAGATGTAGTATTAATTAAAAGCGATGGATTACCTATATATCACTTTGCTCATGCTATTGATGATCATTTAATGAGAACAACTCATGTACTTCGTGGAGAAGAATGGTTATCAAGTGTTCCAGTACATATTCAATTGTTTGACTTATTAGGATTTAAACTTCCTGAATATGCTCATCTTGGACTAGTAATGAAAATAGATGAAGAAACAGGACAAAAAAGAAAATTATCTAAAAGAAAAGATAAAGAAGCTGCTGTTAGCTATTATCATGAACAAGGTATACCAGTACAAGCTGTTAAATTATATCTTATGACAATTGGAAATTCTAATTTTGAAGAATGGCTAAATCAAAATCCTGATAAAGATTATAATGAATTTAAATTTGATTTTAAAAAGATGAGCGCATCAGGTTCATTATTTGATTTAGAAAAATTAATAAATATTTCTAGAAATTATATAAGTAGACTATCTGCTCAAGAAGTATATGATAATGCTTTAAAATATTATAATGAATATGATAAAGAATATTATGATTTATTAGTAAAATATAAAGATTATGCAATAAATATGTTCAATATTGAAAGAAATCAAAAGAAACCAAGAAAAGATTATGCTTCATATAGTGATATTAGAAAATATACTTGGTATATGTTTGATGAATTATTTGATAAAGAAAAAAATAAAGAATATGAATTTCAAGGTATAACTGATAAAAAAGAAATAAATAGTATTTTGAGTCTTTATCTAGAAAAATATTATCATGAAGATGATGATGAACAAACTTGGTTTGAAAGATTAAAAGACCTAAGTGAAGAATTAGGATATGCAAGAGAAGTAAAAGATTATAAAGAAAATCCAGATAACTATAAAGGACATGTTGGAGATATAAGTATGGTACTTCGTGTAGCATTAACAACTAAAGCTCAAACTCCAAATCTATATCAAATAATTAAATTATTTGGTAAAGAAAGAATGACAAAAAGATTTAATTCAATTTAAAAAAGAGACCATAAAAATGGTCTTTTTTTATTGTTAAAAATTATAAAAAATGATACAATTATTTTATAATGTGACAATAGAGGTGTGATATGAAAAATAAAGGTTTTACATTAACAGAAATTATTGGAGCAATAATAATATTAGGAATACTAGCAGTAATAGCAGTAATAACATTTACAGGAAGTATGCAAGGATTTAGAGATGATTATTATACAGATACAGTAAGAACATTAACAGAATCAGGAAAAGAGTTCTTTAATGATAATAGGAAATATAGACCAGGAAGTATTTTAGAAGCAAAAGTAATACCAATAAATACATTAGTATCACAACATTATCTAGAAGATATAAAAGACTATAAAGGAAATAGTTGTAGTAATACAAGTTATGTAATAATAATAAAAAATGGAAAAGATGATTATTCATATCATGCATGTTTAGTATGTTCAGAAGATGACTTTAGTAATATGAGTGATAAGTATTGTGATTCAGCATGGACAAATTCAACAACAATAGAATATAGTATAGCAACACCACCAGAATTATATGTATATAAAGGAACCCCAAGAGCAGGATTAAGAGATCAATTAGCAATAAAAGTATCATATGTAAAAAAAAATGCAAAAGGAGAAGTAATCGGAGTAGTAGATGGAACAGGATTTGATGATGTTCCAACAATATATCCAGATAATATAGATGGAATAGATACAAATAAATTAGGAGAATATCCAATAGATTATACATACCAAGGAAATACAACAAGAGGAAGAGTAGTGGTATATGAATATGGAGAACCAGGGCTAACAATAACAAAAGAAAATATAGTAGCAACAAATTTAACAACAGGAACACAAACCCAAACAGGAGCGTACACATCAGGAGAATGGACACAAAAGATAAAAATAACAATGACACCAGGAACAATAAATGCAGGAGGAGTAGATTTAAGTACAACAAACTTATCAAATATAGTACATAGATTCCAATGGAATAAAGATGGAGTATGGCAAGATTTTTGTAACGGAGATTCATGTAGTGAAAAAGTAGTAGAAACTGAAATGAATGAAAGCATAAGATTTAGAAGTGTAAACGTAGATGGAAGAGTAAGTGAAAATACAGGACCAACAATAATAAGAATAGACCATACAAAACCGACATGTGATCTTTTATCAACAGGAGAACATAAAGGAAACGATTGGTTTACATCAAATGTAGGAGTAAATTTTTCAAGTAATAAAGATTTAGTAGGAACATCAAGTGAGGCAGTAAGTGGAGTAGCAGTAAGTCATATATATAAACCAGGAGAAGCATTTAATAGAAATAATATAACAAATGTAATTAATCTTACTCATACACAAGATATTACAACAGTAACATATACAGGATTTGTAGAAGATAAAGCCCATAATTTTAAAATATGTAGCGTTACATTTAGAAAAGATGCAACAGATCCAATATGTACAGTAATATCGACAGGGACAAGAGAGAATGCGACAAATCCATGGTATAATTCACCATCAGTATCAATATCATTTAACGAGTATTATGATGAAACAAGTTTAGTAGAAACATATGGAATAGGAAGCTATACAGGAGCTCACCAAATAGTAGATCCACAAGATACAGGCGGAATAACATATACAGGATATATAAAAGATAAAGCGGGAAACACATCAACATGTACAACATCATATAAGAAAGATTCAACATTACCATTATGTGCATTAACAACAAGTGGAGAGCATAAAGGAAATGATTGGTATACAAGTAATGTAACAGTATCATTTATAGAAGGAAGTCCAAATACATATGATAATTTAAGTGGAGTAAGATCACACGGAATAGGAACATATGAAGGAAATGGATCACCAATAGTACATACAGAAGATACAGCAGGAATAACATATACAGGATATATAATAGACAACGCAGGAAATAGAAACAGTTGTACAACAAACTTTAGAAAAGATGCAACAGTACCAGTATGTTCAATAATATCAACAGGAACAAGAGAAAATGCATCAAACCCATGGTACTATTCACCATCAGTATCAGTATCATTTAACGAGTATTATGATGAAACAAGTTTTGTAGAAACATATGGAATAGGAAGTTTTACAGGAGCTCACCAAATAGTAGACCCACAAGATACAGGCGGAATAACATATACAGGATATATAAAAGATAAAGCAGGAAATGAAGCAACATGTACAACATCATATAAGAAAGATTCAACAAAGCCAGAATGTGCATTAACAACAAGTGGAGAACATAAAGGAAATGACTGGTATACAAGTAATGTAACAGTTTCATTTGCATCAGCAGATGACAACTTAAGTGGAATAAGGTCTCATGGAATAGGAACATATTCGGGAAATGGTGAATCTACTACCCATACTGCAGATACAACAAATGTTACTTATACTGGAATGATTATAGATAATGCAGGAAATACAAATAGTTGTACAACAAACTTTAGAAAAGATGCAACAAATCCAGTATGTTCAATAATATCAACAGGAACAAGAGAAAATGCATCAAACCCATGGTATTATTCACCATCAGTATCAATATCATTTAACGAGTATTATGATGAAACAAGTTTAGTAGAAACATATGGAATAGGAAGCTATACAGGAAACCATCAAGTAGTAGATCCACAAGATACAGGTGGAATAACATATACAGGATATATAAAAGATAAAGCAGGAAATACTTCAACATGTACGACATCATATATGAAAGATTCAACAAAGCCAGAATGTGCATTAACAACAAGTGGAACTATGGGAAATGACAGTTGGTATATCTCTTCAACAGTGTCAGTATCATTTAGTTCTACAACAGACAATTTAAGTGCAGTAAATTCTTATGGAATAGGTGGAATAACAGAACCTAGAATTATGACACAATCAGCAAATACAGCAGGAGTAACATATACAGGACATATAAAAGATAATGCAGGAAACACAAATACGTGTCAAGTATCATTTAAGAAAGATGATGCAAGTGAAGCAATAGCAGGAGGATGTTCAGCAAGCGGTAACACTTCTTGGACAAATGCTGAATGGATTACAATTACACATAGAGTAAATGTTGCTCCAATAAGCGGATGTGTTCCTACTTCTGGATCTGGATATCATTTTAGTTCTTATTGTGTAGAAGACTATCAAGCAAGAGCTGAAGCAGGAACAGCAGTTGCTACAAGGCAAGCTCCAGCAACTTCATTTAGTTCAAAATCAGGAGTTTCAATACCTTGTCCAGCATATACTGAAGATATATATATAGACCATGAAAACCCAACATGTGAAAGTAGTGGAGGAAGTACAGCATGGGTAAATACAGATTTAACAGTAATAGGAACATGTAATGATGCAAGTGGAAGTGGATGTGCAACACCAACAGTACAATTACCAACATTTACAAGCACAACAGAACAATATAATGTAACGCCTGGTACTGTAAGAGATAAGGTAGGAAATGAAACTCAATGTCCTGCAGATCAAACAGTAAAAATAGATAAAATAAATCCAACATGTACAAGTGCATCAAGTCCAGCGGGATGGACAAATGGAAATGTAACAGTAACAGGAACATGTGCTGATACAGGAGGAAGTGGATGTGCAAGTAATGTAACAGATACATTCTCAGGACAACAGGATTCACAACAAACCCCAGGAACAGTATATGATAATGCAGGAAATAGTGTTCTATGTCCAACATCAGCAGTACATATAGATACAACAGCACCGACATGTACAAGTGCATCAAATCCAGGAGGATGGACAAATGGAAGCGTAACAGTAACAGGAACGTGTGCTGATACAGGAGGAAGTGGATGTGCTGGTAATGTAACAGATACATTCTCAGGACAACAAGATTCACAGCAAACACCGGGAACAGTATATGACATTGCTGGAAATAGTGTTCTATGTCCAACATCAGCAGTGCATATAGATACAACAGCACCAACATGTACAAGTGCATCAAGTCCATCAGATTGGACAAATGGATCAGTAACAGTATCAGGAACATGTTATGATACAGGAGGAAGTGGATGCGCTGGTAATACTTCAAATACATTCTCAGGACAACAAGATTCCCAACAAACACCAGGAACAGTATATGATAATGCGGGAAATAGTGTTCTATGTCCAACATCAGGAGTACATATAGATACAACACCACCAACATGTAATACAGTTTCATCACATACAGGATGGACAAATCAACAAGTAACTTTAACAGGAGTTTGTACTGATACAGGAGGATCTGGATGTAAACCAAATATAACTACAGGATATGCAGATGAACAAAATTCAATGCAATCCCCAGGATCGGTATTAGATTACGCAGGAAATGAAGCTGCATGTCCTAGAGTATCAGTTACAATTGATAGAACATTACCAACTTGTACACTTAGTACATCAACTCCAAATACATGGACAAATGGAAGTGTAACAGTAAGAGGACAATGTTCTGATATGGGAGGAAGTGGATGTGCAGGTAATGCAGAAGCAGTCTTCTCAGGACAGCAAAATTCAATGCAATCACCTGGTAAAGTTTATGACAATGCAGGAAATGCAAGTCTTTCAGATTGCCCAACTTCAGCTGTTAAGATAGATACAACACCACCAACTTGTTACAGTAGAAGATATGGTTCTGATAGTTCAAGTGGAGTTAGTGTTACATTTACGTGTAGTGATAGAGGTGGTAGTGATTGTTATGCTAGATCAAGTAGTACAACTGCAACATCATCTGGATCGTTATCTATATCGGATAAAGCAGGTAACTCAACATCATGTGATTACTCGGTTAGCTCTTATCAAAAATATCGTTATAGATATTATAGTTACTGTGCAACAGGAGATCCTAACGAATGTGTATCCTGGGGATATGGATATCAAATGTGTGGATGTGCAACAAGAGAAGATAGTAGCTGTAACAGTGGATGTTCAGCTGGAGGATCTTGTGGATATAGTATGTGGGCAGGAAACGGTTGTGCTAAAACAGGATGTGTATCTAATAATGACGGAACGTTTACTATAACTGAATGCGGATGTTGTCAGTACGATAAATGTAACAGGTATGAAAATACATGTGAACCTGGTTGGCTTGGATGGAATGGTTATTATAGAGGAACATGTACTTCAGGAAATTCTTCATCATACCAATGTGAAGAAATTACTATGTACACTGGAGGATAATAAAAATAATAAAGATTAATATCTTAAAGGTATTAATCTTTTTTATATTACTGTGTTATAATAATAATAGAGGTGTTATATGAAAAATATAAAAAAATATAAATATATAATTATTGGAATTGCAATTATTATACTAATAATTGGTATTATTTTTATAATAAAGCCATTTGGTAATAAGAGTAATAATAATCAAGAAGAGCAAAAAGAACCATTTTATTTTGAAAGTGGAGTATTTGCTAATAATGGAAAAGAAATACGTATAATAGTAAATGAAAAATCTTTAACAATTAATAATATAGTTAATGGATATACTTCAATTTATAATCTATTCTTTAACGAAGGAGAATTTGTTAACGATGCAGAAAATCCAACAATAACAATAAAATCCGAAAAAGAAAAGACTATTGAATTAATAAGTAATATTGAAACATTAGAAAATGGTACTTATGTAAAAACAAAAGATTATAGTAGTGAAGATATGTTAAAAGATAGATTTGGTGATACAACTTATTTGTATTCAGACTTATCTGGTAAATATGTTTTCAACAAAACAACTCTTTATCTTGTTCAAATTTCTGAAAAAACAATTCTAATTAGATTTAATGATGAAGATTATACTACTGGACTTGATAAAAATGAAGAAGGATTGTATGTTAATAATTTTACAAAACTTGAAGTTGAAATAAAAAAAGATGGAGATAATCTTACTTTAAAATCTGATAAAGAAGTATTTAATGGAACATTCAAAAAAGAAAAAAGTCTTACTGATTTAGATATAATAAATAACTTCATAGACTTATAATACTTGAAAAAACAAATAAAAACTGATATAATCAGCTTGATTGGAGGGACTATTATGTCATACCTTGATAAAACTATCATGTATGTATATAAATAGTCATGTCTCTTTTATTAAAAAAATAATAAAACAGGCATGACTTCTTTGTTGTGCCTGTATTCATAAATCATATGGATATAGGTCTATATGATTTTTTTAATGAAGGAGAATTATTATGATAGAAATAAATTTTAATAAAGTATATAAAAATTATGGCTTTGGAAATGTATTAAATGGAGTTAGTTTTGAAATACAAACAGGAGAGATAGTTGCATTAATAGGTAATAATGGAGCAGGAAAATCTACTATTTTAAATATTATCAATAAAGATGAAAATGTAACTAGTGGAAGTGTTACTTTAAGAAATGGATCTAAAGTTGGATATTTAAAACAAATAGTAGAAGCTGAAAACAATTTAACAGTAAGAGATGTTCTAAATAGAAGTTTAAAAGATATTCTAGATATGGAACAAAAACTATTTGATTTAGAATTAAAAATGGAAACAGCTAAAGAAGATGAAATAAATAATTTAGTTATAAAATATACTAATTTACAAGATAAGTTTATTTTAAAAGATGGTTATTCAGTTTCAAAAAGATTAGGAAAAATAATAAAAGGATTTAAATTAGAAAGGTTACTTGATACAGAATATAATAACTTATCTGGTGGAGAAAAAAGAATAGTTTCTTTAGCAGCAATTATTCTTGAAAATCCAGACATAATTCTGTTAGATGAACCTACTAATCACTTAGATATTGAAACTCTTGAATGGTTTGAGGATTATCTAAAAAGCATCAAGAAAACTGTTTTAATTGTATCTCATGATAGATATTTTTTAGATCGCGTAACAAATAAAATAATATTACTTGAAAAAGGTGAATGCGAAATATATCATGGAAATTATTCCTATTATGAAGAAGAACATGAAAAAAGAATAATGATTGAGTTTGAAAATTATAAAACTCAAGAAAAGAAAGTTGAAGCAATGAAAGAGTCTATTAAAAGACTTAAAGAATGGGGACGTCGTGCAGCACCTGAAGGTGGAATGTTTTTTAGAAGAGCAGCTTCGATTCAAAAAAGGCTTGATAAAATGGTTTTACTTGATAAGCCATCACAAAATAAAGATATTAATTTATCATTTAATATTTCACAAAGAAGTGGAAATGATGTATTAATTATTAAGAAAAAAGACTTGTATATTGGTGAAAGACTTTTAATAAAAAGAATATTTATGAATATATTTTATCAAGATAAAGTATGTATTATAGGAAAAAATGGTACAGGAAAAACAACTCTTATAAAAAATATAATAGATATAGCTAACAATAATAAAGAAGATGAAACTATAAAAATAGGTTCTAATGTTAAACTTGGTTATATTCCACAAGAAATAACATTTGAAAATCCAAACTTAACTGTATTTGAATATGCAAGAAGTTTTTTTGATGGAGAAGACAATTATTTAAGAAGTAGTTTATTTAACTTTCATTTTTTTGACGATGATATAAGTAAAAAGATATCTAAATTATCAGGTGGAGAAAAAGTTAGACTAAAACTATTTGAATTAATTCAAAAAAATTCTAATTTTCTTATATTTGATGAACCTACTAACCATATAGATATAGAAACTAGAACTATTTTAGAAGATGCTTTAAAAGACTTTAAAGGTACATTATTATGTATATCTCATGATAGATATTTTATTAATAAATTGATTAATAAAATATATGCAATAGATAATTGTGAAATGAAGTTATACACTGGAAACTATGATGATTATAAGAACTCTATAAATAAATAGAATAAGAAAAGAGCCAAATATAGGCTCTTTTTATAATTATTATAGTATGTTAGAATAACTATAGGTGATGATAATGAAAAAAACAATATTCTTGATTACTTTTATAGCGGTTGTTGGAGTAATAACATTAATTCTTTTAAATATAAAAAAAGATAATAAAGAAGCTAAAAAAGAAGAAAAAATTGAAAAAATAATAATTGAAAAAGAAGATTATTCTATAATAAATAATGAAATAGAAATCTATAGTAATCTGAATCTTAATGATATTGTTTCAATGAATGATGAATTTGTATTAAAAGAAAACCCTATTATTGATACTAACTCAGTAGGAGCTAAAGAGTATTTTTTAAGATATTGTCATAAAGATAGAGATGATTGCCGAGAAGAAAAAATAATAGTTAACATTGTAGATAATACACCTCCCTATATAGGAGTAGGAGATCATTATAGTCATATTATTAATACTAATTTTACAATAGATAAAGATGTTATATGTGCAGACAATTATGATAAAAATATTAAATGTGAACTTACTGGAGAATATGATCTAAATACATTAGGTGAATATAAAATGAAATATACTGCTGTTGATTCAAATGGTAATAAAACAGAAAAAGATTTTAACTTAAGAGTAATAGAAAAGCCGGTTGAAGACAATAATTTAATCAAAATAAGTGATTTATCTATTCCAAAAAATGCAAGTGTTATGATAGATGTTTCAAAATGGCAAAAAAATATTGATTGGAAAAAAGTTAAAGAAGCTGGAATTGATTATGCAATGATAAGATTAGGTACGCAAAAAGCAATTGATGAAGATTCAGTAATTGATGAGTATTTTGAGAAAAACATAAAAGAAGCACAAGCAAATGGTATAAAAGTAGGCGTTTATTACTTTTCTTATGCCAATGATGTTGAAGATGCAAAACAACAAGCAAAATGGGTAATAGAAAATTTAAAAGGATATGAACTAGACCTTCCAGTTTCTTTTGACTGGGAATGTTGGAAGTATTTTAATAGTTTTAATATAAGTATTCATGATCTTAATGAGATAGGTAGAATATTCTTGGAAGAAATAGAAAAAGCAGGATTTGTTGGTGCTAATTATGGTAGTAAATCATATTTAGAAAACATATGGTCTTTAGATAAATATAAAACTTGGTTAGCCCATTATAAAGATGAAACTGACTATTCAAAAGACTACTTAATGTGGCAGTTTACTGATAAAGGATCAGTAGAAGGAATTAATGCAAAAGTAGATTTAAACTTTTATTACAACAAATAGATTGTTTTAAATCAAAAATATGATATAATATTAAATGTCTTATGAAAAAAGGCATTATGGCTCGTTGGTGAAGTGGCTTAACACATTGCCCTCTCAAGGCAACATTCATGGATTCGAATTCCATACGAGTCACCATATTGAATTAACTAGGTAATACCTAGTTTTTTTGTTTATTCAATTGTTTTGTTATATATTTTCATATATAATAAAAATAGAATAGAAGGTTGTTAATATGAAGAAGAATTTATTATTATTTGTATTATTTTTTTTTATAATTCCAATGGTATATGCTGTATCATGTAATCCAGATAGTATTGTATATGATGATAATCAAGAATATTTATATAACTGTTGTGATGTTTATGCAGATGGATCATCTAATTGTCTTGATTGGTGTATAGTAATTACTGGATAATTCATAATAAAGAAACAAAATGGTGAATTATATGATAATATTATTTTCCTGCGATAAAATATCAGTGCTAGAAACAATATTAACAATAAAAACAATTATTAATATTTTATCAATTATAATTCCTATAGTATTAATAATTAGTTCAGTTATAACATTTGCTAAAAGTATAATAGATGGCAAAGAAAGTATGAATAGTGATAATTTAAAAGGCTTTACTAAAAAAGCAATAGCAGCTATTTTAGTATTCTTTGCACCTATAATAGTAAACTTAATATTAAATCTTATAGGGGACTCAACTGAATTTACATCATGTTTAAATAAAGCAACTGAAGAAAACATAAATGCTTTAATAATTGATGATACAAATAAATTAATAGAAAAAGCTGAGAACACTTTAAAAAGAAGTGATTATTTAAATGCACTTAATAGTGCAAAAAAAATAAAAAGTGTTAGTGACAAAAATAATGCAAGAGCTAAACTAGAAACAATAAAAAATCAAATAGAAGTAAAAGAAAATGTAGAAAAACTAATTAGTGAAAAGAAATATGAAGAAGCTTTAAATATTGTTGAAACTATTAATAATCAAGAAATAAAACAATACTTAATAGATTTAATAAATGAAGAAAAATCAAAAGAAAAACAAGAAATTGAAAAAGAAGAAGAGACTGAAACTTCTCCTAAAGAAGAAAACAATAGTGATTATTTAGAAATGATTTTCTTTGGTAGTAATGCTTATGATGATGCAATATTAATAAGAGCAGGATCAAAAACAATATTTATTGATGGTGGAAGATATGGTACAAGAAGCATAATTACACCATATTTAAAAAAAGAAAATGTGTCTAAGATTGATTTATTAATTGGATCTCATTTGCACTATGATCATATTCAGTATCATGCAGATGCATTAGATAATTTTGAAGTTTCTACTATTCTTTATCCTGACAATGTTTACGACTGTGCTAGAAGAGGTAGCTGTAAACCTGAGGATCAAAAATATATAGTAGATGCTTTAAAAAAATATAATAAAACTCCTAGAATTGTAAAGCCTGGAGAAATAATAACACTTGGAGATATGACTCTTTATTTTATTGAACCTACAAATATTACTACATCAGGTAAATATCCACAAAATGCTAATTCTTTTGTCTTCATTTTAAAATATAAAAATAACTCGTTTATGTTCACTGGAGATATAGGATTTGGAACAAGCCACATAAATGATATAAAAAGATATACAAGTCAATTTGGAATATCATATGATGTAGATGTCTTAAAATATCCACATCATGGTAATTCAACAGTATCTGATAATTTACTAAATACAATAACACCAGAATATGTTATTGTACCTAACTTTAGGAGTGCTAAATATCCAAATAGTAGCAACATTTCAAGATTAAGAAAATTTAATATTAAAACTTATAGACAAAGCGATAGTAAAACAGGAAATATATATTTAAAATCAGATGGAAATAATATTACAATAAAAATGGATTATTAAGGAAGACAAAAAGTCTTCCTTTTATTATGGAATCATTGACTTTACTAGGGAAAAATGATATAATATGCCATTGAACTTGGGGGTTGGATAAAATGAGAGAAAGAAAAATAGAAGTTGGGCAAGAAGACTATATAGAAGAACAAAAGTTTTTAGATAGAAGTCTTGAAGTAATTGACAGGTTAATGGCAGAAAGATCAGATAGCTACGATATGAATCGTTCTGAAATGCAAAAAATGAGTAAGTATCTTTGGGATGATAAAGCCGAAATGGATGAAGTGGAAGTGGCAAATCAAAGATTTATGATAAACACTAAAGGGTCAAATACTCAACATGACGTTGATGTTTATAGAGCCCTAAAGAAAGCTAAAGAAGAACCTTTCTTTGGAAAAATGAAAATTCATTTTTTAGATGAAGATGAAGAAGAAACTTTCTATATTGGAAATTTAAGCATTATGGATAATTATGACTTAATTATAAGCGACTGGAGAAGTAGTATAGCTTCCATGTATTATAATGCATTGTACGGAGAAAAGACTGGTTATCACTGTTCACTTGGATTTGTTGAATGTTTGTTAAAACAAAGAAGACAAATTAAAATAGAAGAAGGAAAAGTAACTAGAATAGTAGAAACAGATACTCATATTACAGACGATGAATTACAAGAAGCATTAAGAGAATCATCAACAGATAAAATGAGAGAAATAACACATACTATTCAAAAAGAACAAAATACTGTTATTAGAAATACTAAGGATAGAAGAATAATAGTACAAGGATGTGCAGGAAGTGGAAAAACAAGTGTTGCTCTTCATCGTATAGCATATCTACTTTATAACGATACTAATTTAAAATCAAAAAATGTATTAATCTTTTCTCCAAGCGATGCTTTTTCTTCATATATATCAAATGTTTTACCAGATTTAAATGAGGATAATGTTTTACAAACAACTTTCTCTGATTTTGCTAAAGCTTTTGTAGCATCTTTTAAAAAGTTAGAATCATATACAGATTTTGTTTCTAGACACTATGATGGTCTAAATAGCGAAGAAGAGGAAAGAATAAATAGATTTAAATTTAGCGAAGAATATAAGAAAGCCCTTGATAAATTTATTAAAAGAATGTCAAATGAATATCGCTTTAGAGATGACTTTTCCTATAGAGAATTAACAGTACCTCAAAGCTTTATGAATAAACTATTATTAGCAGAAGAAAATTTACCATTACAAGAAAAAATAGACGCTATAACAGAAGGTGTTTTCTCACTTTATAAAAATAAAGATGAAATAAATAGAAATGTATTAAGAAATAAAATTGAAAGAGAATTAGTTCTTCCAGCTTTTAATCCTAGAATAATGTATAACAAGTTTGTTGAATCAGAAGAATATATACAAGCATTTGGTAAAAAAGGAAGTAAACTAAATAAAGATTTTCTTTCATATCCAGATTTAATTGGATTACTATATTTGAATTTTGAAATGATTGGATATCCAACAAATAATAGAATTCATCTTCTAGTAATAGATGAAGTTCAAGATTATGCTCCACTTCAAATGACAATGATAGCAAAAATGTTTAGAGGTGCTGCAGTAACAGCATTAGGAGATGCTAATCAAACAATTAATCCATATCATAAATATGAATCATTAGAAGAAATGAAAAGAGTAATTGGAGTAGATACTAAATACTTTGAATTAGATAAAGCTTATAGATCCAGTCCAGAAATAATGAATTATACAAATGAAGTATTAAATGATACAAAAGTAATAGCAGCTAGAACTAGTCAAAATATTCCTGTCACAAAAAAAGAAGTACCTAAATCAGATTTATTCTCTGAATTAGTTAAAGATATAATTGCACTTCAAGAATCAGGATTTAAAAGAATTTGTATAATAACAAAAGGTAGTAAAGAATCAAGAGCAATTTATGAAGGATTAAAAGATTATATAGAAGATTTAACAGTATTAGATAGTGAAGAAATAAAATCTAGAACATTAGTTGCACCTTCATATCTAGCTAAAGGATTAGAATTTGATGCAGTTATTTCTTATAACGATATAAATAATCCATACCAAGAGGAAGATAAATACTTATATTATGTAGCATGTACAAGAGCACAACATAATCTTGTCGTATACAATGAACCAAAAGCATTAAAGAAGGTAAGATAATATGAAATTTATAAGAACAGAAAATTGTAGTCAAAAAGTAGTAGAATTTATAGATTACTTTACTGGTGCAATTTCAAAAAATAAAATAGACAAATCAAAAAATAGAGCATATAAATTGGAAAGAGTAATAGAAATATATCAAGATAAAGAAAAACTAGAAATAGATAAGATTAGAGAAATAAGTGAATACTATAAAAATTCAGCTACCTTTATCAAAGCTTATGCAGATATAATGAAATATGATTCTGACCCAATTATTTCTCCATTTATTGGAATAATATATGAAATAGGATCTTTCTTTATTAAATGTGAAGAAAATGATTTAATAAGAATATCTAAAGATTTAAAAGTGCTTGAAGAAGCTGGATACTACGATGATTATTTTGGAGCATGTCAATTAATTGAACGTTATATAGATTATAATGACTCTCCATATCTAAAAGATTTTTTAGAAGATTATAACGTTGATGAATATTCTTTTAAAAGATGTGTTGATATTGTAAAAGCATTAGATGGAGATTTATATAATGCTTATGAGGAAAAGAATACAAAAAACCAAAAAGAAAGAAAAATAAGAACTTTCGAAAAAATAAATAATCTATTTACAGGAATTAAAACTGGATCATTGCCAAATGGAGAAGAATTTAATAGAATAGAAGCTTATAGAAATCTTCCTTTCTATGATGAGATTACTGCTAAAGAGTGTATTGAAGATTTCAATGTAAAAAGTGCTCCATTTTTAACAAGAAAAATTAAATTATTACTGGAGTCAATTGAACCATATAAGAGCACTGCTATAATGAATTATTTATACCAAGAAGATCTTATAGGATCTACTAATCCATCACTAATAACAGAAGATGATATTTATAAAACATTAATAATATATGATGGAAAAGAAATGACAAAAGAAGATAAGCAAAACATATTAGGTTATATGAAACAAACAAGAGTACCTTTTTTATCTAGAGCTTTTAATGAAGTTAGAAAAGAGTACTATAATGGAAATATAAAAAGAAATAAAATAGAAAAAAGGATGGTGAAGTAAAATGATAGACCAACAAACTATTGTACAATTAACAGGTGCAATACAACAATTGGATAATAATGTTCAACAGTTGGGGCAACAAATGCAGGTGCAACAACAACAAATGCAACAAATACACCAACAGCAGCAATTACAACAAATGCAGCAAATGCAACAAATGCAACAAATACAGCAAATGCAACAAATGCAACAGCAACAACAACAGCAACAACAACAGCAACAGCAACAGCAACAGCAACAACAACAGCAACAGCAACAGCAACAACAACAGCAACAGCAACAACAACAACAGCAACAGCAACAACAACAGCAACAGCAACAACAGCAACAACAACAGCAACAACAGCAACAACCACAACAACAGCAACAACAACCACAACAACAGCAACAACAGCGCCAACCTCAAGCAAGAGTATCAAATGTTAATATAAGAAGTAGATTTTCTGATATTATGAAAAATGGAGGAAAATTGGTTTTAAATTTAGCTTGGCATGTATTTGCAGGTATTACAATATTTAATTTGATGGTTAATGCATCATCATTAGCAATTGCTGTAGTATCAGGATTCTTTTTATTCCATACATTCTATCATGGAGTTGCTGAATTTGCTAAAGATAAAACTCTAGCAAGGACACCATAAAGACTGAATTTAATCAGTCTTTTTTTATTTATTTATTTTAGCACTTATGATTGACAAGTGCTAAAATAAGTGCTAACATTTATCTTGTGAATTAAGAAAGGAAGATAATATGAAGAAAAAAGAATTTAAAGCAGAATCTAAAAGATTACTGGATTTAATGATTAATTCTATATATACAAATAAAGAAATATTTTTAAGAGAGTTAATATCTAATGCTAGCGATGCTATAGACAAACTTTATTATAAGTCTCTAACTGATAGAAAGGTTAAATTAGAAAAAGATGATTTCTATATTAGAATTGAAACAGATAGAGACAATAATACATTAACAATTAAAGATAATGGTATAGGAATGAGTGAAGAAGAACTAGAAGAAAATCTTGGTACAATAGCTCAATCTGGTACTTTATTATTTAAAGAAGAAAATAAAGATAAGCAAACTGAATGTATAGGTCAATTTGGAGTTGGATTCTATTCTGCTTTTATGGTTAGTAAAGAAATAGAAGTAGAAAGTAAAAAATTCGGAGAAACAAAAGCTCATCTTTGGAAGTCAAGTGGAGCAGATGGTTATACAATTGAAGAATGTGAAAAAGAAGAATATGGAACTACAATTACTCTTCATTTAAAAGATGATACAGATGAAGATGAATATTCAAAATATACTAATGAATTTACAATTGAAAGCTTAGTTAAAAAGTATTCAGATTATATTAAATATCCTATAAAAATGTCTTTAACACATGAACATAAAAAAGAAGGTAGCGATGAAGTAGAAAAGCATACTGAAGATGAAGTAATAAACAGTATGATACCATTATGGAAAAAGAACAAAAATGAAATAACAGAAGATGAATATAATTCATTTTATATGGACAAATTCTATGATTATGAAAAACCAATTAGCGTTATTCATACAAGAGTAGAAGGTAAATGTGAATTCAACGCGTTATTATACATACCTGCTAAAGCTCCTTATGATTTTTACTCTAAAGAATTTGAAAAAGGTCTTGAATTATACTCTAATGGAGTATTAATAATGGAAAAATGTTCTGATCTTTTACCAGATTACTTTAGCTTTGTAAGAGGTCTTGTAGACACACCAGATGTATCTTTAAATATTTCACGTGAGATTTTACAAAAAGATGCCCAAGTAAAAGCAATAGCAACAAGTATTGAATCTAAAATAAAAAAAGAACTTGAAAGCATGCTTGAAGAAAGAAGAGAAGATTACGAAAACTTCTTTAAAACATTTGGCTTAAATATGAAGTTTGGAGTATATAATGATTATGGTGCTCATAAAGATGCATTAAAAGATTTATTGTTATTCTATTCTTCAACAGAAAAGAAATTAGTAACACTTAAAGAATATGTTGGAAGAATGAAAGAAGATCAAGATAAGATTTATTATGCATGTGGTGAATCTATCGATAAAATTGACTTACTTCCTCAGACAGAAAAATTAAAAGAAAAAGGATATGAAGTATTATATTTGACTGAATATGTCGATGAATTTGCTTTACAAACAATAGCAGAATATGAAAAGAAGAAATTTACTAACATTGCAAGTGAAGAGCTAGATATTTCATCAAAAGAAGAAAAAGAAGAACTAGAAAAATTAAATAAAGATAATAAAGATATGCTTTCATTAATGAAAGATGAATTGAAAATAAAAGATGTTAGATTTACTAACAATTTGAAGAACCATCCTGTATGTTTAACTTCAGAAGGTAAAGTTAGTGTTGAAATGGAAAAAGTAATTAATGCTATGCCAACTGATGAAACAATTTCAGCTGAAAAAGTACTTGAAATAAATGAAAATCATCCAATTGCAGATAAAATTCAACAATTATATAAAGAAGATAAAGAAAAACTTAAAAAATATACTAAAGTACTATATGCAGGAGCAAGATTAATTGAAGGATTACCAATAGAAAATCCAACAGAAATAACTAACTTAATATGTAATATAATTACTGATCAAAAGTAATAATTAATAAAATAAAAATTTTTCTAAATAAAAGATAGTTAAAACTATCTTTTTATTTAATAAAACTTTAAAAATATGTTATTCTATATTTAGAGGTATTGATATGAAAACTATAATATATAACGATAGCAATCTTAGAGATGAAGATATAACAAGAGTATCTAAAAGAGCAAAAGCAATTATAAAAAACTCTACGAATCAAATCCTTTTAGCATGTTCAAATAACAATTACCATTTACCTGGTGGCCATCTTGAAAATCACGAATCATTTGAAGAATGTTTGGTAAGAGAACTAAGAGAAGAAGTTGGAGTTAAAATTCCTCTAGAAAAGAGAACACCAATCTTAGTAATTACTTATTATAGTAAAGATTATCCTGAAGAAGGTGTTAATTCTAAAAGCATAGCAAACTATTATGAAGTTGATATAGATATAAAGCCAAATCTATCTAAAGTTCATTTAACAGAAGATGAGAAAAAAGGTAATTTTAAAATAGAATATGTAGATGAAGATAAAATATTAGAGTTTCTTAATGAAACCATTAAAAACTGTACTAAAGAAGCTGTTGTTAAAGATACAATTGAAGCTTTAACAGAGTATTTAAATAGGAGATAATAATGAGATTTGAATTATATAAAGATGAAGCAAAAGAAGTAGTAGATCTAGTAAATAAGTGTTTTAATCTTGATTATGATTATAAGAACTTTGGCTTGCTTGATAATCAAAAAGTACTATTATTAAAAAATATAGATGAGATAGTTGGATGTACACTTATTACTCTAAAAAAAGATCCATTTAAGAATATTAAAGTATATTACTTAGATTATTTTTGCATTAAAGAAGAGTATCAACATCTAGGATTAGGTGAAAAATTGTTTGATGAAGTAGAAAGAATGGCAAAAGAAGAGCAAATTGATCATTTAGAATTGACATCAAATAAAAAAAGAGAAAATGCAAGAAAGCTTTATTTTAATAAACAAATGGAAATTATAGATACAGATCTTTTTATCAAAAAGTTAAATTAGAGGGAAATATGGAAATATATAAATGTAATAAAAGAAATACCAAATGGTATAAGAAAATAGATTATATTGAGTTAGTTATAGTTTCAGTAATAACTTTCGTTATTTCTTTGTTATTCTTTAATTATATAGGTAATGATTTTGAAAGAGCATTAGTAACTTCATTATATATAACATTATTAATTATATTTTATAATGTTACAAAAAGTCTTATAGAAAACAGAGATGCTATATATCTAATCGAAAATAAAAAAATAAGATATATAGATATACAAAAAGGAAGAGATGGAAGCTTATTAACTAATATTGAATATAAAGAAATATTAGATGCTAATAAGCCAAAAGATATATATAACAATAATGAAAAGTTTGAAGGTATAACAACTGGTGAAATAGTAAAAGTTCTAAAAGTAAAGAAGAGCATTAATAAAACAAAAGTATCTGCTATGGTAAAAGGCAAAAAATGGCAAATAAAAGGTATTTTTAGAATAAATAAAACTGAACTAATTGAAAGTGAATTTAAGAAAAAGTTTATTATTACAAAAGATTATGATAATTATGAAGAATTAATTAAATTATTTACTACATAATTTGACAAAGTAATATGAAATGATAAAATAGTAATATATTTATTTTGGGGGAAAAATGAAAACGCATGAAAATAAAAGAGCAATAGAATTAGTTAGCTATTCGCTCTCAAAAGATATTTCAAAAAAAATGGCTAAAGGAGTAACAACAACAAACTTTAGGGAATACATATCAAGAAAAAATAATAAAGATAGAGAAATGTTAATTGGATCGTCTATTCCATTTGCTATATCTATTGGAGGAGTAGCATTAGGAATAGTTACATTAGGTTTATCAAGTTTAACAAATGAATTAGTTGCTAATCAACCTTTTATAATTGATACAATGAATGTTTCAAAAGATGCAATAAAAAATATGGGATCTTTATCTATTTTTAATTTATCAGTTCCTGCAGTAACAGCATTATTAACTGATATGAAATTAAAAAGAAAAACTGAACGTTATAATTGTAGATTATATTCCAAAGATGAATTAGAAGACATAAAAAGAACTGAAAGAGCAAAACAATTTATTATTGATTTAAAGAGCAATCAAGATGATAAATCATTAGAGTTTGCAAAAGATTTTTTATCAAGTGTTTTAATAAGTAAAAATACTAAAGACTATAATAAAGAATTATTAATGAAATTATCTGAACATAGAGAAAGCATCTTAGAAGAAAATGAAGAACAAGAAAAAGTTGCATATGAAGAATTTATCAAGTTCCTTATGAAATCTAAAACTACTATGGGAGCATCAAAAGAATTCTTAGAAACTCCTAAAGTACAATTATTAATAAAAGAATTTGTAGAAAAGAAAGAAGAAAGAAGATTAGTAAAAAAGAAATAATCTTCTTTTTTTTAATAGATATGATATAATCAAATAGTAATGGAGGATCAATTATGTTTGATACGAATTTATTAGTACAAAATGGAGTAGATTTAAATAAAAGTCTAGAGTTATTTGGAGATATAGCTACTTATAATGACAATTTAGATGAATTTTTAGATGGAATTGAAAAAAGTGTTGTTAATTTAGAAAAATATAAAAATAATGGAGATATGGGTAATTATGCCATAATAGTACATTCTATAAAAAGTGATGCAAAATATTTTGGATTTACTAAACTTGCAGAACTAGCATATAATCATGAAATGAAAAGTAAAGAAAATGATGCAATATATGTTAATGATAACTATCAAGAATTAATGACAGAAATAAATAAAACTGTTGAATTAGTAAAGAACTACATGGGTTGGGATTATGATAAAAAAGAAGTAAAGGCAGAAACAAAAAAGAGTAATAGTTCAATCTTAGTTGTAGATGATTCTAATGTTATTTCAAATTTTGTTACAAAAATATTTAATGATACATATAATGTTATAACTGCAAAAGATGGAATAGAAGCAATAAATAAGTTATCTAACTTAAGACAGGAAATAGCAGCAATGTTATTGGATCTTAATATGCCTAATGTAGATGGATATGAAGTATTAAAATTTATGAAAACAAATGATATATTTAAAGATATAAATGTTGCTATAATAACAGGAACTGAATCGAATAAAGTATTAGAGGCAACTAAAGATTATCCAATAAAGGCAATACTTGAAAAACCATTTAACGAAACTAATGTAAAAAAAGTTGTTGAAATGGTTGCAAGAAAATAATAAAGTGACTAACATTTGTGCAAAATCACAAATGTTTTTATTAGGAGGCAACATGAATAAGAAAAAAATAGCAGTAAGAGTATCAATAGTAACGATAGCCATAAACTGCATTCTAGCTATTATTAAACTTTTAGCAGGATTATTATCAAGTAGTAGTGCTATGGTATCAGATGCAGTTCATTCTTTTTCTGATGTAGGTACTACAATTATAGCTTTTATAGGAATAATGATAGGAAATAAACAAGAAGATGATTCACATCAATATGGTCATGAAAGACTTGAATGTATTGCGTCTTTACTTCTATCTATGATTCTATTTGTAGTAGGATTAGAAATAGGAATATCAGGAATAAAAAATATAATTAATAATAATTTTAGTAGTGCTCCAGGAATATTTGCTATAGTAGCAGCAATCCTTTCAATTATAATAAAAGAATTCATGTTTCAATATACAATTAGAGCAGCTAAAAAGATAAAATCTGATGCTTTAAAAGCAGATGCTTGGCATCATAGAAGTGATTCATTATCTTCTATTGGAGCTTTAATAGGAATCATTCTTGCTAGAATGGGTTACTTGTATTTTGATTCTATCGCTAGTATCATAATTGCTATTATAATTTGTAAAATTGCAAAAGATATATTTATAGAAGCAACAAGTAAACTTGTTGATAAATCTTGCGATGAAAAAAAAGTAGAAGAAATACGAAAGCTAGTATTAAAACAAGATGGAGTATTAGGCATAGATGATATAAAAACAAGAATATTTGGCGAAAAAGTATACGTTGATATAGAAATATGTGCAGATGGTAATAAGTCTTTAAATGAAACCCATTTAATAGCAGAGAAAGTACATGATAAAGTTGAAAAAGAATTTATTGATATAAAACATATTATGGTACATGTTAATCCATATGAAGAAAGGAAAAATAAATGAAAAAATATTTTATATTTTTATTGGCACTATTAATAGTAATTACAGGATGCAATCAAAAAGAAGAAAAAAAAGAATTAAGTGAAATTGACAAGAAAGTAGAAGATACATTAAAAAATATGACACTAGATGAGAAAATAGGTCAAATGATGATTGTTTTCTACATGAAAGATACTGTAGATAATACTTTAATAAGTGCTTTAAAAGATGTACAACCAGGAGGTTTTATCTTATTTAAGGATAATATTACTACTTATGAAAGAACACTTGATTATATTAAGAAAGTTAAATCTTATGTAAAAATACCAATGTTTATTTCTATTGATGAAGAAGGAGGAAAAATACAAAGATTAACTAATTTATATGGACAAAAAGTAACTGATATTCCATATATGTATAATGTTGGATTAGTTGATGATACTGATTTAACTTATGAAATTGGTAAAGTAATTGCTGAAGAATTAAGAGTATTTGGAATTAATCTTGATTTTGCTCCTGTAATTGATGTTTTTTCAAACGAACAAAATAAAGTTATAGGTATGAGATCATTTGGTACTACAGCAGAATTAGTAACAAAACATGGATATGCTCTTGCTAAAGGATTAGAAGATAATGGAGTGATCGCAGTATATAAACATTTTCCAGGGCATGGTAATACAGAAGTAGACTCTCATGAAGATTTACCTATTGTAGGTAAGACAAAAGAAGAATTAATGGAACTTGATTTAATTCCATTTATAGATGCTATAAAAAATAATGCCAGTATGATTATGATTGGACATTTGGCAGTACCAGAAATAACAAAAGATAATGTTCCAGCATCTATTTCTAAAGAATTAATAACAGATTTTCTAAAAGAAGAATTAGGATATGATGGAATAGTTATAACTGATGCATTAAATATGAAAGCTTTAACAAATTATTATTCTGAAGAAGAAATATGTGGAAAAGCAGTAGAAGCAGGAGTTGATATACTTCTAATGCCTTCATCTTCTAGAACATGTTTAAAATCAGTTAAAGATGCAATAAGCAAAGGTTATATAGATGAAAAAAGAATAGATGAGTCAGTAAGAAAAATATTAAAACTAAAATATGAAAGAATAGAAAAAGATTATAATAATTATTTAGATAAAAATTATTTGAATAGTAAAGAGCATCAAGAAGTAATAAATAAGGTAGATTTGATTGATTAAAGCATGAAACGATGATATAATAACGCTGATTGGAGTTGATATAATGAAAAAAATAATTACAATTACTATAGTATTCTTAGCAACATTTTTATTAACAGGGTGTGGTGAAAAACCTAAAACAGAACTTGATAAAGCATTAGAAAGAGCAAGAGAGACTAGTTATTCACAATATGGTACAAATTACAATAATAATACTTCTAATTCTACAAGAACTATAACTAAATATATTTGTACTAAAGAAGAACGTACAGAAGATTCTTCAACATTATATACAGTAATGATTTGGGATTTCGATAACAGTGGAATTGTTTCTCAAATGTATATGAGCATGGAAGCTACTGTTTCTAATGCAGCTATAAACAGTTATCCTGGTAGTAAAAGCGAAGCGTTAAGACAAGTTGAGTCAAATTTAAAAAGAGAAATTAACGATTCCTTTGGTAATTTTTATCCACAAATGAATTCTGATATCAGTGGTCAAGTTGTAACTGTTCAAGCTACAGTTTCATCAAGATATACAGGTAATATGACAAAACAAGATGTAGTAAGTATGTATTATTCATCTAACTATAGTTGTAGATTTGATGAAGTAGAAGTATAAAATATGGAGATTTAGTGTGAAAAAAATATTATTACTAGTTTTATTAGCAAGTGCAATTGCTCTAACTGGATGTGGTAAGTCTAATAAACAATTAGTTTGCTCAATTGAAAAAAGTCTTGATAATGTTACTGTAAATGGTAATATTATTGCAGATTTAGATGGAGAAGATGTTACAAGTGTTAGAGTAGAAATGATGGCATTGCTTGATGATGAATATTTTGATCAAGCTAAAAAAATCTTTGATGATAAAATCTCTAATATTGTAAAAGAGAATGTAGAAGACGATAAAATAAATATTTATTTCTTTCACGGAAATGGATGTTCCCATTGTGCAAATGAAGAAAAATTTCTTAAAAGTCTAAAAAGAGAATATGGTGATTATTTCAACCTTTATTCTTATGAAACATGGACTGATATGACAAATGAAAAATTAATGAAAAAAGCAAAAGAAAAGATGGGAGAAAATATAGATACTAGTGTTCCTTTTACTGTCATTGGAAATGAATCATATGTTGGATATAGTGATTCTATTGGAGAAGAAATTGAAGCAAGAATAAAACAATATATATTGTTTAGTGATAAAGATTCTTTAATGAAAGCAATTAAGGATAAATTAGAAGAATATCTTGAAGAACAATTTAGAAAAGCAAATCCAAGAATAACATCTAGAGTTGAAAGAAATAAAATAGTATTTAATGCAGATTTATCCGTTCCAGAAGGATTCCCTGATTGGGGTACAAAGTCAGACTTTATTAATAGTAATTCACAATTTAAATGTAAAGAGCAATAATTGCTTTTGACTTTTATAAAAATTGATATATAATTAAGACAAACGTTGAACGAAAGAAGTAATAATAAATTCTTTTAAAGAGAGTTAGTGTCTGGTGTGAACTAATAAAGATATATTATGAATAACATTCGTGAGTGCTTAAAGAAATAAAGTAGAATAAGCCGGTAGCCCCGTTAAAAGCTTCAAGCGATTATTAATATTTATTAATAATAATTGGGGTGGCACCGCGGAATACTAGTTTTCTTCCCTTCTGGGATAGACTAGTATTTTTTATTTGTTTTAAGGAGGT
>JAEEGL014051960.1_pt1 | contig 25760 bp, 26 predicted proteins | sample 9134231 | NCBI WGS metagenome assembly JAEEGL01 (sample SAMN16246548, study PRJNA631951) | gut metagenome | biome: gut microbiome; feature: rumen; material: fiber-attached | host: Bos | place: Iran: Karaj | collected 2018-10 | reverse complement strand
CTTGGACTCGGTGACGGGCTTGGACTCGGCGACGGGCTCGGACTCGGTGACGGGCTCGGACTCGGTGACGGGCTCGGGCTCGGCGACGGGCTCGGACTCGGTGACGGGCTCGGACTCGGCGACGGGCTTGGGCTCGGCGACGGGCTCGGACTCGGTGACGGACTCGGACTCGGCGACGGGCTCGGACTTGGTTTCGGGCTCGGTGACGGGCTCGTACTCGGAGTCGGTATCGGAGTAGGTGTAGTTATAACCGGTGTTGTCCTCGAGGACGGCTCATGTGAGGGCTTTGGCGTAGCACTGGGTTTTGGTGCATTGTAGGATCCAAAAAACCCCCACTGGCCTATGGCAACCTCTGTAGGCAGATCATCAAATACCCAGTGTTCGCTTCCCTTGGTACCGTCTAAATAATATGTCTGTTCCTTCTTATTTGAATCTGTATAGGTTACCTTCACCTTGCAAAGGACACCAGTAACCTGCATAACCTCTATGTTCGCATCAGCAGGCAGGAACGAGCCGCTGTTGGAAGTAGGCGCTTCTGGAATCATCAGTAAAGAGTCAGTGCGTTTGACTCCCATATAATCCATTACATCTTTTACATACCGTGTGGAAAACGCCTCGGACAATAATTTGAAGAATGATGCACCATCCTTCACCTGAATTCCCGTCTCAGGATCCTCTTCCGAGATGCTAATCTTTGTAGTTCCAGTACGGCCTCTTACCCATTGTTCATATATCCTGCATGCACGATCAAAGTCTGCCAAAACCTGTTCGCGGTAATCCTTTGGTGCTGTAGTTGGGGCAACAGTCTCTTCCGGCTTTTGAGAAGGCTTTGGAGCCTCAGATAGAATAACATTGCTCTCCCGGCTAGTTTCTGGCTCCTCTTCCCGACTTTCCTCCCTGCTATCCTCTGGACCAAGAAGGTAATCATCGTTTTCCTTCATATTCTTAAATGCAAAAAGAAGAACCACTGTTGCGATAGCTACCACAACAACAATCCCCGAGACAATCAAAGCGATCCGGCGCCCGTCTATTTTCGGCTTCTTCGGCGGCATCTGCCCACCGGCCCCTGTCTGTACTCCCCGGACTCCTGGCTGGTGGGGACTACCCTGAGAACGCATCTCCGCTCGCTTTGCCTGGGTTGAACCCACTGCGGCAGCAGAAACAGGTTGCCCACACTTTCTGCAGAACTTCTCTCCTTCCCGCAGCCTGGCTCCACATGATAGACAATTCATCTTGGTCCTCCTTGTCTCCTTTATCTGTGCCGAAAGCACAACAGGCTTTCAACATGTTTCCTTCTTCCTGGAAGCATTTTTCTAATAAAATATTATAATCATTTCCATCTGGCTAGTCAACTCTAATCCTTCTTTGCTGACTTTGGTTCTCTGCATTATATGTACTCCGAAAAGCATACTTCTGCACATGAAAATGAGTCTCTCTTTTCTCAAGGAACTTGCTTTAGTAATTTGATTACTGCTTCAATGTATTTCACATTTCTGGCTCAGTACGTTCTGAATAGTCATTCCTTTTCCGCTATTCCGACTATAGAAGAACCGGCGCTCCCGTAGCAGATTGCTCTGGGAGCGCCGGTATTATGATTCCATCTTCGGATCACCCGATAAAACTGTCTGCTTCTTCGCCCGCAAGATAACCACTGCAAAAAGCGACAGTCAGCGCGGAAAGTACACTCTCAATGTACTGAACACCTATGGCACCGGGCAGCATAATGCCCCGAATGTTATCTCCGGCAGCATAGAGCCCGGGGATAGGTACCCCACCTTTTAGAACGCGTACTCGGCTGTCGGTTGCCATGCCACCAACTGCATTTTCATGGAACAGTTTCACAAGCAGAGCGTAGAACGGTCCATTTTCCAGCGGTGTGGGGTCCGGCATATCCATCGGCCCAAACATCGGGGCATCATCCTCTTCTCCATCCGGACCTCCAGAAGGCGGTCCCTCGGGGCCCTCCTCTTCATTGCTGCCGGGAGGAGGTCCAAACGGTCTCGGATCAAAGAGATGGGCGTTATGTTCTGCAACTGACTCCAGGAACACTTGCCGATCAACCCCGAGCTCATCTGCCAGCCCCTCCAGAGTATCAGCCTTCTTGATAGAACCCCATTCCACCTCCTGATCAATCTCGAACTGGAAGTTACGGTAGAGCCTGTCCATATCAACGCCTACAGCATCAGGAGCTCTGCCTTGGGACCTTTCCATGGCATCCTCAAGCGCTCTTTGATCCAGCACTGACCAGAGGTAGCGTTCAGGCACTTCAAGTGCCACACTACTGACTTCTGTCATTTCAAAACGCGCATTATACAGTCTTCCACGCGGGTCGATCATCATGTTGCTCATACCCCGGGATGCAGCAAGTCCGCAAGTGCCGAAGGGGTGTCTTGCAGGCCCGAACAGATTAACGCGCCTGTTTTCATAATCTATATCCGCACCTATCTCGTCACACATGGTGATACCGTCACCAGTACATGTCGCACATGTGAAAATATGGACTGGCTCAGACCCGTCATCTTTATAAAAGATCGGCTGGAATTTCGCCATGAGTTCCTTGTTGTGTGTGAATGCTCCGGCTGTAACTATCGTGGCTTTCGCATGTATTTCTACTTCTCCCCCTGCATCCTCCGCGAGAGCTCCAACAACTTTTCCAGTGTCATCCGTAATCAAGTGTTTCGCCGGAGTATTGTACAGCACCTCTCCTCCGTTCTCCTCGAGGATTCCGAGAAGTTTCAAGCACAGAAACCATCCGTTGCCTCCCGGGCCGATGGATGTGTCTATACGGAGATGGTTATACGCCTCATCATAAGTACTGACCAGACCTTTTGCGTTGAAGGGGCCATCTCCAAGATAATAATCCTTCCCAAGGTCATGATTCTGAATGAGCCAGTTCACAAAGTCCACATCGGCATCCAGCAGGTTTTTTACCAACTCACCGTCCACCTTGCCGCAGGTCTTATTCATAAACTGGTTGTAGAGCTTTTCCCGGGGATCAGGGATTCCCTCCGCTTCATGCCAGACAGACCACTGGGATCGGAACATATGCGCATACCACGCACTGCCTCCAACTTCTTTGTTCTTCTCAAGGAGAATAACCTTCCTGCCAGAGTCCGATGCTTTCGCTGCCGCAGCCGTACCCGCTGCACCGCCGCCGATAACCAGTACGTCACAAGTCTTAACAATCTTCTCGTGATGCTCTGCCTCTCTCGTCGGCTCATCAGGATTCGTAATTACGCTGTTATGGCATACCTCTGCACAATGACCGCAGCCAATGCATTTCTTCGGATCAATCCAGTACTTGGATCCCTTGAAACGGATTGCCTGAACAGGGCATTCCACACGGCAGCGATGGCAACAGGAGCAGTGCGCTTGGTCAATGACATAAGCCATACAATTCTTTCCCCACTTTCTTTTGAATTCTAAAGAGTATTATATCACAGGAAACATCAGGTCGCAATTAATAATTATACCGTATACGGTCCCGGAGAAGCGGCATTTCTCTTTCTTAAGCCCCAACTATATAACCAGATTTCCAAAAACAGCTTACCTTATCGTGTAAAGTATTCATGCAGAGTTTTTAAAACGATATCTTGATACGGAAAAATCACTTGCTATTGCATGGGAAAATAGTTAGAATACAAGTAGTAATGAACCGAGGTGGTAAATATGGCAACAGAGATTGAAATGAAGTTAGGAGTACCAGACAAGGATACTCTGGACCGTGTTCTTAATGATCCTGAATTGCTTCAATACGCAAAGGACGACTTTTCCGAACGACAAATGGTAAGTACGTACTATGACACTCCAGACAATATCCTTCATCAGCGGAAGTGGACCCTTCGACTCCGAAATGAAGGCGGTAATCTGGTTGTAGCCTTTAAGACCGCCAACCGCAGTGATGACGCCGGCTTTTTTACACGAAGTGAGTGGCAATGCTCTGTTGACAATATCGAAGACGCTATTCCTATCCTTATCGACCAAGGAGCACCCAGAGAACTGAAATCTTTGTTAAAAGGCAAAGGTCTTATCCCTTGTTGCAGCGCAGAATTTTTACGTCGCTCCGTGTGTCTTTACCTGGATGAAGGCGTCCGCATTGAAATGGCTGGTGACTACGGTACACTTTCAGGCGGAGGTCATGAGATGCCCATCTGTGAGTTGGAGCTTGAACTGCTCTACGGTGATGCCGGCAGTCTCCCTCCTCTTTGCGAACAGCTTTCTGCTGAGTATGACCTCAAAGAGGAGCGCAGAAGCAAGTATGAACGCGCCAGAGCATTGGCACTTGCATAGAAACCAGAAGCAGAGTGGCCCTGTTTATAACAGAGCCACTCTGCTTTTCTCATGATTGAAACAATTCTCTTGTCTGTCGGGCATTGCGCAAGATCTCCTGCTGCAGTTCCTCCAGACTGGAGAACTTTTTTTCACCTCGGAGGTATTTCAAAAAATCTACCCGGATCGTCTTTTCATACAGGTCTCCGTCATAGTCCAGAATCCACGGTTCTACTGTGACAACATTCGTATCCTCTACTGTTGGCCTAACGCCTACATTGGTTACCGCCATTTTCTCCGTGCCATCCGGTAATGTCACACAGGAAGCATAAACACCGAAAGCAGGAGTCAGTACATTATCCGGAATCAGAAGGTTTGCAGTTGGGATCCCGATAGTACGGCCTAAAGCCTTGCCGTGAACAACTTGCCCAGTAAGGCAGTGGGGGTGTCCAAGAAATCTCCAGGCGCCTTGCACATCCCCTTGTTCAATGAGCATCCGAATATGAGTAGAACTGACACGGATACCGTCAAGTGTCACTTGAGGCATTACGTCCAGTCCCAGGCCTAATTCCTCGCACTTTTCCATAAGGCGTTCGGCATTACCGATTCCCCGGTCTCCGAACCGGAAATCATATCCACAGACCAGGTGTGAAGCTCTGAGCTGCTGTACCAGATAGTCTTCGACAAACACATCCCAGGGCATGTGCATCATCGCTTCGTCAAAGTGGGCAAGAATTACATCCCGGATACCAAAGCATCGATGAATAAGATCCTGCCGATCCTGCAGACTATTGATCAGCGGTACTGGCTTATGGAACACAACCGCATCGGGGTGCGCATCAAAGCTCATCACCGTTGGGTTAAGGCCTAACTCCTGTCCTCTTTGTTTCGCCCTTTCAATGAGACTTGCATGGCCTCTGTGGACTCCATCAAAGAAGCCAAGAGCAACAACCCGGTGTGTCTGATCATTCACCTTCTATTTCACCTCGAAAAAGCTCTTTATCGTTTTAAGTGTTCCATTTCGAACACTGCCAAGCATCAGGAATTCTCCGTCTGTACCGTAAACTCTATACTGCCCGTCCGGTCTTTCAGGCACAGGAATCACTCCACCGTTTTTACATCGGAACGTCCACTGGTCATTAAGCTTAATGGCCGGCAGGTCGTCAAACAAGCTGTCTACCGGGCGCACAAGACTTGTCATACCGTCGCTTGTTCTAGTCAGCTGCTCCAGTGTAACACAATCTGTCAACGAAAACCTTCCAGATTTTGTCCGCCTCAATGAAGCAAGACATCCTCCGCACCCAAGATCAGTTCCAATATCATGGCATAGAGTCCGGATGTACGTGCCCTTTGAGCAGTGTACCCGAATCTTTGCATCAGTTCCCTGGAAAGATATGAGCTCCATCTCGAAAACTGTGATGCTGCGGGGCTTCCGCTCCACGCTCTGACCTTTTCTGGCAAGCTCATAAAGCTTTTTTCCTCCGATTTTCACCGCAGAATACATTGGTGGAATCTGACTTTGGGGACCTGTGTGTTTTTTCAGCACAGCCTGAAGGTCTTCCACAGTAACAAGCACGCGGTTCGTCTCAATGATTTCCCCGGTCATATCCTGTGTATTTGTCACTGTTCCGAGCCGCATAACGGCTTCGTATTCCTTATCGTCATTCTCAAACAGTTCCACAGCACGGGTAGCTCTGCCAAGGAACACGACCAGCACACCGGTTGCCATTGGGTCCAGGGTTCCGGCGTGACCGATACGTCTTTCCCGGCAGATGCCCCGGAGCTTGGCCACCACATCATGGGATGTCCAGCCCTGGGGCTTGTCAACAATCAGTATTCCGTTCATCAGAGATCCACGCCGCTTTCTGAGATAGCTTCAAGTATACGCAACTTTGCACTTTGAATGCCTGCATCATCCTGGGCACCGGCAGCAGCTTTGTGCCCGCCTCCACCCAGCTTCATGCAAATCTCCGAAGCGTTATAGGCTTCCCCGGTTCGCAGGGATATCTTGGCCCCTCCCTCACGGAGTTCCTTGATTAATACACCGATCTGAACTCCTGCCATACTTCTCGGAAACCCAGAAATGTCCTCCGCGTCATCCTCTGTAGCACCAATAGAATCCATCATATTCTGGGATATGCAGCAAACCGCAACTAAGCCGCCCGCATAGAATTCTGCAGAATCTGTAAGCGCAGATTCCAGGCGGAGTCTTGCAATAGATTTAGTTCCGAACATTGTTCTGTTGATGGTGAAGGTGTCCGCTCCGCAGTCCTTCAGCTCTGCAGCAGCCCGAAGCGTATTTCCGGTAACATTTGAGTACTGGAAGCACCCTGTATCCGTAGAAATGGCAAGATACAGCGCTTCAGCTATTTCCTTGGTAACAGGTCCCATTTCGCGAAGAAGCTCCAGGAGCAACTCACCACAGGCAGCATATTCTGCATTTACATTCGTATGGCAGGCATACCTGGTGTTGGACATGTGATGATCTATGGATAACATGATTCTTCCAGCAAAATCCAGACCATTCAGGGGCAGCAATGTCTCTGCCGCCAGATCCACAGCGACCAGTGTTGCGTCTTCCGGAATCTCCATGGTCTCTAGATCGACCAGATAAGTCAGATACCGCTCCGTAGTCTCTGGATTTTTCCAGACTTTGGCTGTCTTTCCAATCTGCCGAAGGCCACGGCATAATGCAGCGGCACTGCCAACTGCATCTCCATCCGGACGGCGATGGTTGATAATCAGATAATTGTCATTCTGCCGAAGAAAATCAATCGTTTCCCTGTTCGTCATCTTGTTCCTCCGGAATGTCCAGGGTGGAAAGGATGTCAAAAATCCTTGCTCCGTTTTCGATGGAGTGATCCTCTATAAAAATCAGCTCCGGGGTGAAGCGCAGCTGCAGCGCAGCACCTATATGGCGTCTCAGATAGCCAGCGGCAGATTTCAGTCCCTTAATAACATCTGCACTCTTCTCTTTGTCGAACACTGAAACATAGACCTTAGCAGTGCGCAGATCAGACGCTGTGTCAACCGCTGTAATACTGAGCATTTGCTGTACCCGGGGATCCTTCAGTCCTCGAATAGCGTCAGACAGCTCTCTCATGATCTCCTCATTGATTCGTCCGATCCTGCTCTGACTCATAGTATCGCTCCTTTACAGGCTCATTCCTTGATCTGCTCCATGACGAAGCACTCCAGGACATCGCCTTCCTTAATATCGTTGTATTTTTCCACCGTCATACCGCATTCAAATCCTGCTGTAACTTCCCGGACAGAATCCTTGAACCGCTGCAGGGACCCCAGGGCTCCTTCGTAAATTACAATACCGTCTCTGACTACGCGTACGGAACCGGATCTTTCGATGCGTCCATCTGACACATAGCATCCGGCCACGGTTCCTACAGAAGAAACCTTGTAAACCTGTCGCACTGTGGCATGTCCAATGACAGCCTCGCGGAATTTTGGATCCAGCATACCCTTCATTGCAGCTTCGATTTCTTCAATACATTCATAGATAACCCGGTATGTGCGGATTTCTACACTGCTCCGCTGCGCACTGGCATTTGCGGCAGAATCAGGACGAACGTTGAATCCAACTATAATGGCATTCGCTGTGGAAGCAAGAAGTACATCGGATTCGTTTATAGCACCCACTCCGGAGTGTATAACCTTTACACGAACTTCCTCGTTAGACAGCTTCTGGAGGCTGGCCTTAACCGCCTCTGCAGACCCCTGCACATCAGCCTTAACAATAATGTTAAGCTCTTTCATGCTGCCTTCCTGCATCTGAGCAAAGAGATTCTCCAGTGTTACAGCGCCTGTGAGATTCTTCAGTTTGGAGTCTTTTTCCGCCTGCTTCCGCTCATCAGAAAGCTGGCGGGCCATACGTTCATCTGCAACGGCATTAAAAGTATCTCCTGCCTGAGGAACCTCAGCCATGCCAATGATCTCTACGGGCATGGATGGGCCGGCTTTCTTCATTGCCTTGCCCCGGTAATCTGTCATCGCACGTACACGTCCCACTGCCGTACCTGCAATAATGATATCGCCTTGATTCAGGGTGCCATTCTGGACAAGGAGGGTTGCCACGGGACCGCGGCCTTTATCCAGCCTCGCCTCAATTACCGTGCCGCTGGCCTCCCGGTTGGGATTGGCCTTCAGTTCTCTCATCTCTGCAGAAAGAACTACCATCTCCAGCAGCTCCTGTATGCCCTGACCAGTCTTTGCAGAAATCGGGCACATAATGGTTTCTCCGCCGTATTCTTCAGGAATCAGATCATATTGCATGATCTCCTGCTTGATCCGGTCAGGGTTGGCACCGGGCAGGTCCATTTTATTGATGGCGACAATAATGGGGATCTCCGCTGCCTTAGCATGGTTGATGGATTCCACAGTCTGGGGCATAATACCATCATCCGCTGCCACCACGAGGATGGCAATATCCGTACACATTGCACCCCGAGCACGCATGGAGGTAAAGGCTTCATGGCCGGGAGTGTCCAGGAAAGTAATCGTATTACCGTTGACATCTACCTGATATGCGCCGATAGCCTGTGTGATGCCTCCAGCCTCTCCGGCTGCCACATGACTGTTGCGTATGTAATCCAGCAGGCTGGTCTTGCCGTGATCGACGTGACCCATGACTACAACTACAGGCGGGCGAAGCTCCAGTTCATCCTCTGTATCCACATGATCATTAATGAGCCGCTCCTCAGTGGTGACGATAATCTCCTTCTCAACCTTGCAGCCCATCTCTTCAGCAATGATAGCTGCTGTATCGAAATCAATGATCTCACTGACAGAAGCCATAATGCCGTTTCGGATCAGGCATTTAACTACTTCAGCCCCGGTCTTTTTCATGCGTGATGCCAGTTCACCTACACTGATCTCATCCGGGATTAACACCTTTACAGGAGCCTTCTTGGCAATCTCCAGCTGAAGCCTGCGCATCTGCTCCTGCTCCTCGTTACGGCGTTTGTTGCCGAAATTGCCGCTGCGGGACTTGTTCTTGTTCTTCCCGCCTACACGCTCTTTCTTGGTAGTGTATTTCTGGGCACGATCCGGTACCAGAGAATCTACCCGGTCATCAAAGCGGGAAGCATTCACTACTACTCGGGAGGTATCCACTACCCGCCTTTCCTTTTTGCGCTTAGGCTGCTGAGACACATTCTGCTGGCTGGACTGGGTCCCCTGCTGAGGCTTGCTGCCCTGCGTCTGAGGCTTCTGTGCCTGTGTCTGCGGTTTCTGTGTCTGGCTCTGAGGCTTCTGTGCCTGTGTCTGGGGCTTTTGAACCTGCTCAGATTCAGTCTCTGCAGGTATTTCCTTCTCTGCCGGCTTCTCCGGCTCCGAATTCTGAGCTGTCAGTGCAGTGGCAAAGACTTCTTCAATGGATTCGATCTGGTTATCCCGGGTAATCCGGTCAAAGAGCACATTAAGCTGTTCATCTGTCAGCACCTGTGCTGTGGATCTTGGGGCTTCAAAATACTCCGTTACCAGTGCTGTCACCACCTTGGACGGCATATCAAAATCTTTTGCAACTTCGCGGATCTTATATTTCAACAAACTGCTCATAGAGCCACCTCCAAAATACTATCTCGTTCCTCGTTCCTGTTTCCGGCGCGGTTTGGTCTGCTTGCGCCGGGCAATGGCTGCTTCCTTCTCAGAAACCCGGCACAAAGCATCGCCATAGCGGTCCGGCTCTCCCAGGGTCTCGAGAAATGATTTCGCAAGCCTGATCTCCGTCAGCGCAGCCATAGCAACGCTGCTCCTGCCGAACTTACCGCCAAGGAGCGATTTGTCGGCATCAACAGATATAACAGGCGTTTTATGCAGTGCTCCGAAGTCGGATGCTCTGCGCCGGGTGTGCTCAGCTGCATCGGAAGCGAGGATGATGAGCCTCGCCTTTCCTCCGTGCGCCGCAGCCCCCACCGGATCTTCCCCGATGGCAATATTGCCGCCCTTCTGTGCAATGGCAAGAAGGTTCAGGGCTTTGTCAAGCATCCTCTGCCGCCTCCATTTCCTCGATCAGGTGATCATAGATCTCCTGGGGAATGGCGGTGGAAAAAGCCCGCTCCAGCGCTTTGGACTTGATGGCCCGCTGCAGGCATGTCTCCTGCCGGCACACATAAGCTCCCCGGCCTGGGGATTTGCCCTTCAGATCCATGGATATGACGCCCTCAGGGGACTTCACAACACGGACAAGCTCCTTCTTCGGTTTCATCTCCCGGCAGCCTACACACTGTCGCATTGGGATCTTTTTCATACCACACCTCTTTATCACAGGACTGCGGAAGCAGATTACTCGGTAATTCTTTCTTCCGTCTCAGGCTCGTCTGCAGGAAGCTCCTCTACAGGTTCCATGTCGAAATCCAGAGCATCCGCGTCGCTCTCTGCCTTAATATCAATCTTATATCCAGTGAGCCGTGCAGCCAGCCGGGCATTCTGCCCTTCTTTGCCAATTGCAAGGGAAAGCTGGTCGTCGGGAACTACAACGCGGCAGTTCTTTGTGCCAGGCCGGACCAGAACCTCAATAACGTCTGCGGGAGACAGTGCTGCCGCAACAAACTCAGCTGGATTCTCAGAGTACTGGATGATATCCATCTTTTCTCCATCCAGTTCCTCCACCACTGCTCCTACTCGTGCTCCTCGTGGTCCTACACAGGTGCCAACAGCATCTACATCGGGATCAGAGGACCACACCGCCAGTTTGGAACGGTTGCCCGCTTCGCGAGCGATAGATTTGATTTCCACGATTCCGTCTGCAATCTCAGGAACCTCTTTTTCAAAAAGTCGTTTGACAAGGCCTGGATGAGTTCGGGATACGATGACCTGAGGTCCATGGCTGCTGCGGCGTACATCCACCACATACACGCGTATTCTGTCACCCTCGGCATATTTTTCTCCACGAACCTGCTCCCCGGCGGAAAGCAGTGCATTGGTCTTGTCCTTGTCGTTTCCTGTGCCCAGAGCGCCGGTGGCAATGCGGACAAGCATATCACCGCTGTCAGGTTCAATCCGAACCACCTCACCGGTAATCATCTCGTGAGCCTTGGAGTTAAACTTGTCGTAGATTACAGTGTGCTCAGCTTCACGGATACCCTGGATAATTACATCCTTGGCGGTCTTTGCGGCGATTCGGCCAAACTGTTTTGCATCGATTTCCACTGTAACAATATCGCCCTCTGAAGCGTCTGGCATGTGCTTTCTTGCGTCCTCCAGAGTAATCTCCGTGTCAGGGAACATCAGTTCCTCCACGACCTCCTTCTGGACGAACATCTTAAGTTCACCGTCGACCACACTGACCGTCACATTGTCAGTGTACCCCGTGTGATCCTTCTTATAGGCAGCCAGAAGGGCGGCACTGATTTTTTCAAGCATGTAATTCTTGGGAATGCCCTTTTCCTTTTCGAGCTGATCCAGAGCTCCCATAATTTCTGCATTCATTTTTCCGATTCCTCCTATCAAAACTCTACGTATAGCCGCACCAGGGCGGTCTCTTCCTGTGAAAACTCCATCGTTTTTTCTTCCACATCCACAGTGACAGTTCCGTCCGCATAGGATCGCAGAACCCCGACATATTCCTTTCGCCCGTCTTTGGGACGATACAGCTTAACAAGGACCTTGCTTCCCAGAAACTGTTCAAAGTCACCGGGGCGCTTCAGCGTACGTTCGCATCCGGCAGAGCACACCTCAAAGGTGTAGCTGTCCGGAATGGGATCCTTTTCGTCAAGCAGCGGATCTACAGCACGAGAGACCTTCTCACAGTCGCTGATGTCAACCGGGCCATCCTTATCAATGTACAGCCGCAGGAACCAGTCTGCACCTTCACGGACATATTCCACATCCCAGAGCCGAAGGCCAAAACTCTCTACCACTGGCTGCGCAAGTTCCCACACCTGCTGCGTGATTTTCTTGCTCATTGGCTTCCTCCCAATATCTGTCAATAGTCTGAACGCATAAAGAAGACCGGGCCCGGAGGCCCAGTCTCAATCTACCATACTAACTAACATTTCGTATTATAGCACGTTGTTTTCTCGTTTGCAAGGTTTTTTTACCGATTATTATCGACATACGGCATACAGCAGTCTCCTGCTCAAAGCTGTGATCCTTCATAGCATTTCATAGGGACCCGGCCGCATGCCTCGTGGCGTGACAGCTCATGTTCACGACACAAGGCAGCCCTGCAATATGGGTCGGATACGGCCGGATATGTATCCCCAGAGCAGTGATCCGTCCACCCATTCCCTGAGGTCCTATTCCCAGGGCGTTAATCTTATTCAGGGTATTTTCCTCCATATCCCGGTAGTAAGGATCAGGATTCGGTGCATCCATCGGCATCAGCAGGGCCATCTTTGCTTCCAGCGCACACTGCTCAATGGTTCCCCCAATGCCGACGCCAACAATCACAGGCGGACAGGGATTTGAGCCTGCAGTATTCACACAGGAAACAATCCAGTCTTCGATGTTTTCACGGGAGGCTGCGGGAGTAAACATCTTCATGGCACTCATGTTTTCGCTGCCAAACCCCTTAGGTGCGATTGTCACCCGGAAAGTATCCCCCTCGACAATCTCCACATGGAGCACCGCCGGCGTATTGTCGCCAGTATTAACCCGCCGCAGTGGATCATGGACTACGGAGCAACGCAGCGCACCGTTAAGGTACCCGTTGTGTACGCCCCTGTTCACCGCATCCCTGAGGTTGCCGCCGGTGATGTGGACTTCCTGTCCCAGTTCCAGAAAGACTACTGCCATCCCGGTATCCTGACAGATTGGCACACCTCTCTCCTGTGCCAGAGCAAAGTTGTCCGCAATATCCTGCAGGATTCCCACCCCCACCGGGCTTGTCTCCATTTCCCTGGCTTTCAGGATTGTACGGCACAGGTCATCCGGCAGTACAGTAGCCGCCTCCACGCACAGCCGCTCCACCAGTTCACTAATGGCACCGCAGCTTATCTCACGCATTTACACACACTTCCTTCCCTGAATATATACACCGGTACAGGAGCTGTTCAGCTCCAGTGGATCACCGTCAAACATTGCCAGATCCGCCCATTTCCCCGGCTTCAGTGAGCCGATTCTGTCGTCAAGCTCCGCAATTCGGGCAGGATTGATGGTAACAGCCCGGATTGCATCCTCGTGACTCAGGCCGCTCTTCTGAGCAACAGCAGCACAGATGGTAAGATATTTCAGGGGCGTTTCAGGATGATCCGTACATATGGAGCACAGCACCCCTGCCTTAGTCAATACAGCAGGACCGCCAAAGGTCATGTTTTTAAGTTCCGGTTTGCATCTGTCCAGCAGATTTGGACCAGTGACCACACGTGTTCCTTCCTCTGCCAGAATGTCGGAGGCAAGATAGCTTTCTGTGCCGTGAACAATTACATAGTTCAGAGAGAACTCCTTTGCAATACGTACAGCGGTGAAGATGTCATCCAGCCGGTGGGCGTGGAAATGGGCCTGTATTTCACCGCGAAGAACGGGAAGCAGTGCTTCATGCTTCATATCATAGTCCGGGGGATCCAGCTCCGGATTTTCCTCTGCAGCCTTTTTTTTCCTGCCATAGGCAGACGCCTCCAGGAGAGCCTGCCGGATCATGGCAGCTGTAGCCATGCGTGTGGTAGGTGTCTCATCACGATCATGATAGCAGGTCTTTGGGTTTTCCCCCAGCGCGAATTTCATGGCAAGAGGTGCCTGAATCACCATGTCATCCACCCGACGTCCCGTTGTGTGAATGGCGGCAATCTGCCCGCCGATGGGATTGGCGGAACCAGGTGCAACTGCCACTGCGGTAATGCCGGCCTCCAGGGACTCACGAAAGGTAGCGTCCATGGGATTTATACCGTCCACTGCACGCAGATGTGGTGTGATTGGCTCTCCGATTTCGTTGCAGTCCTCTGCCTCAAAGCCAAGCCCATCGCCAAACAGGCCAAGGTGGGTGTGGATATCCACCAGTCCAGGAAGGATCCACTGGCCGCCAGCGTCGACCGTTTCCTCATTCTTCCAAGGGACGTAGGATTCCATGGTGCCAAGATCCTCAATTGTATCGGAAAAACGAAGGTAGCCCTGAGGGATTGGATTTCCCTCCACAGGATATATATAGGCATTGATGATGACCATGTTTTTTCTCCTTCCAGGTGTTATTGAAAGCTGAACCAATCAGAGGCCGAGGAAATCCCCGGCCTCCGAATGCTGTATTTGTTTATCCCCTGCGTCTGCGGCGGCCGCCACCGGCACCGCCGGCAGCATTTCCAAAAGAGCCCACAGGCACTGGCGCCGGAGGACAGGGCGGTTTGATCGCGCCACATTTCTTGATGGCGCCCAGAGGGCAGGACGCAATAAATGCGTCATTCTTCAGCTCTCTGTCATTCTTGATGACGCTGATCATACCCTCTCCGCCCAGTACGGCACCGGAGGGGGCAGCTTTCAGGCAGGCTCCGCTTCCCTGGCACACTGCGGGATCGATATACAGATCATAATAGCAGATCAGGCTGGTGCAGCGGTTTCTGCGCACATGCAGATCCCATTCAGATGCATAGGCGTCGAGATTCGCCTTGAGCAGTTCCGCGACCTTTGCAGTGAAAGCATCGCCGATCAGCTCCATGGCATCAAGAGTCTCTTTGTAGACAGCCAGATCCTCCTCACCGGATTGACCGCGGGTAGCCCCCTCAATCATCAGCTGAAGCTGCCACAGGCCGTCACGGCTCATTACGCTTTTGCCGTCAGACAGACCGCGGGCATCCTCTACAAGCTTAAGGCACCACTGCAGAGGACAGGTGCCCTCGCCCACGGCCCTGGCAGCGGAGATATCTGGGAGCTTTGCAGCCAGTTCATGCGCCAGCTTTTCTCTCTCAGCAAGCATTTCCTTGTCGATCATCAGATTCTCCTCCTTATCGCACGCTGTAGGCGTTGAAGTTTTCGACCTTGCGGATGGGTACACGCAGATCGCACTGCAGGCAGCGGGCAGCTTCGCACTGTGCCTGCTGGCACGTCCAGTTACGGTCCACCTTGTCCCACTTGCTTTCTTCGCTCATACGGGTCTCAGGATCGGGGATCTCCGTGGGCACACGGGGCTGCTGGCCGAACTTCTCCACAGGTCCGATCTCAGGATTGAGGGTCCTCTCTACCAGTGTTTCATCGATCTTTCCGTCGCCACCCAGATAAATGTCGATATTGGACGCAGCATCCCGGCCACCGGCAATTGCATCGATGACGAATTTGGTGCCGGTGATCACGTCGCCGGCGGTAAATACACCTTCCACGCTTGTCTTGAACCCGGACTTGCCAAGGGCAGGATCCACCGGGTAGCCGAAGCGGTTGAGTTCCAGGCCAAAGTCCGCTGTCAGACCGGTAACCTGGCCGGAGGCAAATACGATGGCATCGCAGGGCAGAACCCTGGTGGAATCGGGGATCTGATTCTCCACCAGATTCCTGTTCTCATCAAAGTAGAAGCTTTCAACCTCATGCACCCGCAGACCGGTTACCTGATCAGGCGTTCCTTCAATAGCCTCGTTGGAGTGACCATCATAGAACTTGACGCCCTCTTCCCGGGCTTCCTTGATTTCCTGCTTGTCCGCAAGCATGGCCTCGCCCTTCTCCAGGCAGACGATGTTGACTTCGCAGCCCATTCGCCGAAGAGTACGTGCCACGTCGATGGACACATTGCCGCCGCCGATGATGGAAACCGTCTTTCCAAGATCCAGCTCCATGTCATAACTGGGATCTACCAGTTTGATGCGGTTGTATTTCAGAAGCTGTACGGCAGTGTATACGTTCCGGAAATCAGATCCGGGAAGATATGACAGTTTCTTACCAACAGAGGTTCCGACGGTGACCAGCACCGCATCATAGTCTTTCTTCAGTTCCGCAACATTTTCAACCGGAGAATTGGTCAGAATCTTTACGCCGATATCAGCGATAGCCTGAATCTCCTTCTGAACATCCGCCTGGGGAATACGGAACTCTGGCATTCCCTTGGACATATGGCCGCCTGCAATGGGATCCTTCTCGAAGACAGTTACATCATGGCCCAGTTTTCTGAGGTAATAGGCCGCAGTGAGACCGCAGGGGCCGCCACCCACGACGGCGACCTTTTTGCCGGTGTCAGGCTTCTGGAAACCGTTAGCCTTCCACATCTGGCTCTCGTCATGCTCAGCGGCAAAGCGCTTCATGGAGCATATGGCCATGGCTTCATTCAGCTTGTCCCGCTTGCAGCCGTCCTCACAGCGGTGGTTGCACACATAACCCAGAGAATGCGGGAAAGGTACTTTCTCATGCATGACAGCATGTGCCTCGGCATACTTGCCCTCAGCAACAAACCGCATGAACGCAGGAATGTCGATGTGAGCGGGACACTCAGCCTGGCAGGGCACCAGAGCCTGCTCTCTTGGCAAATCAGTTCTGAACAGCCCTTCCATGTCAATCAGGGCACCCGTGGGACATACTTCCACACAGGCAGAGCAGAAACGGCAGCCGGTTTCATTCAGAGGCAGATCATCGGGCGTGGAGATATAGGTTTCCAGGCCCTTCTTCTGGTAGTCAATTGCGCCGACCTTCCTGAGGTCATTACATGCTCTGACGCAGCGGCCGCACTGAATGCACCGGTCGTTTTCACGGATAATGACATTGCTGCCGGTCCCGATTTTCAGCGTGGTCTTTTCCGGGAATTCATCCTTCATACGGGCATGCAGTACACCCAGATACTGCCACATTGCCTGCAGTTCGCAGTTACCATAAGCACGGCATCCTGTACAGTCATGGGGGTGTCCCGCCATGATAAGCTCCAGCGCGATTTTACGGAGCTGCTTGAGCTTTTCAGACTTAGTGGTGACACGCATTCCCTCCTGAACCTCCGTTACGCAGGAGGATACAGGCTTTTCGATGCCGTCAATCTCCACCACGCACATCTTACATCCGCCGGTGGCAGGCAGATCAGGATGCGAACACAGATGGGGGATATAGATATCCGCAGCCAGAGCCGCGTCCAGGACGCTCATGCCCGCTTCGGCCTGGATCTGGGTCCCATCTATAAACAGAGAAACTTTACCCATTTGCTTAACTCCCTTATCTAGAATTTCCACCCGGGCACAGTTATCCCGGAAAGAGATTTTCTAATATATTGTATCATACCCTTGTAGGGCATTCAATCGTTTTTTCATTTCATTTTCTGCTGTACACAGTGCAATTTGCATAAATCAGGTTGGTTCTTTACCATCCGTGTCAGGACTCCTCCCCCAGCGCTTCTTCCACGGCTGCAACCGCATTGCGGATGCAGTCCTCGCAAGGGCAAAGTGTCTTCCCTGTTCCGATGCCCTTTATTTCCCGGCAGATCTGGCTTCCGGTCTTTTCGAGAAAAGAAGCGTGAACACGTCTTGCAAGTGCATGGATCGGCTTCCCCTGATACTGCAGCATTCCCAGAGTCATTTCTGCACCGCAAAGTGCACCGCAGGGGCCCTCCATTCCGCCCATGCCGCCTCCGAAAGCAGCTCCAATGCTGCGGAGCATCTCATCAGGAAGGCCTGTCTCCTCTGCAAAAGCGGCCATCACCGACTGGCAGCAATTGTACCCGTTTTTCTTCAGCGTAACCGCATACTCTGCTCGAACCATCTGTTCCCTCCTTCAAACCTTAACAGGCCCGTTCTCCGCCGGATAGTACAATCCGCTCTTCCCCTCCGCCACTGTCAGATCGCATGAAACATTCTGGCTGGGGTCCGGATGTCCCTCCCAAAGCCGGTACAGACCTGGCAGAAACCGCGGCCACATGGCTGCTTCATATTCTGAATGTGCAGCGCTGTCCTCCGGGGCAGGGGCAGATGCCGGATCCTCCAGCACAAAAGCAGGTGGCTCAGTGCAGCGGGTATTTGCCACTGCCGCTACAATATGGTTGCATCCGCCTTCCGTATCCTCCCACATATGAACTGTGGAATCAACAAATTCTCCCTTTGCATTAAAGACACCCTCCACAATCACATGTGCAAGATGCTCCGTGAAAAAAAACCATTCCAGTCCAAGACGTGTGATCTGTACACCGCTGCCGCCGAAAACGGGTTTCCCTGGAACCATGGCTTCGGAGATAATATGGGCAGAATTCAGGAACCCGTATTCTCCGGGGCTCCGAAGCCAGTTGAACCGCTTATGGGAACCAGGAGCCCAGAGATAATACCCCTTTTCCATATTTGCCCACCACCAGTCCATCATTTTCGACGTGACGCCAGGGAGAAAATGCTGTGCCTGAGTGGAAATTACATATCCCTTTGCCCGTGCCGCTTCCGTGAGTTCCAGCGGCGCATAGGCCGGTCTTGGCTCCGCCAAGGGTGTGAAGGGAAGTGTTTTAACATTTGTGTTCTGCTGAAAAGGCATGTAGGTCTGCCCGCCATTTGGTATGTAATCCATACTAATCGCTCCTTCCGGTCTTTTCCTTATTATATCGCGGATAGCAGCCTTTGCCAACTTGTTTTTGACGCATTATCTCTGCTTTCACAGACGGTTTTCAGATAAAAGAGGAGCAGGCACGAAACACTCGAAGCCCCGGGACCTGGTCAGTCCCGGGGCAGTGTTTTATAAACCGGCAGGATTACTCTGCCATTGCACGGTCATATGCCTCCTGATAGATAGCCAGGTAACCGTCAATGTTCATGGCTTCAATATCAGCCTTGAACGCATCATACTCATCGAGCGGCTTGTCGCCGTTGATGAACTTGGCGATGGACTCCATGCACAGCGTCTGGATGTCGGTGTAGATGCTCATGGCCTCCGTAGTCTCGTCCGCAGACAGAGACACGGTTGAGGGAATCACATAAGCGTCGTCCATGCCGGTAGCCCAGATCTCGGGGGCATCCTTATCCAGCTGAGAGTAGCCGGAGGTCACGGCGTTGTTGTCGATGACGCAGCAGATCGTATTGTTGGAGCAGTAGATCAGCAGCGCATCCCGCATGCCCTCGGGGGCATCGGTGACGGTCTCGTTCAGCGTGGGAACGCCGTCCACATAGTCGAAGGAAACACCCTCAACGCCGTAGTTTGCAAGCAGGGAGCCTTCCTCGGAGTACCACCAGTCGCCCCACTTGCATGCAAGTTCCACATTCTCGCAGGAGGTGGTAATGTGGAAGCCGTTTCCGACAGATTTGTTGGACTTTGACAGGAAGTGGTTTACGCTGTCCTTGGTAGCATGCATATCAAAGGCAGCCTCCACGGCAAAGCCATCCACTTCAGATGCCGCCACATATCCGCCGAGGTTGCCCTGGTCGGCATAGAAGATACCGGCGTTGCCGGTGGTGACGGCATTGCCGTAGCTGGGGCCGTTCCAGTTGGCGTTCTTGGAGATAAAGTCAGGGTCGATGTAGCCCTTGTCAAACCAGTCGTGTACCAGCGTGATGTAATCCAGGAAGCCCTCTTCCAGAGGACCAAACTTGATCTCGCCGTCCTTGACAAAGGTGGGGGCCACACTCATGGGGAAGGAGTTGCAGAAGGCGGCCACATCGAAGGCGGCGGCCAGCCAGTTGTCCTGAATAGCGCCGGGGGCCAGCATCATCAGGGGCTGCTCCAGGCCTTCGTCCTTGAAGGCTGCAAGCACATTCTCATATTCCTCAATGGTATAGGGTTTATCCAGACCCAGCTTGTCCAGAAGATCGGTCCGGATCACCAGACCGGCTCTGCCAAGAGACTCCTCTGTAACCACAGCGGCAAATGCAGTGATATAGCCGGAATCGGTCAGCGCAGTCTTAAGAAGGGTATCATCCGTACCAAGGATTCTGAAATAGTTGGGAGCAAATTCTGGGATATACTCTTTCAGATCCAGATAGATGTCCTCTTCCACGGCAGCGTCATCGCCGGTGGCATAGTTTAGGCCCCAGCCCACCAGATCCGGATAGGAGCCGGACGCCATGATTACATTGAACTGCTCCGCAGAAGCAGAGGTGGAAAGGCCTGTATATTCCATCTTCACACCAGTACGCTTCTCTGCCTCCTGATAGATAAGGCAGTCTGCCATGGCATTAGGATAGGAAGCAAACAGCGGGTCGGGGAAGGTAGCCATCAGCTCCAGGGACTCGTCAGTGTCCAGCGGGTAGCTTACCTCCTCGGGCACCTCAGCAGTACCGAAGATCTCCTCAGCGTAAGCTGTGATCTCGCCCTCACCGATCTCGGCAGGCTCCTCGACAGTCTCGGCGGAATCCTCTTCCTCTGCTTCGTCTGGCTCATCAGCTTCCTCGGCTTCCACGGCTTCCTCAGTATCTGTGACGGTCTCCCCAGCTTCGGCGGAGGCAGCAGCGGAAGAAGCACCCGCATCGGCAGCACTGCCGCTCTGGCTGCCGCAGCCGGCCATCAGGCCAAGGCAGAGGCAAAGCGCAAGAAGCAGTGCAAGCATTTTCTTCAATATACTCACCATCTTTCTAAGATTTATATGATACTCCGGAAATCCCGGTCATATACGAACATCATTTTCCAACCTCATGTTTCAAAAACATAACAGGCGAATCATATCACACCTGTATATACAATAAAAGCCTTCAAGGACAAACTCGCACAAAAGGTAAAAAAATGCCGAACGCATCAGCGTCCGGCATTCTGCGGCATAGGAATTATTCCGCCTGCTTTTCTTCTGTATTCAGATTTGAAAGAATCTGCATCAGGTCTGCGCGCAGGGTTTTAACCTGATTCTCTGTCAGCCCGGCAATCAGAGCTCCCTCGGCTTTCAGGCGGGTTTCTCCAAGCATTTCGCGAAGCTGCATCCCCTTCTCAGTCAGCAGGATACGTTTGTTCCGGGTATCATGGGGCATGCGCTCGGAATAGATAAGCCCTTTTTGTTCCAGGTTGCGCACCAGAGAGCTGACACTGGAAGCCTTGATGCCCAGAGCATGCTCCAGATCCCGCTGATTGACATCATCCCTGCCAAGCTGATTGAACAGTCGGGTCAATACCCGGGACTGGGGATAAGTGACGTCATATTCAGCGAAAAGATTACCGAAATACTGGCGGATCGCATAGGAGATGTTTGTGATCAGATAGCCTACGTCAGGCTCCTGCATCTTGTTTTGGTCCATAGATTTCTCCTTTCCTGACAATGCAGTCAGAATATTTATTCTCTCTAACTAAATATAATCCTTCTAACTTCGTTTTGTCAAGAAGGAAAGGCATCAAAAAACGGCCTCCCGTAAAGGGAGACCGTTTGCAATTCATGAAAAGAACTTGTCGTGGATGGCCGCGACTGCCTTTTCTGTGTCCTCCTTGTTGATAAGCACAGAAACCTTGATTTCGGATGTGGAGATCATGCGGATATTGATGTGCGCCTCATAGAGAGCCTCGAACATTGTTGCTGCCACACCGGGATTATCCACCATTCCGCCGCCAACGACGGAAACCTTGGACACATCCTGACTCATATCGATATGCTCAAAGCCAAGCTGTTCTTTGTTTTCCAAAAGAACTCGGTAAGCACGGTCTGCATTATTGCTGTTGACGGTAAAGCTGATGTCCTTTGTATCACTGCGGCCAATGGACTGCAGAATAATATCCACATTGATCTTTTCGCGGGCCAGCAGGTTGAACACCTTAAATGCGGTGCCTGGGGTGTCCTCCAGACCGATCAGGGCCAGTCGGGCAATATCTTTATCCGAAGCCACACCGCTGATATATGTTTTTTCCACTTTTTTCACAGCCTCCTTGACAATGGTGCCGGGCTCTCCCGTAAAGCTGGAGAGCACCTCCAGATTCATGTTGTAGCGCTTGGCCATTTCCACGGAACGGTTATGGAGCACTTTGGCGCCAAGCGAGGCCAGCTCCAGCATTTCGTCAAACGTGATCTCGTTGATCTTTTTCGCATTGGGGACTTTTCGGGGATCGGCAGTGTAAACACCGTCCACATCCGTATAGATTTGGCACAGATCCGCTTTCAGCGCTACCGCAAGGGCCACCGCCGTGGTATCGGAACCACCACGCCCCAGCGTCGTTTCATCTCCGAATTTGTTGATACCCTGGAATCCGGCCACAAGCACAATCCTCCTGCGGTCCAGTTCCTCCCGGATCCTTGTTCCGCTGACTCGCTTGATCCGTGCAACTCCATAGTTGGAGTTTGTCTCCAGTCCCACCTGCCATCCGGTCAGTGATACGGCCGGATATCCGAGGGCATCAATGGCCATAGCCATCAGTGCAATGGACTGCTGCTCTCCGGTAGCCAGAAGCATATCCATTTCCCGGGCGGAGGCATTGGGATTGATCTCATATGCCTTTTCCAACAGATCGTCGGTGGTGTCTCCCTGGGCGGACAGTACAACCACCACATCGTTTCCTTTTTTATAGGTATTCGTAATCAGCTCCGCCACATGCCGGATCCGTTCCGCGTTGGCTACCGAGCTGCCGCCGAATTTCTGTACAATCAGTGACATAGTTTCCTCCTCTGTCCTCAGTCCAGTACCGGGAATATCCGTTCCGGGCAAAGACCGCAGGCATTAGTCTTGTCATCCAGCTCACGCCGGGACATAGCGCCTTCTGTGATCATACCAAAGTATGTTCCTTCAGGGCTTTTCACATATTCTGCACCACCGAGCATCCCGGCTGCACCCTCGGGAGCTGTCTCCCCGGCGGAAACCCGGAGATACCATCGCATGGGCAGTTCCATATAATCTCCCATGATATCATCACCGCCCGGCTCCCATTCCATGCCGGTACGGCGTTCTTTGCAGTGCTTCACCGCATCAAGAATATCCCCCGCCACCGCCGAAGCAGTGGGAAGCTTTCCTGCACCTCTGCCATAGAACAGCACATCGTCTACGGCGTCGCCCCGGACAAGGATTCCGTTAAACACGTCGTCCACACTGGACAGCAGCGCATTCTCGTCTATGAGATGGGGAGATACGTAAGCGATAATCTTTCCGTCCGCCTGACGCAGTGTTCTGCCTAGAAGTTTGATCCTCTTTCCGGCGGCGTGGGCAAGGGCAACATCCTCACTGGTGACGTCGGTAATGCCCATGGTGGGAACCTGTCTGGGGAACACATGCCGGCCGAAGGCCAGGGATGCAAGAATGCAGATTTTTCTGCATGCATCGTGTCCCTCCACATCTGCAGCGGGATTCGCCTCCGCATAGCCTTTTTCCTGGGCCTCGCGGAGCGCATCATCAAAGGAGACGCCCTCCTGGATCATTTTTGTCAGAATATAGTTGGTTGTTCCGTTCAGGATTCCGTAGATCTCCAGAATTTCATTGGCAGCAAGGCACGATGTAAGGGGACGCAGGATCGGAATGCCTCCTCCCACAGAAGCCTCAAACAGATAATTGACATTCTTTTCCCTTGCGATTTCCAGAAATTCATCGCCACACTCCGCCACAACCTCTTTATTGGAGGTAACAACACTTTTCCCTGCTTTCAAGGCTCTGGTTGTGTACTCCTTTGCGATTCTGGCGCCGCCTATGCATTCGGCAACTACGGTAACCTCCGGATCATTTTCAATTACTGAAAAATCATGTACAACCTTGTCCGCAAAGGGGCTGTCCGGGAATTCCCGAAGATCAAGGATATATTTCAGTTCCACAGGCTCTCCGACTTTTTTTTCGATGGACGCGGCGTTATTTGCAAGCACCTCCGCTACGCCGGAACCCACAGTGCCAAAACCCATGATTGCTACTTTTGCCATAACTTTCTCCTTCCTTCTCAGCCTGCCACGATCTCGGCCTTGACCACACCGCTGATATTGCTCATACGCTTAAGCAGTTCCTCCACAGTAATATGGAGATCTCCTGTCTCCGCGGAGATGGTTACGATGGCGCAGCCGCCCACAGGGATATTCTGATTGATAGTAAGTATATTTGCGCCGTTATAGGCAAAAATGGAAAGGATGCCGGATAAGACACCGGTGCGATCCTTAACCGTAAGCTGAAATGTGATGATTCTTCCCGCCATGAGATTCTGGAAAGGGGTCATAACGTCCCTGTACTTGTAAAAAGCACTGCGGCTAATTCCGGTGAGTTTTGTTGCTTCGCCCACCGTTGTGGCCTCACCGGACTCCAGAAGGCGCTTGGCTTCCGCTACCTTAAGGAAGACATCAGGCAGAGCAGCTGCTTCTACAATATAATATTTCGGCATGGTATCCATGGATAACCCTCCAATTGTCCGTCTGTGAAGTTCATTTGTTTTTCGCTCAAATATCATAACATGACATTTGTCTCTTGACAACGGACAGTTTGCAAAATATGCGAGTTTTTTTCGCCCTTTTTTTAGTGTATCTGTCACATTTGAGGTTTTGCTGCATGAAGGCAGGGAAAAGTGTTGTTGTCATTTTTCATCCGCAGACAGGACCGAAGGATCCGGCAGTCAGTGTACCCGCAGTGGCGTGTCCTGTTGTGTGAAACGTTGTTTCCAAGAAATAATCCGGAAAAATGATTGACAAACCATCGATTCCTGCTATAATAGAAAGGCTGTTTCATCGAAACAGTTATCCTTGCCGCCGGCTCTACCGGCGGCCATATGTCCAAAAGGAGGTGCAAACAACATGGCTAAGATTACCGAGAAGTACGAGGCGCTCTACATCATCAATCCTCAGCTCACTGAGGAGGATACCCAGGCGCTGGTGGAAAAATTCAAGGCGATGGTGGAAGCAGAGGGTACCCTCACCGAAGTTGACGAGTGGGGCAAGCGCCGTCTTGCCTATGAGATCGACGATCTGAATGAGGGATACTATGTGCTGATGCATTTTGAAGCTAAGCCTGACTTCCCCGCTGAGCTGGACCGTGTGATGAAGATCACCGACGGTATTATGCGCTGCCTGATCACCACGGTGGAAGCGTAAGGAGGCCGGCATGCTCAATCATATTGTACTCATGGGCCGGCTGACCCGGGACCCTGAGCTCCGGCACACCGGCACGGGCACCGCAGTGGCATCCTTTGCCCTGGCGGTAGACCGGGACTTCAAGGGCCAGAACGGTGAGACTTCGGTGGACTTTATCGACGTAGTAGCCTGGCGGAATACCGCGGAGTTTGTCTCCAAGTATTTCACCAAGGGCCGCATGGCGGTAGTTTCCGGACGTCTGCAGATCCGCAACTGGACCGACAAGGAGGGCAACAAGCGCCGCTCCGCAGAAGTTGTCGCTGACAACGTGTATTTCGGCGATTCAAAGCGCGACGGCGTCAGCGGCAGTTTTGCTGAATACGGCGCTCCTGCGGACAGCAGCTTCACAGCCCCCGCAGTCCCCAGCAGTGATTTTTCCATGATGGAGACGAATGACAGCGATCTGCCGTTCTGATTCCGTCACAACGTACTTTATAAGGAGGTATATCTATGGCGAATGATAGAGTCAGAGGCCGTAAGCGCCGCAAGGTGTGCGGATTCTGTGTAGACAAGGTCGAGCATATCGACTACAAGGACACCGCTAAGCTCCGCCGCTATCTGTCCGAGCGCGGCAAGATCCTGCCCCGTCGGACCACCGGCACCTGTGCCAAGCATCAGCGTCAGATGACCACCGCCATCAAGCGGGCTCGTCAGATCGCTCTGCTGCCCTATGTAACTGACT
>JAEEGL013170856.1_pt1 | contig 25760 bp, 20 predicted proteins | sample 9134231 | NCBI WGS metagenome assembly JAEEGL01 (sample SAMN16246548, study PRJNA631951) | gut metagenome | biome: gut microbiome; feature: rumen; material: fiber-attached | host: Bos | place: Iran: Karaj | collected 2018-10 | reverse complement strand
TGATGCTTTGGTCTAAGCCTCTCGACCTTACGGGGTAAGGGGGAACTAGTTCATGTCCCGTCGGATTACGCGCTTGTATGGCAAAAAAAAACAGACAGGCATGACTCAAATGACGGCAAGACTAGACCGTTGAAAAATTATCTGCGGATTTTAGGTTATCTTGCTACAAATGTAACGTTTTTTTCCAAAAGTGATTATCTTTGCCATATGAAAAAGCATATTGATTCAATCCAGGTATTTATGGTTATGCTGCTCCTGCTATTGGCAGAATGCCAAAATGCAGACAAGCAGATAAACAGCATTATTCTTGATACTGATATGGGTAACGATATAGACGATGCGTTGGCATTGGCCATTATGAACCGTTATATCGATGAAGGACGAACCCAAGTGCTCGCCATCGGCATGAGCAAAGAGGGGAAGGCTGCAGCAGAATATACTGATATCGTGCAAACTTGGTATGGACATCCCAATATACCTATAGCTCTTGTGTCAGGAAATACTGGTCCCAAGACTACTGAAAAGCATTACTCCGACCGCGTATGCGAAATGAAGAATGATACAGGCACTCCTCTTTTTGCCCGCACGGTCAGCGATGTCACCCAATTGCCTATGGCTACTACGCTTTATAGGAAAGTGTTGGCTTCTCAGCCTGACCATTCCGTTACTTTCGTCACCATCGGTTTCTCCACCAATATGGCAACTTTATTAGACACACCAGCTGACGAGTTCTCTCCGCTAACTGGAAAGGAGCTGGTGGCAAAGAAAGTGAAGCAACTCGTGATGATGGCAGGCAATATGGTAGAACCGAAGGGTGAGTTCAATGTTTATATGGACATTGCCGCTGCTCGCAAGACCTTTGCCGAGTGGCCTACGCCAATTGTTGTATCGCCCTTTGAGTTAGGTGAACGCGTGAAATTCCCTCATGAAAGAGTGAACGATATTGATGCTAAACGTCCCAATCCTGTTGCTGAAGGTTATGTCAACTACTTAGGTGATGACTATGATGCTTGCAGCTGGGATCCTACAGCACTTATCTATGCTGTAGAGGGTGATGGCTTCTTTACCCTTTCTCCAACAGGCACTATCGATGTCGATACTCTCGGCATCACTCGTTTCACCCCTGCTCCAGATGGTCAACATCGCTACCTGATTACCTCAGATGCACAAGTTGATGCCCTTACTCAGCATCTAGTGGATATGATAACAGAGTAACGGAATTATAACGATAGTATATAACTTAGACAGCTATGAAACGCAGAGATTTTATTTCCAATATGATGTTAGCAGGCGGATCGCTTGCATTAGGAGGTTGCTCATCAGAGAAGAAAGAGTTTGAAATCGAACAGGCAGAAGACGGCTCAATCTATATAACTGAGCCAGCCAAACATATATCTGTTTTGGCACAGACTGATGTATTGGTGGTGGGTGGCGGACCTGCTGGAGTGGCCGCAGCCGTAGCGGCAAGCAGAGCTGGAGCAGAAACCTATCTATTGGAAAGATATAACCACTTGGGAGGTCTATGGACTGGCGGACTGGTATTACCATTGCTCTCCACTCATGGTTTGTCAAAGAGCGGTGAGCGCATCCAAGTGATTCATGGCTTGAGTGCGGAAATGGTTGATCGCTTGCGTGACATGAATATGGTCGTTGATGAGATTAATCCCACCATCGATCCAGAAGCTGGTAAGTATGTATTGGATGAAATGATTGCTGATGCTGGCGTCCACATGCTTTATCACACTTGGGCTGTGGGAGCTATCATGGATAAGAATACCATCAAGGGTATATATGTAGAGAGTAAATCGGGCAGACAAGCGATATTGGCCAAAGTTATTATCGATTGTACAGGCGATGGTGACGTTTTAAAATGGACTGGCGAAGAGTCTGATGTCATGCGTTATGCCATAGGAATGAACTATCGCATAGGCAATACCGACAAAATCAACACTCGTGCGTTTGGCTATGAGCGTCATTATGTGGGAGAACATACCCCTATTCCTAGTGTAAGTTGGTATAATGTTTGGGGGAAGGAAGAGCAGGATGCCTTGGATGTGGAAAACCTTTCTCGCTTGCAGCACCAGTTACGTAAGGAGGCATGGGAGCATGTGCAAGAACTCAAGCAAAAACCTGGCTATAAAGATATCTACCTGTTGGATACAGCCTCACAGCTTGGAGTCCGTCTATCGCGAATTCTGCATGGCGAGTATATGTTGACCTTGGAAGACAGCATGACTTATAAGACCTTCGACGATGCCATTGGGGTAAGTGGTGCATGGACCACCTTCAACTATCGCAATCAAAAGATTACCTCCGACAAGCGACCTTATTGGCAAATTCCATATCGTTCATTGGTTCCAAAGACTATTGACAATTTGCTTGTTGCAGGACGTTGTTTCTGCTATGAGAAAGCATTGGTAGAAGATGCCAGAATCATTGGTACCTGTTTGGTGACTGGTCAGGGTGCCGGTGCCGCAGCTGCGTTGGCTGTCCAGTCTGGCGAACTTCCTCGACATATTGATATTACCCGTCTTCACCAGCTTCTTGTCAGTCAAAAAGTATGGTTTGGGGCATAACATTGGGAGCTATTTTTCTGCTTATCCCTTGCAGATTAACACCAAAATTACCATATTTGCACATGTGATTAATAACAGATAGTATGAAAAAGACATTTTTCAGTATGCTGCTGATGGCAATAATGTCATTGACAATGCAGGCACAGACAACAGCAAAGAAAGTGTATGACGAGGAAATCAACCAGCTGGAGCATATAGACAAGGCTGTGGCTGAGGCTAAGGCCAGTGGCAAGTTTGTTATCGCCCAGGTGGGTGGTAACTGGTGCCCCTGGTGCCTGAGGTTTGCCGACTTCATTACAAAAGACAACGAGATAGCACAGACCATCAGTGACAATTTCGTGTATATCCACGTGAATTATAACCCGAGGAAATCGGAAGGCGAGGAAAAGACGAAACGAGCAGCTGAGATGCTGAAAAGACTGAATAGTCCGCAACGTTTCGGATTCCCTGTGTTTGTTGTGCTCGACGAGAACGGCAAGGTGTTGCACCACCAAGATTCCAGCTATTTGGAAGAGGGACAGAGTTATGACAAGGAGAAGGTGCTTCGCTTCTTCAAGAACTGGACACCCAAAGCGGTAAAGGAGTGAAATAAGATGAATAGTAAACAACCATTAATATTTAAACAAATGAAGAAGTCATTCTTATTGCTGGCTGCATCTATGGTTTTTGGTGTGGTTTCAGCACAACAGACGAATCCGCTTCTGCAACATGAGGCTGAGATTACGGAAATCATTAAAAGTATGACGCTGAAAGAGAAGGTGAATATGCTGCATGGCAAGACCATGTTCTCTTCAGCTGGTGTTGAAAGACTGGGCATTGCCGACATGAAGTATGCCGACGGTCCTTTCGGTATCCGTGAGGAGTTGGAAGATCACTCCTGGACCCCACTGGGTTGGGATGTCGACCGTGCTACCTTCTTCCCTACCGGTTCTGCACTGGCCGCTACCTGGTGCCCAGGCATTGCCTACGAGTATGGCAAGGGTATGGCTATTGAGGCAAAGCTGCGTGGCAAGGACATGATTTTAGGTCCTGCGATGAATATCCAGCGTTTGCCTACTGGTGGTCGAACTTACGAGTACCTAAGTGAAGACCCATTACTGTCAGGTATATTGGCTACGGGCTATACCAAGGGCTCGCAAGACCAGAACGAGGCCGTGTGCCTGAAGCACTTTGCCGTGAACAGTCAGGAGAACATGCGTGGTTTCATTAACGCCAACATCTCTGAGCGTGCCTTGCGTGAAATTTACCTCACCCCATTTGAAATGGCTGTGAAGGAAGGTAACGCATGGGGCGTGATGGCAGCTTACAACAAGATTTGGGGTCAATGGTGCTCTGAGAACTTCAATCTGCAGGAAAACATCCTGCGTAACGAGTGGGGTTTCAAGGGTATGATTATCAGCGACTGGGGTGGTACTCACTCTACCGTTGGCGCAGTAATGGGTGGTTTGGAAGTTGAGATGCCAAGCAGCACCTATCTGGGTGATTCTCTGATTGCTGCCGTAAACAGAGGTGATGTGCCTATGAATGTGATTGACCAGAGAGTGCGCAACATCTTGCGTGTGCGTTTGACGGTGAATCCAGTACCTGCTAATGTAGCTAACCAGAAAGTGGCTTCTCAGCCAGAGACACAAGCCATAGCTTACAAGGTAGCCTCCAAGAGCATCGTATTGCTGAAGAACGAAGGTCTGTTGCCTCTGAGCAACAAGGTGAAGACCATCGCCGTAATCGGCGACAATGCAACTCGTACAATGGCATTAGGCGGTGTAGGTGCCGGTGTGAAGACTCTCTACGAGGTAACCCCGTTGGAAGGTCTTCAGAAAGCACTGAAGGGCAAGGCAAAGATTCGCTATGCCCGTGGTTACGAACCCGCTCCACAGGCTCGTTGGGGACAAAAGCTGCCTGAGAACGCAATGGAGGAATATGAGAAGCGCATGGAGAAACTGAAGAAGGAAGCGCTTAAGGCTGTAAAGGGTGCCGACGTGGTACTGTTTATCGGTGGCGACAACCGTGAGGTAGAAACCGAGGGCTCTGACCGTACTACTATCAAGTTGCCATTCGACCAGGAAGATTTGCTGGAAGATATTGCAGAGGTAAATCCTAACATCGTTGTTGTGATAGTAGCAGGTGCTCCTGTTGACTTGCGTGAGGTAGAGCCTGTCGCAAAGAGCTTGGTATATAGCTGGTTCAACGGTACCGAAGGTGGTAACGCCTTAGCTGATGTGCTGACTGGCAAGATTGCTCCTTCTGGTAAGTTGCCTTTCACTTTCCCAAGAAAGTTGGAGGACTCTCCTGCTTATGCATTGGGTGTATATCCTCAGCAGGAACAGGGCGGTGGCGATGTATTCGTGAACCTCGTTAACCGTGACCGCTTCGCTATTCGTAAGGCTGATGCCGACTATTCTGAGGGTATCTTCGTGGGCTATCGCTGGTACACTACCAAGAACGTGAAGCCTATGTATGCTTTCGGCTATGGTTTGTCATACGTGCCATTCAAATATTCAAACCTGGCTGCTAAGGTAGAGGGCGAGAATATTGAAGTAACTTTCGACTTAGCTAACCAAGGCAACATGGAGGCTGAAGAAGTGTCTCAGGTATATATCGGTCGTCCTGACTCTAAGGTAGAACGTCCTAAGTACGAACTGAAGGGCTTCAAGCGTACAGCGGTTAAGGCTGGTGAAACTACCAAGATAACGATCAGCATTCCTAAGGATCGCCTGCGTCATTGGAACGAGTTCCAGCACGCATGGAACGTAGAGGGTGGCAAGGCCGTTATTTATGTAGGTGGTTCTTCTGATAACCTACCTTTGCAGACTACCGTAGAAATCTAAAGTTTATATTTAGCTGAAATAAAAAAGGGATGCTCAAACAGCATCCCTTTTTTATTTCCAAGAACGCCAGGATTGTAGCAGAACACTTAGCAAAATTAACGCTATTCCAAGATAGAACGAAAAGTTGATCTCGCGTCCTTCACCAAAGATAAGGAAAGCAAGGATGATGGTATAGCAAGGTTCAAGGTTGTAAGTAAGGTTGACTGTAAAGGCAGAGAGCCGCTTAAGGGCTTGAATCTGTAACAAATACATGCCTATGGTACAGAACAAGGCATGACATAACATAAACCACAGGTTGTTGCCCTCAGGAATCACCATCACGGGCTGATTACTCGGGAAGAAATATAAATAGATAGGAATAATTAGGCTCACTATAACGAGGCCTCCTGACATCTGGTACAACAACACATCCCTACTTCGTATGCCTACACTGGCTTTCTTGTTACAGATGGCATAAAGCGCACAAACGGCAGAAGAGACAATGCCTATCATGATGCCATAGCGGTAACGGGCATCAAACGAGAAAATGCACAACACACCAGCTACGGTAATGAGCGAGAAGAAAAGCTCTACCCACGAGAGTCGGCGTCTGAATATCATCGGTTCAAAAAAAGCAGTGAAGAAGCCTATCGTGGAAAAACAGATAACACCAATCGAGACATTGGAGGCTTTAATGGAACCATAAAACAATATCCAGTGGAAGCCCAGCAAGGCGCCACAGCCACAGAGCTGCAATACCTTGCGCCACTCGAGTTTTGGCAGTCCTGTAAAGACCAACAAGATGCAGCTGGTAAACAGCATGCGGTACCAAACAATATCAACCTCATTCAACGTGATAAGACGACCGAACAAGCCTGTAAAGCCTGCCAACAACACACTGAGATGCAACTGTATGAATCCTTTCTGGGTTTCGCTCATGGTTTGCAATAGCGATTATTGTCTGTTTGTACAGATTTTGGTGTCAAAGTTAGGTATTTTCTTCCAATAAATTAGTATCTTCGCATCAATGATTAACTCCGTACATATGAATAAGAAAGTTTATTTTGCAGGATCCATTCGTGGAGGGCGTGTAGATGCAGCTCTCTATCACCGCATCATTGAGTATATACAACTCACTGATACCGTGCTGACTGAGCATGTGGGTAGTTCAACACTGAACCTCATAGAACAAGGACGTAGCCGTGATGCTTTGATATATGACCGAGATACTGCCTGGCTACGTGAATGCGATGTGGTGATAGCCGAATGTACTTGTCCGTCGCTAGGTGTGGGCTACGAGCTGGCATATGCTGAGCACCTGGGCAAACCTATTCATATCTTCTACAACAAGTCAAAAACGCAACTCTCTGCAATGTTGACTGGAGATCCTTATTTCCAAATCTATCCTTATGAAAAGGAGGAAGTTATTTTTGACACTTTGAAGAATATATTGACTATGGACAATTAACTATGTTGTTTTTAAGAGCATATAAGAAAGTTATTTTTTAATCTAAATAATATGAAGAACACATTTATAAATAGTTTGTTGGCTGTTATGCTGACTTTTTTGTTCGTTATACCTTCTTTGGCAGACGATTTCGATGAACCATATATCCCTGCTATTGCGCTCTATCCGCAACAGAATGCTGTACGCAACCGTCTTGACTTGAGTGGTATATGGAACTTCCAGCTTGACCCAAAAGACGAAGGTGAAAAGAATGGATGGTTTAATGGCTTACCTGAGCCTCAGTCAATAGCCGTTCCTGGGAGTTGGAACGACCAACTTGACCAGCAGCATAACTACCTGGGTTGTAGTTGGTATGAGACAGAGACTTTTGTACCATCAACTTGGAAAGATAGTGAAATCGGTTTGCGCATAGGCTCAGCTGTTTATTATGCAAAAGTATGGATCAACGGTCAGCCGTTAGGTCAACATGAAGGCGGACATCTTCCTTTTGCTTTCGCAATTACCAATAAAGTGAAATGGGGAGAGAAGAATCGTATCACGATAATGGTGGAAAACAAACTGTCTCCAGACAGAGTACCTGGCAATGTAGCTGGCGGTGCTTTGGCCAGCCAAAATTACCCTAATGCCAACTACGATTTCTTTCCATATAGCGGGTTACATCGGGCAGTATGGCTCTATAGCGTGCCAAAATCTGCTCATCTCATAGATATCACACTTACAACCAACTTTCAAGATACAGAAGGTATCATTCATGCCAAAGTTAGAAAGAATGGGAAAGCAACGAGCGGCAGAATAGCAGTGACAGGAAAAGATGGTAAACAAGTATCTGCACCTATACGTTTCAACGGCGATGAGACAGAGATAGATATTCACATTCCACAGGTAAAGTTGTGGAGTCCTGAATCTCCTAATTTATACGATGTCACTGTAGAATTGGGCAATACGGCTAAGCCTATTGACAGTTATACATTACAGACAGGTATAAGAACTATTGAAGTAAAGGGCGACGATATCCTCCTAAACGGCAAGCCCATCATTATACGAGGTTTCGGTAAACACGAAGATTTCCCCATCTATGGCAGAGGAGTAGCACAACCTGTAATGGTGAAAGATTTCTCACTGATGAAATGGTTGGGTGCCAATGCCTTTAGAACAAGCCATTATCCTTATGACGAGTCGGTGTATGCTGAAGCTGACAAGCAAGGCATATTGATTATCGACGAAATACCATCGGTAGGCCTCGTATTTTATGATGATCAGAAAGACATTGACCACAGACGAAAGGTTTGCGACAAGATGCTCCAAGAAATGATTACCCGCGACAAAAACCATCCATCGGTAATTATGTGGTGTGTTGCAAATGAGCCTTCTCCAAAAACATTGGGTTCCAACGTGCTGGCTGGCACCAATGATGCAGCAGAAGAAGAAAACCGCATTGCTAAAGAATTTTTGGGTGGTTTAGTGCGCCAAGCCAAACATCTTGACCCTACTCGACTAGCCACTTTTGTAGGAGTGATGGGAGGTCCTGCCGACTGGATGGAGTGTTGTGATCTTATTACTATCAATCGCTATTATGGCTGGTACACCAATATCGGTAATTTCCCTATGGCAGAGCGATATTTCAGTGGTGAACTCGACAAACTGCATAATGACTTGCACAAACCTATTGTTGTGACCGAATTTGGAGCTGATGCTATAGCTGGTCATCACGCCGATGAAGACGAAATGTTCTCAGAAGAGTACCAGCAGAAAATGATTAACGCCTACTTGGATATTGCCAATACCAAACCATATGTAAAGGGCATGATGATCTGGGCTTTTGCTGATTTCCGAACTAGTCAGGCGCTGATGCGTGTTCGAGGTATGAATCTCAAGGGTGTCTTCACCCAAGATCGCCGTCCCAAAATGGCTGCTTGGTTACTAAAAAAGCGTTGGGTAGATGATATGAATGGTAACTACTAATTTTCGGAGTAATATTTCTAACTACGAATTGAAGCAGTAGCTATAAATGTAGCGGATATCTGAACTGACAATGGTAGTGAGCGATGCAGGCGGATTCAATAACACAGATTTTAAATCCCGAGTGATGCCCTCACCAGTAAGCTTCAGCACTGCCTCTTTCTGTGTCCAGAGTTTTATGAATTCCAGTTCAGGACGTTCTGCCTGCTCTATCTGGTGCGCCTCATTTTCATTCATAGTATAATCCATCAGGGTTTGCTTGAATGTACGGATTGATTCGATATCGATGCCCACGGGTTGGTCGGAGATCATGCAAATAGCTGCCTCACGACAATGACTAAGATTGAAATAAATATGGGGATAACCAACAAGGGACGGCTTGCCGTGTTCACCATATTCGAAGATAGGCTTCTCAATGATGCCGTATTCCTTTTGTAATCCTTCGCATAGCAAGAGATAGGCAGCAATACAAGTGCGTTGCCCCAACTCGTGTTTAAACTTCAAGGTTTGTTCACGGCGCTGGTCAGACAACTCGGCCAACGCCGCTTGCAAGTTGAAACCGTATATATTATCGTTGATGTATATCATTTCAACACAATTGTATTCAAAGTATTTGGATCGAGCTCAAAAGATGTAAGCTTTCCATCTACTGTTACCGTTACTTTCTGACAATTGTCTGTTTGATTACCAAGAAGCACAACAATGCTACCATCAGCATTCAAGAAACCAAGAGCATCATCATAGGAACCACTCAAATCAAGCACTTTGGCACCTGGCAGAGCATAATGACTAGCATGCTTTAACACATAGTACTCAGGTGTATAGCGGAAGGTTTTATTATCTTTATCTACTGTTACCAGACTATTCTGGCTCCATCCCCAACGGCTCACACCACCTTCTAACAGTGAGGTGTTCCAATAGAAATAAGCCTGTACACCATTCTTGATATAGTGCTTCATCAAATCCCATGAGTGCATAGCTCCTGCCCAGTCGTTTTTACCATCACCACACTCTTGCTCTGTCTGATAGCAAGGCAACTCTGGATATTCAGCATGCAAAGCAGGCAGTGCATCCTTGCCAGCCCATTGGAAACCCATACCTTTAATATACTTACTGGCAGTAGGATGGTTTAATACAGTATGGCTCATTTCGAGACTTGCACGCTCAATGGTTCCATAAAATACCTCTACCCCACGCTTTTCCATCTCAGGTCCTAAGTAATCACCGATAAAATTAGCTAAACTTTCAGCCTTCCATACACAAGCAGGAAATGTTTGGTCGGAATTAAATTCGTTCTGCGGGAACACTTTCTTAAAGTCAATGCCCTCAGCACGATAGGCATCGATGAACTTTCCAAAATAGCGGGCATAAGCATCCAAATAACGAGGATCTTGGATGAAAGCATCCTCTCCTTCTTTGACAGCCTTGTCAATGGCTAATCCATTATCTACACTCGCCATGCCAGTGATGCCAGAATTACCACCTAAACGATGGCGCACACTATCAGGCAACAATGCCAGACGTTCTTCTATGGCTTTGCGCATGGCAGCTGTTGAACGACAAGCATAATGTTTGTTAACTTTCATCCATTGTGGAGGACACCATGGGGATGCAAACAATGTGATATAGGGTTGGATAGCTAATGCCGACTTGACGAAAGGAAGCAATGTTTGACGATCGTGATCGATAGAGAAATCTTTCAATTCAAAGTCGCCATCCGTCTCATCATAACTATAGAAATCAATACTGAAATCGTTGGCACCCAAAGGCATACGTCCCATAGTAAGGTTAGCGCCCTTGCCAGGTTCAAAAAGTTCTTGCAAGATACCTTGTTTGTCGTCATTGTTCAATAAACTTAGCGAAGTCCACCCCAATTCATTGAAACAGGTACCAAAGCCTTCGATGGTCTGCAAGGTTTTATGCGTTTCTATAGCCACTACTGCTTCAGTCAGCTCATCACCCACCTGACCAAGCATATTCTCCTGCCAGGGATCTTCAAAACTAGTGGTTACCCACTCTACTACCTGTGTTGTTTGTTGACAGGATGTCATAACTATAACTACTGTCAATAAAAAAAGTTTTTTCATATCCCGATATATGTATTATTTTATTGCTACAAAGATACGGATTATTTTTTAAAATCACTAACTTTGTACCGATACGAAAGTTATAACAAAAAACAAGCATATGAGAAAATTTATCATGATTGGTGCTACCATATTGGTGGCAGCATGCACGAGGCCAGCGGCCGAAGTGGAAAAGATAGAGATTTGCACCGAAGTAGGTGATTTTGGTATGTTGGTGAATGCCATTGAAATCACAGTAAACAACCCACGCTCTATCAAGGGATTAACAGCAGCTGATTTCGATCTAGTGAACAATGTTCCTGGTGGATATATGAACCCTGCAACGGGAAAGATGTATGAGGAGTACGAGGATGATGGCATCGTGGTAAGTGCCGATAAGAACGTGCTTCGCATTGAGGCCACCCCATTCAGCAAGGCTGGTAGAAGGGAAGATTTCAGAAATATCATTCCTTGGGAGTTGCATTGCACCATTGACTCGGCCCTGAATGTGACTCCTGATATGGTAACTGGTGAAAAGATTGACGTACTGGATAATTGTATCAAGGGCAGCTTCTCTTTTGCAGGTCTGACTCGCGAGTATATGTTGCACCTGCCAAAGGACAAGGATGGCAATGTGATTCCTAATGTACCTCTGATGGTTTGGCAGATTGGTGGAGGTGAGTACGACAAGGACATGATGATAGTGGCAACTGCTAACCGCTGTCTGGTATCTTTAGCAAAAGAGGGCATCCCATGTGCAGCTTTAGTATTTGCGTTAGCCAATCCAAACTATTCTTATAGTGCATCTCTCTATCCTGAGAAGATTGAGCTGATTGACCGCAACAATGCCCTCCAGATGGCATTTATCGACCAATTGATTGCTGAGGGTAAAGTGGATGGTAGCAAGTTGTTCTGTGCAGGTGCTTCTTCTGGTGGTGGTTGCACCATGCGTTTCATGATGCAGTTTGCCGATCGTTTTAAGGCAGCAATTCCTTGCTGTGCGATGGACCCAATCGTACCTATTCATCAAGTAGAGGAGAAATATCCTGGTCAATATACCAATGATGTAGAGAAGGTTTGGAAGAGCAATAAGGCTGTTTATAAGTGGGATGGAACTAACATGGTTCTGAGTCCTATGGACATAAAGGCATTTGTGAACCTGCCTATGTTCTTTGTTCATGCTGCAAGTGACAGAACCTGCAAAGTGGCAAGTACTTACGCTTATACCGAGGCTCGCAAACGTTTGGGTGCTACCCAAGATAAGATGCTCATCTACTCTGATGAAGACTTGGCTAAGTGGAATGTGCCTGCTATGTTATCACACTTTAGTTGGGTACCTCTCTTGAATGACTATGCCGAGGGTTCGTCGATGAATTGGCTGGTAAAACAAATGTAATGGATATGGAACTGAATAGTCAACAGGTTAGGAAATTGGCTCCAGAAAACGACCCATTGAAGATTGGAATGGGTTGGACAGTAGCCGACCTCGACAAGCCTCAGATATTGGTAGAGAGCACCTTTGGTGACTCTCACCCTGGTAGTGCTCATCTTGACCAGTTTGTGGGGGAAGCCGTAAAGGGCATCACAGAGGCTGGGGGCAAAGCGGCTCGCTACTTCGTAACGGATATCTGTGATGGTATAGCCCAAGGACATGACGGAATCAACTATTCGTTGGTAAGTCGTGACATGATTGCCAATATGATAGAGATTCATGGCAATTCGACGGGCTTTGACGGAGGTGTGTTTATAGCCTCTTGTGACAAGTCAGTACCTGCTTGTCTGATGGGACTTTGTCGTCTGAATATGCCCAGCATCATGATTACAGGTGGTGTGATGGATGCTGGACCTAATCTGTTGACCTTGGAACAAATTGGCGCCTACTCTGCCATGTGTCAACGTGGGGAAATCAGCGAGGAACAATTGCTGTTCTACAAGCACCATGCCTGTCCGTCTTGTGGTGCTTGCTCGTTTATGGGCACTGCTTCTACAATGCAAATCATGGCAGAGGCATTGGGATTGATGCTACCAGGTTCAGCCCTGATGCCAGCTACTTCGGTAGAACTTAAGGAGATGGCTCATGAAGCAGGTAAGCAGGTGTTGGAATTAGTGAAGAAAGGCATTAAAGCTAGCGACATTGTTACGAAGAAAGCGTTTGAGAACGCCATTATGGTGCATGCAGCTATCAGTGGTTCTACTAATTCTTTGTTGCATATTCCTGCTATAGCCCATGAATTGGGCATCGATATTGATAGCGATACTTTCGATCGCATGCACCGTGGTGCACACTATCTGTTGGACATTCGTCCAGCTGGTCGTTGGCCAGCACAGTTCTTCTACTATGCAGGTGGTGTTCCTGCTGTGATGGAGGAAATCAAATCCATGCTACACCTCGATGTCATTACTGTAACAGGCAAGACCTTGGGCGAGAACCTAGAAGAACTAAAGGCCAATGGCTTTTACGATAAATGCGAACAATATTTAGCGAAATGGGACCTGAAGCGAAACGATGTGATTCGTCGTTTCGGCCATCCTATTGGTGATAATGGTACGGTGGCTATCCTAAAGGGTAACCTAGCGCCAGAGGGTTCTGTGGTAAAGCATTCAGCTGTGCCTAAGGAAATGTTCCAAGCCGTACTGAAGGCTCGCCCGTTCGATTGTGAGGAGGATGCCATTGCCGCTGTATTGTCTCACAAAATTAAACCTGGCGATGCTGTAATTATCCGCTATGAAGGTCCTAAAGGCTCTGGCATGCCAGAGATGTTCTATACAACCGAGGCTATTTCATCGGATGCAGAATTAGGCAAATCCATCGCTTTGATTACCGACGGACGTTACTCTGGAGCCTCGAAAGGTCCTGCCATCGGACATGTATCTCCCGAAGCAGCAGAGGGTGGTCCTATTGCCTTAATCGAGGAAGGTGATTTGATTAGAATAGATATTCCCAATAGAGTATTAGAATTAGTGGGTATCAACGGAATAAATATTTCATCTGAAGCAGTACTTGAAGTGTTAAGTAAGCGCAAAGCAGCTTGGAAACCCAAAGAGCCGAAGTACAAATCTGGTGTGCTGAAACTGTTTTCTGAGAAAGCTGTGTCACCTATGAAAGGAGGGTATATGGAATGAGTGAAGTGATGCTAGACCCAATGAGACTGATCATATCAGCATTGATTGGCCTGGTGATATTGCTGGTACTTATCATCAGGTTCAAGGTGCAAGCTATGATTGCCATTCTGATAGGTGCTGTAGCTATCGGATTGATGGCAGGTATGCCCTACAGCGAAATAGTTGGTTCGGTAAATCAAGGTATAGGCGAAACGCTGAAAGGCATCGCTCTATTGGTGGGCTTAGGCTCCATGTTTGGTGCCATTCTGGAAGCCTCAGGTGGTGCACAGACATTGGCTGTCACAATGGTGCGTAAATTTGGCGATCAGAAAGCAGCGTGGGCATTGGGCATCACAGGCTTGGTGATTGCTATGCCTGTGTTCTTCGATGCAGGCCTCATCATCCTGATACCTTTGGCATTCTCTTTAGCGAAGCGAACTGGTCGTTCTACCTTGTATTATGCCATCCCGCTATTGGCAGGCTTAGCTGTAGGTCATGCCTTTATTCCCCCCACCCCTGGTCCTGTGTTGGTGGCTACCATGCTGAATGTGGAATTAGGATGGGTGATTCTCGTGGGTATCTGTTGTGGTATTGTGTCGATGATTGTGGCAGGTCCCATTTGGGGCAGCATAGCAGGCAAGAAATTCCACATCCCTGTGCCTGAGCATGTGGCTAACCAGCCAGATATCGACGAAAGTAAGTTGCCGTCGTTCTGTGTGATTGTGAGCATTGTGCTTATTCCATTGGTGTTGATCATTCTCAATTCTGTGGCGAAGGTGGTACCTGCTATGGCTCCTGTACAACCCATTTTGGCATTCTTGGGTGAACCATTTGTGGCACTGACAATCGCCGTTGTAGTAGCTATGATTATCCTTGGATACGGGCATGGGTATACTAAAGCAGAACTTGAACGAGTGATGACTAAAAGCCTAGAACCCACAGGATTGATTCTTTTAGTTACTGCTTCTGGCGGTGTATTGAGATATATCTTACAGAACTCTGGTTTGGGTATCGTAATAGGTGATGCTGTAGCATCTGCCTCCCTGCCTATTGTGGTAGTGGCATTCGTAGTAGCTGCGCTGGTTCGTATTTCTGTAGGCTCTGCTACAGTAGCCATGACAATGGCAGCTGGTATCATAGCCGCTATGCCTGAGGTGGCTAATCTCTCTCCCATCTACCTGGCTTGCACCACAGCAGCCATAGCAGGGGGCTCTACAATATGCTCTCACTTCAATGACTCCGGCTTCTGGCTCGTGAAGTCGTTGGTAGGAATGGATGAAACCACTACTCTCAAAACCTGGACAGTGATGGAGACGTTGGTCGGCACCACGGGTTTCCTAGTAGCATTAGTTATCTCCATGTTTGCTTAATTTAACCTATGTGTTCCATACTATCAGATGGCTGATCGTCTTTTTCCATTACCGCTTTGGTAATACAAGAATTAGTTGTATCTTTACACCGTAGTTTACCTTATAGAATATGATGAGATTAACTAAATGGGCAATGATGCTCTGTTTTACCTTATGGACTGGGATAGCAGCAGCACAGACGGAAAAGGAAGAGATTGACTCGCTCCAGAATGCGCAAGACTCCCTTATACAGGAACTGCGTAGCCAATTGCAGGAGTTCAAGATGCAGCAAATCATCCTGCAAGAGGAACTAGAACGCACAGGGCAGAAATACGTGAATGACTCATTGGCAGAAGTGGAACGACACAGACGTGTTGACTCGCTCCGCCAGATTACACCAGGCGCCCCACTCATCATCGATGAAGACACCCTATACACCCTTTATGCCCGCAAAGGAGGCATGATGGCCGAGTCGCGTGTAAGGATGACCAAGGAGATGATTACCGACATCGGTCGAAGCCTCACATTCACCCTCGATTCCATCTTTATCTTCGAAGGCGAATATTCGACCGACATTATGGTGGGTGAACATGTGGTGGCCAGTATCACAGATATGGATGGCCTCTGGCAGCACAAAACACGACAAGAGCTGGCCAACGAATACCTCCCCGTCATCCAGCAAAAAATCAATGAGCTGCACGAGGAATACGGACTGAAACAAAAGATGAAGGGATTACTTTTGGCAGCGCTCATCATCCTTGGCCAGTACCTGCTTATACGCTTCACCAACTGGATTTTCCGACGTTACAGAATACGCCTCATCCGCAAGGTGGTGAGCCTGTTGCGCCCCTTCAGCATGAAGAACTATCAGTTCCTGAACATACACAGGCAGTGCGTATTAGTGATGATAGGCTACAACACGGTGCGCTATATCATCATAGCCCTCCAGTTGTTCATCACCATTCCTCTGCTGTTTTCTATTTTCCCTGAGACAAAGACACTTACCTATACTGTCTTCAACTATATTTGGAATCCATTCAAGGGCATATTCAAGGCAGTCATCGACTATATGCCGAGCATCTTTCAGATAGCCGTCATCTATATCTGCTTCCACTATCTGGTGAAGTTCATCCACTATATCTCCAACGAGATTGCGGCTGAGCGACTGAAGATCAGTGGATTCTATGCCGACTGGGCAAGGCCCACTTATTTCATCCTAAGAGTGCTGCTCTATTCGCTGATGTTTGTCATGATATGGCCACTGCTTCCCAACAGCAACTCACAGGTGTTCCAAGGTGTATCCGTATTCATCGGTCTCGTCGTTTCCTTGGGCTCCACCTCCATCATCGGCAATCTGATTTCCGGTATGGTGATGACCTACATGCGCCAGTTCAGCATAGGCGACTACATCAAGGTAGGCGACGTTGTGGGCGAAGTAATCGAGAAGACCATACTTGTCACCCGCATCCGTACTCGTAAAAACGAGGTGATTACCATGCAGAACTCCAGCCTCATGGGTTCACAGACCAGCAACTACACCGTTGCTGCCAAGAACTATGGTCTCATTGTGCACACCAAAGTCACTATCGGCTACGATGTGCCTTGGCAACATGTGAAGGAAATCATGGAGACTGCAGCCCTCGAAACACCAGGCATCAAGCACAAGCCCCGTCCTTTTATGATGACGACCTCACTCGATGACTACTATGTGGAATACGAAATCAATGCCTTTACCGATGATGCTGTAAGGTTGTCCACCATCTACTCCAACCTGCACCAGAACCTGCTGAAACGCTTCTTCGAGGGAGGTGTTGAGATTATGTCACCACATATCTATGCACACCGTAGCGACCTTGACCTCCAGGTGCCACCCGAGTTCAAGCAAGGATTTGAAGTTCCTCAAGAGCCTGAAGCATCCCCTAAGAAATCATAAATACTGCAGAAAGAAGGCTTCATAATAATCAAAACAAAAGTCCGGCAATATAGTATTATTGTCGGACTTTTGTTTTATTTCCTAATCACCTTAGAATCTGAATCCGATGCCAGCCAAGGCAACATGAGCATTGCCAAAGATACCCGGCTGGTACTTATATTCGCCAGTTAGAAACATGTTGTTGCTCAAGTCATATTGCAGACCAACACCTACCTGGAAACCGCTGTCGGTATCATTGCTGCTTTCATAAGTCACTCTATCCTCTGTATATTCCTCGTTATGAACAAAAGCAATGCCATAACCCACCACAGGATATATCTTTAATCCTTCTGCAAGATTAACCAAATAATGCATGTTAAGAGCCAACAGAACGTCAGACACATGATGCTTCATTGGGTGGAAGTTAGCCTCAGCCTCAACACGCCAATTATCAGCAAAGTTGTATTGAGCAAAAGCACCAACACCAAACTGTGTAGTCTTTGCATCGACATCCAGAATTGTAATTTCAGAGAAGCAGGCATTAGCACGAACACCTACAGCGAAATCACCCTTTTTCTAAGCATGTGCGCTCAAACAGAAAAGGGCCGCAAACATTACTAACAATAACTTTTTCATATATCAAATTCTAATTAAACGAATAAATCGGCACAAAGATATAAAAAAAACATTATGAAATAGATGAACCTACATTTTCTTCCAATCAACATCTCTTTTCGTTGCTGCTTATTCAAACAAACGAAGCCACTTGCAGGTAGCGGGCACTCTCCTCCACCCGTTCAAATTGATGGCCACTGCGGAAGTTCTCATCCTCCACAAAGAAATCCTTCATGCCGTTGGCATAGAATTGCCGGAAAATGTTCTCATTGTTAATCATACCAGAGGCCCCCAGCTCCTCACGGTCTTTTACATGCATCAGGCAAAAACGGTTGGGGTATTGTTGTAGGTATTGAACAGGATCATTACCTCCCAAAACTGCTGCCAACCCATCTAACTCAAAACAAACCAAACCTGGATCAGTATTCTCCAAGAGGATATCAAATATCTGACGGGAGCCTTCTGGATACCTGCCTGTGAGCAGATACATACTTTCCTGCCCTCCTGGTGCAACACGCATCGCAACATTCACTTCATTGTGAAATGCCAACAACATGCCAGCATCCTGGACTATACGTCCAGCCTCATTCATGATTTCTGCCACCAGTTGTACTTCCTCCACACTTTTACATGTAGGAACAGATGCCTGCACCAGATAGGTGATGCCCAACAGTGCATGATGTTCCACCACTTGCTTCCAGAAATCCAGTACATCTTGTTTATTCTCACGGGAATAAACAGGCTGAGGCGTACGTACATGCGAAGAGGTTATCTCCAATCCGGCATCCTGTGCCATCTTTCTGTAGTCAATCAATGATATAGGGTCGTGAAACAGGGCGATGCTGCCATTGTTATAACCAGCCAGTTCAAGGGTGTCATAACCAATCTCCTTGAGCCTACGCAAACCAGCAGGTATATCCTTGGCCAATTCAAGGCACACACCAAACACCTGCAATCCAAATCTTTTATGTTGAGGGGTAACGTCGGTGTCCGCTCCGCCCTTACAACCCGTGCTTACCAGCGCTCCAATACCTAAAGTTGATGCACTCTTAATAAACAGTCTTCTATCCATCGTTTAAATTGTTATTCTTCGCAAATATAAGAATAATTATAGAAGTTAGAAAAGATATTCATTAATACATGCGTTGTTAAAAAAAAACACTATCTTTGCATAGTATCATTATAAGATGTCACAGAAGTCATATTTAATACTAAAGATTATGAAAGATTTCAGTTTTTATGCTCCCACTCAGGTTGTTTTCGGAGCCAAGTCAGAAGAGAAGATTCCACAACTTATCAAACGCTATGGTGGCACCAAGGTACTGATTCATTATGGTGGAAAGAGCGCTGAGAAGTCGGGCTTGTTGCAGGAAATCAAGCAACGCCTCACCGATGCAGGCATACCCTTCTTGACATTAGGCGGCGTAGTTCCTAACCCTCGCTTGTCGAAAGCAAAAGAAGGCATCGACCTTTGCCGTAAGGAAGGCATCGACTTCATCCTGGCAGTAGGTGGAGGAAGTGTAATTGACTCATCAAAGTGTATGGCATTAGGCGTACCTTATGAAGGCGATGTTTGGGATTTCTACGCTGGTAAGGCACAAGCCTCTGCCTGCTTGCCATTGGCTGCTGTACTGACCATTCCTGCAGCTGGTAGTGAGATGAGCGGAGGCAGTGTGATTACAAAAGATGAAGGCGAACTGAAATGGTCGTACGACGATAACCTCTGCCGTTGTAAGTTTGCCATCATGAACCCCATCCGTACCTATACATTACCAGCTTATCAGACAGCATGTGGTATAACCGACATCATGATGCATACCATGGAGCGTTACTTCTCTCACGAGGAGATGGGCATTACCGATGCTCTTTCAATTGCATTATTGAAAGCAGTTAGAGAATATGGTCCTCAAGTATTGAAGGACCCAGAGAATTATTACCTGCGCAGTCAGATCATGTGGGCAGGCAGTTTGGCTCACAACGACCTGACAGGTTGCGGTACCATAGGCGATTGGGCAACACACAACATGGAGCACGAACTCAGTGCATTGTATGGTGTAGCACATGGAGCAGGACTGGCTGCTTTGTGGTGCCATTGGGCAGGTTATGTGATGGATGCTGGTGTGGCTCGTTTCGCACGCTTCGCCCGTGAGGTATTGGATGTTACAGAAGAGGACGACACTGCAGCTGCCAACAAAGGCATCAGTCGCATGCGTAGCTTCTACAGAAGCATCGGCATGCCTGCCAGCATTCCTGAACTAATTGGCAGAAAAGCTACCAAAGAAGAGTTGCTGTTGATGGCAGAGAAATGTTCTCGTAACGACACCATCACCAATGGTAACTTCAAGAAACTTGCCTACGAAGATGTACTGAACATCTATACAGCTGCTAACGAATAATGTCCCCTATGCTCACCGTCCCGTCATCGCCAATGGTGATGGGGGCCTTGAGCGTGGGCATATCGTCGTAAGTCAGCACGAGACCTGTGGTGAACTTCACACCAGGAGTGACGAGCAGACAGGGAACGTCACCACTCAGGTCATACTGTATTTGCTCGCCTATCCACACAGGTTGCTCACTGTCAAAGCCACCCATATCGGCAACGGTATTGGTGGCTTGTGCTATCTCACGCTCACCGTCGTACAGTGTTATCTGCTCACCCTTGATCCGATAGCCCAGACGCTGGCATAGTTGCTGCTGAATGTCGTAAGGATCTACGGTGTGAACAATATACGCTATGCCGTTTTCTCCGAAACCAATCTGATAGAGCCTGTCCACCTGTATGCCAGTACCCCATACGGCACTGCTGGTGAGCCATAACGTATTGCTCTGCTCGTCATAGCGAGCCATAGGATTGCGAGCGTTGCAGATGTCAGGGAACGTGGTAGATATGTCACCCTTCACCACCACGATGCCGTATCCCTCGGTGGAGGTAGTGCCCACCTCGGCAATAGCCTCCACGCAGACAGCATGCACCGAGTCACTCATGATTTCATAGTTATGGTAGCGTTCAGCCAGTTTCATAGCCTTATGCACACTGGCAGGAGCCGAGCCGGACACCAACGGACCGTCCAATGTGCCAGCCACCAGGTTATAATCCGCACTTGCATTTTTACACGCCAGAAATACCATACTTGCGCAACAGAGTGCCAGCATGGCGACTTTCATCCATCGTTTCATACTTTTCATGTCTATTTCCTATAATTGTCTGCAAATGTAGATAAAGAGCCCAACTAATGCAAATATATGAGGATAAATAAAAGCAAGGCACTGTCCTTAATAATTTTATTACAGCTATATTCATATAGCCGTGCAATCTTCACAAACGGCACAGCACGATTTTCCACTTTCCCACTTCGGACATTCTGGTCTGTGACACTTGAAAAGGCTAAGCATGTATCAGCTGTCAAAATCAATGATCACCTTCATGGTGGTCTCTCGATGGGCATCGATATACTGATATGCCTCATCGTATTGCTCGAAGGCAAAACGGTTGCTGATGAGAGGCTCGAGGTTTACCAGTCTCTTGTTGATGAAGTCAATGCTGGTGAGGTAGTCCTCATGACGGTACATCATGGTGCCTATCAGTCTCAACTCGTGCTCACCCAGATAGAACATACTCAACGCTGGGTCTTTGGCGAAGACTGCCACCACCACAATGTCACTGCCTTTCTCGATGCACTCCATCAGCGAGCGGATGGATGACTCAACACCTGCCACCTCGAAACCTACCTGGAAACCTTCGTCGCCAAACACGTCCTTCACAGCTTCTTTCAAAGGGGTCTTCGCAACATTCAGGGTATAGGGGATGCCACATTCGTGCGCCTTGGCCAGACGGAAATCGCTGACATCGGTAATCAGCACTTTCTTGGCTCCACGGGCCATGCAGAACTGTGCCACCAGATTGCCGATAGCACCTGCACCACTCACCACCACGTTCTTGTCTTTCACATTTGTACGTTGGGTGGCATGGGCTCCAACGGCTGAGGGTTCTATCATGGCACCATAATCAAGGCTCATGCCCTCGGGCAGTACCACCACCCTATCGTCATCGACAATAAAGAAGTCCTGTGCCGTACCGTCTGCCTGGAAAGCCTGCACTCGGAGGTGCTCGCAGACATTGTACTGTCCTCGTTTGCAGGGGTTGCATTCACCACACACCAACTGAGGACGGGCAGTGATATGGTCGCCTGGCTTGCATACGGTAACATCCTTGCCACAGGCCACCACTACGGCTGAGTACTCATGCCCCTGCACCACTGGGTAGAAGGTGGCAGGATGCTGACCATGATAGGAATGTATCTCACTGCCACAGATTCCTATGCGCTTTACGTTGATGAGCACCTGATGGTCTTTCAAATCGGTGGCTACAGGAGCCGGAACATCACGAAACTCTATATGCTTGGGTGCTGTCAATACTGCTTGTCTCATATTGTTTTCAGTTATTAAGTTTGTTAGCTTTTGATTCTTCCAATTCTGCCACAATCTGGTTATAGGTTTTCTTATTCAGTCGGTAGAACACCAGGCATCCTGCCGTCAGTATCCACAGAACACCTGGGATGGTGGAGAACGCATGGCGCATCACGCTGATGACTGCTTCGTTCTGGATGGCATTGGCCACATAGCCCGCACTGCCCAGGGCGGCAGCAAGCAGCGAAGTACCCAGAGCCATGCCTATCTTATTGCCTAACGATACGAACGCATACTGGAAACCGTCGTTTCGGATGCCTGTCTTCCACTCTCCATATTCCACGCAATCGGGAATGATAGCATAGATGGCGGTATTGAAGCCTGAGAAGAAAAACTGGCTCAGGGCGGCAAAGATATAGAAAGGCACGGCACTGCCGTTGGGACTGAAGAAATATAGCATGATCATGGTGAGGCCTGTCAATGCGGAGAAAATGGCTGCAGTCCACCCCTTATTCTGAGTCCACCTGAACACCACGGGGAAACAGGCAGCTCCGATGATTGACGGCACGATGATGACCATCGAATAGAACGAGAACAGGTTGGCACTTCCTTCCACATAGGTGAAATAATACAGCATGTCGGCATTGCGCCCGTAGAGGATGAAGCCAAACAGCAACTGTCCGAGCAGGGCCAGCAGGTAGGGTTTGTTCTTCAGCGCCGACTGGAGTTGCACTTTCAGTGGCAGTTTCTGACCTGGGGGAATGGTAACCACCTCGCGTGTCTTGGAGAAGCAGAACAGGTGGCAGGCAGCAAAGATAATGCCGTAGAGGATGGCAACTGTCAGATAGCCGTTCTTGACATCGCCCTCGCCAAAGTACTCTATCAAGGGTACGGTAATGATATTGATGACACCAATGGCAATCATCGCACTGACAGAGCGACTGGTATTCAGGGTGGCTCGCTCGTCAATATCCTGCGTCATGGCTCCGCACAGCGTTCCGTATGGCAGGTTGACGCAGGTATAGCCAGTAACCAGGATGCAGTAAGTGACGGCCATGTAGATAATCTTGGCTGTCTGCGACCACTCGGGATGGGCCCAGAAGGTGAGCATCAGTACCAAAGCCGTAAAAGGGGCACCAAACAACAGCCAAGGACGGAACCTGCCCCAACGGGACTTGGTCTTGTCTGACAAGGCACCTATAAGGGGGTCATTCACGGCATCCCAGATGCGCGCCACCAGCATCAGCGTGGCCACTGCACTCATGCCGATGCCGAACACATCGGTATAGAATATCATCAGGAAGTTTCCCACGAACATCCAACTGAAATTGCATCCCACATCGCCCATGCCATAGGCGATTTTACTGATAAATGGCACCTTGCCTCTCTTCTCTGGCTCCATAATTATACTCTATTTTTTGTCAATTAGCTTACAGATACACTGCAACGCCTATTAATGCACAAAATTAAAGAAAAGTAGTGAACAACAAAAGTGTTTTAAAAAAAACACTATATTTGTGGCAAACAATTAACACTATTGATATGAACACCGAAAAAATGAACATTTTCGACCTGCTGAAGAATCTGTGGCCTTTCGTAAAGCCCTACAGATGGCTGATAATAGCTACCGTGACGCTGACCTTCATTGGGTCACTCATGGCGCAGGTCAATGCTGTGGTACTTGACAAGACAGTGGACGCCATCAATGCTCTGATACAGAACATTAACTTTGAATGGAGCAAGGCGGCACAGATACTGGTTATCATCAGTGCCGTACTGTTGGGCAAGGAGGTGGTGTCGGCATTTATCACCTTCTTCCAACGCTATTTTGGTCAGAAACTGCGCATCTTGGTGAGCCGAGACTTGTCGTTGCAGGTAATCGACAAGATACTGACCTTCCGTATGGCATTCTTCTCGGCAGAGGACAACGATACGGGCAAGCTGCAATCGCGCATAGACCGCGGGGTGATGAGTCTGAGCAATACGGTGAACAACTTCTTTATCGACATACTGCCACTGTTCACCAGTGCGGTACTGGCCTTAGGCCTGATGTTTGCTGCCAACTTCTACGTGGGCTTGGTGGCACTCTGCATCGTTCCGATATACTTCTACATCACCTATCGTCAGGCCAAACGCATGAAGGGCGGACGAAGAAGTATCTTCAGCAGTCACCAAGCTGTGAGTCAGGGCATTCTGAACATCATCGAGAGCATCAGTGTCATCAAGTCGTTCAACCGTGAACAGATTGAGGCTGAGAAGCAAGCTGCAGTGCAACAGGCAATGACTGACCAGCAGATGAGCACACGTCGCTGGAGCTACCTCTACGACGGTCTGAAAAGTTTCTTCGAGCAGATAGGTACGGTATTGATTATCATACTCACAGCATACTTGGTGCTGATAGATTATCCAGGTATGTCAATAGGTAAGATTATGTATCATGTGATGTTGTTCAGCAACGTGAGTGCCCCTATCCGACAACTGCATCGCATCTATGACGACATGAACGATGCACTGATATATGCAGAGGGATTCTTCGGTATCTTGCATGCCCACAACGAGGTGGAGGAAACGGGTAAGTATCATCCTGACATCGTGAAAGGCGACTTTATAATGGAGAATGTGGATTTCACCTATGGAAATGGTACTAAGGCACTGCACAACGTAAGTTTACGCATTGAGCCAGGCAAGATTACGGCGCTGGTGGGATTGAGTGGTGCTGGTAAGACCACCATCGTGAACCTGCTCGACAAGTTCTACAATCCTGATAGCGGAAGTATCACCTTGGACGGAGTGGACCTGAAGGATTGGGATACCCAGTGGCTACGTGAACATGTGGGACTGGTACTGCAAAAGAACCACATCTTCAACGGCACGATTGAGGAGAACATTAAGTATGGTAACCCCAATGCTACCCATGAAGAGGTGGTGAAAGCAGCCAAGCAGGCGTATATCTACGACCAGATTATGCAACTGCCTAATCAATTTGATTCTCAGGCACTACAGCTAAGTGGCGGACAACAGCAACGCATCGCCATTGCCCGTATGTTCATCAAGAATCCACCTATTATTTTCTTAGATGAGCCAACAGCCAGTCTGGATGCGGTGGCAACAGAGCAGATCAAAGCGAGCATCGATGCCATCAAAGCTGGACGAACTGTGATTATTATCAGTCACAACATCGGACAGATTATCGATGCCGATCAGATTTATGTCCTTCAAAAGGGTCATGTGGAGCAGAGTGGCTTGCCCGACGAGGTATATCGTCAGGGAGGACTCTACAAGGAGATTGTGGATGCCAGTGCGCGTAGCATGAATGTGGATAAGATCGCTAATACGATCTCTTAATATATAAGGTATCGAAAATAATTATAAAAAAAACGGCAGAAAATTTGGCGAATTGAAAGTAATCGCATAAATTTGCCCACAGAAATCAACAAAAACAAACAATTATGATGATGACAACTAACTTCTGGTGGTGGCAGAACTCAAGATTCAAAAG
>JAEEGL010432964.1_pt1 | contig 25760 bp, 20 predicted proteins | sample 9134231 | NCBI WGS metagenome assembly JAEEGL01 (sample SAMN16246548, study PRJNA631951) | gut metagenome | biome: gut microbiome; feature: rumen; material: fiber-attached | host: Bos | place: Iran: Karaj | collected 2018-10 | reverse complement strand
TCGTGGATTACTTCGCGGATGATGGCAGAAGACCCATCCACCGCCTCTCCCGTTTTGGAGGGGAGCGGCTGCGCGATAACGGATTCATGTAAACCTGAGGACTCCCCTCCCTCTACGCGAAGGGTCAGGGGGTGAGTCTCTCCTATTACAAACCCAAACAATAATGCTGCTGCCGTTGCAGCCCACCAAAGCGGAGAGGGTTTACTGCTGCGCTTCAATGGATTAGGTGCCACATAAAGTTGTTCGTTCTGCTCGTCGCGAAGGTCGCGGGCGGCTGTGATAATATCAGAATCAGTAAGTTTCATATCTATCTGCATTAAACTTTAAACCTTAAACTTTAAACTGAAATAGCCTCTGGCGAATAATCTGCATAGTCTTATGCAGACGGCTCTTGACGGTGCCTTGGGGGATATCGAGCACGGAGGCAATCTGCGGCACACTGAGTTCTTCCTCGTAGCGGAGGGAGAAGAGGAGGCGAAGGGGTGGCGGCAAATTATCGAGGACGTTGGCAAGGGCGCTTTTCAGCGTCTCGCGGTCCATCTCTATTTCGATATTCTCCGTGCTTACGGGTTCTGCATCGAGCGTAGCCAGATAGTCTGCGGCGTAGGCATCCGTGCGATAATGGTTGCGGCAGAGGTTGTAGGCGATGGTAAAGAGCCAGGTATCGACGCGTCGACCCTCGACATAGCGGTCGCGTGCTTCGAAAAGGCGGAGGAAGGCGTCGTGGGTGGCATCCGCTGCCGCCTCCTCGTCGCCTCCAAGCTGACGGAAGAAGAAGCCTTGCAGGCGGCGGGCATAGCGGCGGTACAGTTCCTCGAAGGCCGAATCACTGCCAGTGCCGACGCGCAGCATCAGCTGCTCGTCGGACTGTTGGCGTAGGGGATGTAGGGAGAAGAAACTCATTTCACAGGTTCTGTCTTGATGATCACTCGGGTGTTGGCTGGATCTTCATCCACGTGCATTATCCGCTCCTCTTCGTCATACGTATATGGCGTTTGTGTAACCTCGAAGTAGTGCTCCCCCTCCATGTGTTCCTTTATCCAAAAAGAGGATCCGTTGAATGCGATGCCGCCATATCCCTGTCGTTTCATCTGTATAAGCATATCAGTAAAGAGCCCATTGAGCCAAGCGTGGCGTTCTGGCGCGTGTGCTTTGTAATAGGGTAAAAGGTCGTTGAGCAGCAAGAGGTAATTGAAAGCCAGCGAGTAGGGAGATTGTCTGAAACGCTGTGTGTTCTTATCCTCATTCGAGGGCTGGAACGCCAGGCGAAGATACTCCATCCGATAACGCTCCTCAACGTTGCGACGCTTCACGGCCTGGTTGTCATAAGGCTTTGCGGAGTAGTGCATCGTAAGACCCTCGTTGTAAAAGCAAGCTTTCAAATCGTCGGGCAATCCTTCGTCGAAGATGAGTCTTCTGATGCAACTGGCAGATGTATAAACGGGACGTGTGGAGTGCTCACAGATATAACGGATAATGAGGCGATACTCTTCCTTCTGTTCTTCAGCCCTTGCCCAAGCGCTATCCGGCTCAAAGAAATCCATTGAAAGGTCTGCCTGCTGGAATACAGCCTCAATGTAGGGACGATAATGAGCCGAGTTCTCGCAATAGAATATCTTGTCGCGATGCACTCCCATTACCTGCTGTAGGATAAGCTTGCCAATGATGTCGCCCTCTACGTGTCCAATATAGATAGCACCTTCGTCCATCCCCTGCAATTCGTTAAAGTGGTACTGCAGCGCTTCGGCTGGATACTGTCCGCTTTCGAAGTAACGGGTGAGCAGGTCGGTGAGCAGCAGTGTAGAGTCTTGGTCAGGCTTTTCTCTAATCAAATACATGATCCAAGTCTCATAGTCGTTCGCCTGTGCATCTTTGGGCAACAACTCGATGGCGCGGTCTGCAAACTGGTTGTGCTTTTGTGCGAACTCCCAGTACTCTATAAGCTCAGACCTGTATTTCTCATATTCATAGGCACTCTCATAGGCACAGTAATAAAAGGTGTAGCTATCGGGGATGGCCTGTTCCATACGTCCGACGACGTTCTTTTGCCGCTTGTACTTCAATTGTGCTTCCCCAGAAGATCTTACGGAACGTTCGTCGACAATCATATACAGGTTACGCCAAGCCTGTTCGTTCTTGGGGTGTGCCAGCACGTAATCATTCCAGCGGTCATAAAGGGAGTCGAGCTTAAGGGTGTCCAGGTTCCATACATCTGATTTTATCAGTCGCAGCGAGGGGTCTGACAGACGTTCTACGGCGGTTTGTGCGCCAGCGCCCATGAATGTGGTTGCAGCGAGCAGGAGGGTTAAAAGCGTTCGTTTCATTGTTGCTTTGTTTCGTTTTTTTAGTGTTACTGTTTCTTGAAAGCTTTTAGACGTCAGATTTGCTTTTCTACTACAGCATACACACGAAATGCGGAATCGTTCACGAAAAATCGAGCAAAAGTACACTTTTTCTCATGAAATGCCGCTCTTTTCCTGTTAAAAGATGAAAAAAGGAAGGTTTTCTGACCACTGTTGCATCGCTTGCGAGGGGCAAATTTACACCTATATTATATTATATATGAAGAAATAGGAGTTTCTTTTAGGTCATTTCGCCAATAATTACTACTTTTGCAGCCAAATTGAAGAAAAGAACAATGAAAAAGGAGAACCTGATTCTTCGCGACACCTCGTTTGTCGACCTGATGGCACGTCGCATCTTCAACGTGCTGCTTATAGCCAACCCCTACGACGCCTTCATGCTGGAGGACGACGGACGTGTGGATGAAAAGATTTTCGGCGAGTACGCCAAGCTGGGTCTGCGCTACCCGCCACGCTTCGTCCAGGTGGCATCGGAGGAAGAGGCACTGGCACAGATGGAACGCCTGTCGTTCGACCTGGTGATTGTGATGCCTGGTACGGACAACAACGATATCTTCGACATCGCACGAGGTATCAAAGACTTGCACCCGCAGATTCCATGCGTGGTGCTGACTCCCTTCTCCCATGGTATCTCGAAGCGTATGGCTGACGAGGATCTGTCGGCATTCGAATATGTGTTCTGCTGGTTGGGCAACACGGAACTGCTGCTCTCCATCATCAAACTGATTGAGGACAAGATGAATCTGGAGCACGACCTGGCAGCAGGCGTGCAGATGATACTGCTGGTGGAAGACAACGTGCGCTTCTACTCTTCGATACTGCCAAACCTCTATAAGTTCGTGCTGCAACAGAGTCTGGAATTCGCTACCGAGGCACTGAACTCGCAGTTGGAGACCTTGCGCATGAGAGGACGACCAAAGATTGTACTCGCCCGCAATTATGAGGAAGCATGGAAACTCTATGACCGCTTCTCGGACAACACCCTGGGTGTCATCTCCGACTGCCGATTCCCACACAGAGGAAAGTTGGACGAGATGGCAGGTCTTACCTTATTAAAACATATACGCGAGCGCGATGAGTTCATCCCGCTCATCATGGAGTCGTCAGAGACGGCCAAAGCCGAACTGTGTAAACCTTATAAGATCCGCTTCATCGACAAGAATTCGAAGAAGATGGCTGTGGACCTGCGGAAGCTCATCCTCCACTACTTCGGCTTTGGAGACTTCATCTTCCGGAATCCCGAGAACTTGGAAGAGGTGGCACGATTGCGGAACCTCAAGGACCTGCAGGATAACATCTTCTCACTACCCAAGGAATCGCTGCTTTACCACGTGCAACACAACAACGTCTCGCGATGGCTCTGCTCGCGAGCCCTCTTCCCCATTGCTGAATTCCTGAAGCACATCACCTGGAACTCCGTTCAGGATATTGACCAACACCGCCAGATTATCTTCGATGCTATCGTTTCCTACCGAAGAATGAAGAACCAGGGCGTGGTGGCCGTCTTCCAGCGCGAACGCTTTGACCGCTACTCGAATTTCGCACGAATCGGCGACGGAAGCTTGGGCGGAAAGGGTCGCGGTTTGGCCTTCATCGATCATATCATCAAGCGCCATACCGACCTCAATGAATATGACAACGCTTCGGTAATGATTCCCAAGACCGTGGTTCTCTGCACAGATATCTTTGATGAGTTCATGGACAGCAACGAACTCTACCAGGTGGCCCTGTCCGACATTCCTGATGAGGAGATTCTGCGCTATTTCCTTCGTGCCCGTCTGCCGTCGCGACTCATCGGCGACCTCATGGCATTCCTCGATGTGGTGGAAACGCCCATCGCCATCCGTTCCAGTTCGCTGCTCGAGGACTCTCACTATCAACCTTTCGCCGGCATCTATGCTACCTATATGATTCCACATGCCGCCGACAAGTACGAGCGGCTGCACATGCTCTCCGACGCCATCAAGGCCGTATACGCCAGCGTTTTTTACGCCGACAGCAAAGCCTATATGACCGCCACCTCCAACGTCATCGACCAGGAGAAGATGGGCGTCATCCTCCAGGAGGTTGTCGGGCAGCAGCACGACGACCGCTTCTATCCGACTTTCTCCGGTGTCGCACGATCCGTCAACTACTACCCTATCGGCGACGAACGGGCGGAGGAAGGAACCGTAAACCTCGCCCTAGGACTGGGCAAGTATATCGTCGATGGCGGACAGTGTCTGCGAGTCTGTCCGTCACATCCACATCAGGTGCTGCAGACCAGCGAGATGGAGATTGCACTAAAGGAAACCCAGACCCGATTCTATGCCCTCGACCTGGCACATCCGCCCACAGAGTTCATGAAGGACGACGGTTTCAACCTCCTGAAGCTGCGCGTGAACGCGGCCGAGAAGGACGGCTCTCTACAATACATAGCCTCGACCTATGATCCCTACGATCAGGTCATTCGCGACGGCATCTACGAAGGCGGACGCAAGGTCATCACCTTCTGTGGCGTCTTGCAGCACAACGTGTTCCCGTTGCCCGAGATCCTTAGCAAAGTTATGGAATACGGGCAAAGCGAGATGCGGCGAGCGGTGGAAATAGAATTCGCCGCCAACCTCAACGCCGACCGCAGCGGTGAGTTTTACCTCCTGCAGATTCGTCCTATGGTCGACAACAAACTCATGCTCGATGAGGATCTTGCTACAATTCCCGACGAGGATTGTCTGCTTCGTTCCGATAATGCCATCGGACATGGCATCAGCAACGATGTGCAAGATATCGTGTACGTGAAGACCGAAAGCTGGTCAGCAGGCAACAACCCCGAAATAGCGGAAGAGATAGAAGAAATCAACCGACAGTTCCTCGAAAGCAACAGCAATTATATCCTTATCGGCCCCGGGAGATGGGGCAGCAGCGACCCCTGGTTGGGAATCCCCGTCAAGTGGCCACATATCTCTGCTGCACGCGTCATTGTCGAAGCCGGATTGGAAAGCTACCGCGTCGACCCCAGCCAAGGTACCCATTTTTTCCAAAATCTGACAAGTTTCGGAGTCGGATACTTTACAATTAACGATTATCTGGGCGACGGAATCTACCGTCAAGAAGTGCTCAATTCTCTGCCAGCAACAATAGAAACGAAATATGTCAGAGTAGTGCATTTTGACACGCCATTTTTGATAAAAGTAGATGGTATGAAGAAAAAAGGAGTGATTTTAGCACCAAAAACGCAAGAAATTTAGTCTTTTTCGATAATTTTATTTAAGATTTCTTTGCGGAATGCGAAAATATCACTACCTTTGCACCGCATAATGAAGAAAACAATAACTTTATTTATCAATAAACTTTTTTGTGAAACAATGAAATTTGGTAAGTTTCTTCTCGCAGCAGCCCTGATGGTTTCAGGCCTGACTGCAAGCGCACAGGAGACTGAGCGCGTTGAGTTCAATCACCACTGGTTCCTCCAGCTGCAGGGCGGTGCAAACTACACCCTGGGCGAGGCAAAGTTCGACAAGCTGATTTCTCCGGCTGCTCAGGTTGCTGTTGGCTATCAGTTCACTCCCGTTTGGGCACTCCGTCTGGCCGTCAACGGATGGCAAAGCAAGGGTGGCTTTGCTGACAACACCACCACTTACAAGTGGAATTATGTTGCTCCCGCTCTCGATGTGAAGTTCAACCTCATCAATGCTATTGCAGGTTGGAGTCCCACACGCGTATTTGGTCTGAACATCATTGCTGGTGTTGGCGCTAACATTGCATGGGGCAACGACAACAACGGCCCCACACTCGCTGGTCATGAGATGACAAAGTACTGGACTGGTACTTCCGTTCTTCCCGTCGGCCGCGCTGGTCTCGACCTTGACTTCCGCCTCAGCAAGCGCGTTAGCCTCAACCTCGAAGCTATGGCTAATGGAACATTAGAGAAGTACAACAGCAAGGCAGCTAGCCATAACTCAAAGGACCACAACCCCGACTGGTATTTCACCGCTCTCGCAGGTGTTAAGATCAACCTCGGCAAGGTTCAGAACGTGATTCCCGTTGCTGTTCCCGTTGTTGTTGAAGAGCCCGCTCCTGCTCCCGCACCCGCTCCCAAGCCTGTTGTTCGTGAGCAGCCGAAGCCCCAGCCCGTTGTCAAGAAGGCTCCTGAGATGCAGACCGAAATCTTCTACGCTATCCGTCAGACCACTATCACTGACAGCGAGAAGGGCAAGGTTGACAACCTCATCAACTTCCTGAAGGCTAACCCCGAGACAAAGGTAACTGTCACTGGTTATGCTGACGCTGGCACCGGTAACCCCCGTGTTAACATGAAGTACTCACAGCAGCGTGCTGAGAACGTCGCTAAGGCTCTCACCGAGGCTGGTATCGACGCTGCACGCATCACCGTTGACGCAAAGGGTGACACAGTTCAGCCCTACAGCGAGAACGACAAGAACCGCGTGACCATCGCTATTGCTAAGTAATTTCGACAAACGAATTACAAACTTAGCGCCTCTTCCACATCGGAAGGGGCGCTTCTTTTATTCACCCTTCTGGTCCTTCCCTATCCCTTACACTCAAAGCACGTCTAAGCCATCCAACACTCTTAGCCTTCCCCCTTTATCCTGCTTTCACAGGTACTTCTTATCCTTACCCATATAAAGCATTTCCTTTACACCAGTAGAATAAAAACGCTTTACTGTTTATAGAGGAAATCGGTCATAAGGCCGACAAATATGTATAATTCGATTCTTTTTAGGGTCTATTGACGTCATCTTTGCATTTCTTTCGGCATCTTGTTCACATTCCCATCTCGATGTAGTCCCAAGTACTTCTAATCCTAACTGCCGATTCAGGTTCGATCAACCAAGTCCTTCCCTATCATCGTAATTCTCTCAGATAATCCTGGCTTTCCATGTACTATTCTCATTTCCCCTACCATCAAACCAAGAAGAGGCGACCCGAAGGCCGCCTCTTCCCTGCTTATCTATTATTTGATGTCTTATACCAGACCTTGAGCCATCATAGCCTTGGCCACCTTCATGAAGCCTGCTACGTTAGCACCTTTCACGTAATTTACATAGCCGTCCGGCTCTTTACCATACTTCACGCAATTCTCGTGGATATTCTCCATGATCCAAAGCAGCTTGGCATCGACCTCCTCAGAGGACCAACTCAGACGCTCAGAGTTCTGAGACATTTCGAGACCGCTTACGCTAACACCACCGGCATTACTTGCCTTACCCGGCGAGTAGAGAATCTTAGCCTCCTGGAACACGCGGATAGCCTCGGGAGTGGAAGGCATATTTGCACCTTCGGCAACAGCGATGACACCATTAGCAACGAGAGCCTTAGCAGCTTCTTCGTTCAGTTCGTTCTGAGTAGCGCAGGGGCAAGCGATGTCAGCCTTTTCGAACCAAGGCTTAGCACCGTCACCCACATACTTAGCTGTGGGATATTCTTCCACATATTCACGAATACGTCCGCGATAAACATTCTTCAGCTCCATGATATAGTCGAGCTTTGCGCGGTCGATGCCATCGGGATCGTAGATATAACCATCGGAGTCAGACATCGTCATGACCTTACCGCCCAGCTGAAGGATCTTCTCTGCGCAGTACTGAGCGACATTACCAGCACCAGAAATCAGCACCTTCTTACCTTCGATACTCTCACCCTTGGTGCGGAGCATGGCACGGAGGAAGTAAACATTACCATAGCCAGTAGCCTCGGGACGTATCAGAGAGCCACCGAACTCCAGACCCTTACCAGTCAGCACACCGCTGAACTCGCGGGTCAGTTTCTTATACATTCCAAACATGTAACCGACTTCTCGGCCACCGACACCGATATCACCAGCAGGGACATCCACATCAGGACCGATATGACGAGTCAGCTCAAGCATGAAAGCCTGACAGAAACGCATCACTTCAGCGTTCGACTTTCCACGAGGGCTGAAGTCAGATCCACCCTTACCGCCACCCATAGGCAGTGTGGTCAGAGAGTTCTTGAAAGTCTGCTCGAAAGCAAGGAACTTCAGAATACCGAGGTTCACACTCTTGTGGAAACGGATACCGCCTTTGTACGGACCAATGGCGTTGTTGTGCTGAACACGGTAACCCATGTTTGTTTGCACCTTACCCTGATCGTCTGTCCACGTAACGCGGAACTGATAAATTCTGTCAGGGATACAAAGGCGCTCAATGAGGTTTGCAGCCTCGAACTCGGGGTGTTTGTTGTACTCTTCTTCAATTGTACCGAGCACTTCTTCTACGGCCTGATGATACTCAGGCTCTCCGGGGAAGCGACGCTTAAGGTCTTCCAATACTTTTTTTGCGTCCATGAGATTGTTGTTTGTTGGTTATAAAAATAGAGAATAATTATTCAATTTCGAGTGCAAATAAGCAGTGAGTCCTGCTTTCAGGGGACAAAGGTAAGCAAAATAATCGAAATTATTTAATTCTTTAAGCAAAAAGTTTATGAAAATAAGAATAAACTTGCTTTTTGTCAATTAATGAGAGTTTTTTTCTCCTTTTCTTTGCCACATGGCGTATTATCCGTAACTTTGCAGCCCAAAGAGCCCCCGATAGCTTTTGATAGAAACGACATGATACATACACCTTATTATAAATATGCGCGCGCGAGGAGGATGTTCCTGTTAGCCTCCATGCTTTTGATCACGTCTGCACTTCATATAGAGGCTCAGAATTTCGAGCTATATACCCAAGCACAGACATCGCCAAAGCGGGAAATGCGAGCGGTATGGCTAACTGTTCTCAACGGACTGGATTGGCCCCGCACACGTGCCACCAACGAAACCACCCGTCAGCAGCAACAGCATGAGTTCTGCCAGATTCTGGACCAGCTAAAGGCCGTGAATATCAATACCGTACTACTCCAGACCCGCGTGCGTGGAAGTGTCATCTATCCTTCCGCTATAGAACCGTGGGATTGGGCTCTTACGGGTACTTACGGACGCGACCCCGGCTATGACCCCCTGGCTTTCGCTATTGAAGAGGCACATCGCCGAGGTATGGAATTGCATGCATGGATTGTCACCATTCCATGTTTCAAGGTCGCTGTGGCCAGACAGATGGGAGCGAAGAGTGTCCTTAAGACTCATCCCGAACTTTGCCGCAAGCACTCAGACACCTACTACCTCGATCCCGGAATCCCTGGCACTGCGGATTACCTTCAGCGCATCTGTCACGAAATCGTCAGTCGCTACGACGTTGACGGCATACATTTTGACTATATCCGCTATCCCGAAGGTGCGGCCAGCTTCAATGATGCAGCCACTTTCAGAAAATATGCTCCAAAAGGTGCCAACAAATCTGCCTGGCGGCGAGACAATATCACACGCATCGTCCGATGCATCTATGAAGACACCAAGAAGTTGAAGCCTTGGGTGCGCGTAAGCAGTTCTCCTGTAGGAAAGTACGCCGATGTGTCCCGCTTTTCATCTCGCGGCTGGAACGCTCGCGATGCCGTTTACCAGGATGCCGAGGGGTGGCTCCGTGATGAAATTCACGACATGCTGTTCCCCATGATGTATTTTGACGGGAACCACTTCTATCCCTTCGCTGCCGACTGGCAGGAACAAAGTGCCGGACGAACCATAGCCCCCGGACTCGGCATCTATTTCCTCCATCCCAACGAGAAGAACTGGCCGCTAAGCACCATCAAGCGCCAACTACATTACCTCCGCAACGAGGGACTCTCCGGTCAAGCCTACTTCCGAAGCAAGTTCTTAACAGACAATACGAAAGGTATCTACAACTATCTACGCGACGACTTTTATGCCTTCCCAGCCCTGCCACCAGCATGCACGTGGTCAGGCAACTCCTCCCCCACAGCTCCACAAAACCTCCGGCTGAAGGAAACTGCAGCCGGACATGCTGAACTGGTCTGGGATGTCGCTGGAAATAACGGGGAATCAGAAAAACTACGCTACAACGTCTACGCCTCCTCCGAGTGGCCCGTTGACATATCACGCGCCGTGAACCTCGTTGCGACCTTGTTGCCAGAGCCCCGTTTCTCCTTTGATCCTGTCTACACAGCCCTCTCCAACCTTTACCTTGCTGTTACTACTATAGACCGCTATGGCAACGAGAGTGCTGCCACTCAACTCTTCTCGGAACCTTCCGCATCCATCCTCCCATTCAGGCTTCCACTTGACAGCAGCGGCCATGTCGTGGACTTGATTTCCTGTCCTGCATCCCATACTTTTTCTACCATTTCAGCCGAAAAGGTGAGAAAATGACACGGAAAAATGTAAAAAGTGTGAGAAAAAGTTGGCAATTTCAAGAAAAGTGTGTAATTTTGCAGCGCAAAACAAAAGAAAGAATCCTATGCAATATCTGAATTCCTATTATTGGTTCTACTTTTACTTTACCCAGAAAGGGTGAAGCGGTAGGCCGCGTGTCAATAGGAAATTGAAAAATGGATAATTGAAACACAAAATGATAAAAGGTCCCGCTTCCCTAACAGGAGTGGGATTTTTATTTATTGAAAGGTGAAAGAATGAATCATAAAATATGAAACGCATTGCAATCCAAGGTATAGAGGGCAGCTTCCACGATATCGCTGCCCACCAGTTCTTCGATAGCGAAGAAATACAGCTCGACTGTTGTTCGACGTTTGAGCAGGTGTTCGACGAACTGAAGCATGATTCCACCATTATCGGAATGGTGGCCATTGAGAACACCATCGCAGGCTCTTTGCTGCACAACTATGAATTGCTTCGCGACAGTGGTGCCACTATCGTGGGGGAACACAAGTTGCGCATCAAGCACTCATTCCTCTGCCTGCCAGAAGACGATTGGGCCGACATCACTGAAGTACACTCCCACCCTGTGGCTCTGATGCAGTGCCGCGACTTCCTCAGCAAGCATGAGAATCTGAAGGTGGTGGAAGCCAGCGACACCGCCGGTGCTGCCCGCGCTATTGCACAAGGACAGATGCACGGTCACGCTGCTATCGGTTCAGCCGCTGTGGCCCCGATGTACGGACTGAAGGTACTTGAAGAAGGCATCGAGACCAACAAACATAATTTCACCCGCTTCCTGGTATTCTCGTCACCCTCGCGCGCGAACCTCTTAAGGAACATTCTCCACACGGACAAGGCCAGCATTGTCTTTGCCCTGCCCCACGAAGAAGGTTCACTCTCCCACGTACTCTCCATACTCTCGTTCTACAAACTGAACCTGACAAAGATACAATCACTGCCCATTATCGGGCGCGAATGGGAATACCTCTTCTACGTGGATATCCAGTTCAGCGACTACACCCGCTACTCACAAGGAATCGACGCAATCCGTCCATTAACATCAGATCTTAAAATTCTCGGAGAATACAAACATGGAAAAGAAAGTATTTAAGCCCGCCGATCGTCTGGCAAACGTACAGGAATACTACTTCAGCCGTAAACTGAAAGAAGTTGCAAAGTTGAACGCTGAAGGCAAGGACATCATCTCCCTGGCCATTGGTAGTCCCGATATGCCACCCTCAGAACACACCATCGACGTGCTCTGTCAGGAGGCTCGCAAAGCTAACAGCCACGGCTATCAGCCCACTATCGGCATCCCCGAACTGCGTCAGGCCATGGCGGCCTTCTACAAACGGTGGTACGGCGTAGAGCTCGATCCTGCCTCGGAGGTTCAGCCCCTCATCGGAAGCAAGGAAGGTATCCTGCATGCGACACTGGCCTTCGTCAACCCGGGCGACACCGTGCTCGTGCCCAATCCAGGTTATCCCACCTACACCTCACTTTCCAAACTACTGGGGGCTAACGTCGTGAACTACGACCTCACCGAGGCTAACGGCTGGCAACCAGATTTCGACCAGTTGGAAAACATGGATCTCAGTAGAGTGAAACTCATGTGGACAAACTATCCCCACATGCCGACAGGAGCCCGTGCACGTCGTGAGACCTACGAACGTCTGGTTGCCTTTGCTCAGAAACACGGCATCATCATCGTCAACGACAATCCATATAGCTTTATATTAAATGAGGGTCAACACCTCTCCATCCTTCAGATTCCAGGCGCCAAGGACTGCTGCATCGAGTTCAATTCGCTGTCCAAGAGCCATAATATGCCTGGCTGGCGTGTAGCTATGCTGGTCACAAATGCCCAGTTTGTACAATGGATACTGAAGGTGAAGACAAATGTCGAGAATGGCACTTTCCGCGCCATCCAGCTTGCCGCTGCCGATGCGCTCACGAATACGAGCGACGAGTGGCACCGCGAGGCTAATGTCCGCACCTACGCCTCCCGTCGCTCTGTCGCAGAACAGATTATGGCAGTCCTCAACTGCACCTTCGACCCCGACCAGACCGGCATGTTCCTGTGGGGCCGTATCCCCGACAGCTACGCCCATGTCGAAGATCTGACAGAGCTTGTGCTCCACAAGGCCCGCGTCTTCATCACTCCCGGCTTCATCTTCGGATCCAATGGTGAACGCTATATACGTATATCCCTTTGTGCCAAGGAGGAACAGATGCAAGAGGCGCTGGCACGAATCAAAGCCGTAATGATATAATTATCAAATTCAATAAATAATGGAACTCGATTTAACTTTATCACCCCTTGCCCTCCCGGGCGTCGAACAGAAGCGACCTTTGGTCATTGCCGGTCCATGTTCCGCAGAGACCGAAGAACAAGTGATGGACACCGCCACTCAGCTGGCAAATAATGGAATACGGATTTTCCGTGCTGGAGTCTGGAAACCGCGCACCAAGCCTGGTGGTTTCGAAGGTAAAGGCCTGGAGGCACTGCCCTGGATGCAGCGGGTGAAGGCTGAGACAGGTATGCTCACCGCCACCGAAGTCGCCACTCCGGAACACGTCGAAGCCGCCCTCAAGGCCGGCATCGACATTCTCTGGATTGGTGCCCGCACCAGCGCTAATCCCTTCAGCGTGCAAGCGATTGCCGATTCCCTGAAAGGTGTGGATGTTCCCGTATTCGTCAAGAACCCCGTAAACCCAGACATTGAACTGTGGACGGGTGCCCTGCTGCGCATTAATTCAGCAGGCATCACCCGTTTGGGTGCCATCCATCGCGGATTCTCCAGCGTGGATCAGAAACTCTACCGCAATCCGCCAATGTGGCACATTCCCATCGAACTGAAGCGCCGCTTCCCCGCCCTCCCCGTCCTCTGCGACCCCAGCCACATGGGAGGCCGTCGCGATCTCATTGCACCCGTCTCGCAACAGGCCATGGACCTTGGCTTCGAAGGGCTGATGATTGAGGCTCATTGCAATCCCGACTGTGCCTGGTCCGATGCCAAGCAGCAAGTCCTGCCCGAGGTCCTCGACTTCATCCTCGACCGGCTCGTTATCCGCGAGAGTGTGGAAGCCACAGAGAGCATCAGCCAGCTGCGTAAGCAAATCGACGAACTCGACAATCACCTCATGGACGTGCTCACTAAGCGCATGCGCATCAGCCGCGAGATAGCAGAGTACAAGAAGCTCCACAACATGACCGTCGTACAGACGACCCGATACAGCGAAATCCTCGACAAGCGCGGTGCACAAGGTGCCCTCTGCGGCATGAATCCCGACTTCGTCCGCAAAGTCTACGAGGCCATTCACAGCGAGAGTGTGCGTCAACAAATAGAAATCATGAATAAATAAGCCATGCGTATCCTTATCCTCGGCGCCGGTAAGATGGGCTCCTTCTTCACCGACCTCCTCAGCTTCGACCACGAAGTAGCGGTGTATGACATCGACCCCAAGCGCCTGCGTTTCCTCTACAACACCCAGCGTTTCACCTCTATGGACGAGGTGGATGCTTTCAATCCCGAGTTAGTCATCAACGCCGTGTCGCTAAAGTACACCCTTAAAGTCTTCGACGAGCTCATGCCCCATATAGGTCCCGACTGCATCCTCAGCGACATCAGCAGTGTGAAGACCGGATTCCGCGAGTACTATGAACAGACCGGCCACCGCTACGTCAGTTCACACCCAATGTTTGGCCCCACCTTCGCCAACCTCGGCGACCTCTCTCGCGAGAACGCCATCCTCATCAGCGAAGGCGACTACCTCGGACGCATCTTCTTCCGCGATCTCTACTCACGTCTCGGCCTGAATCTCAAAGAGATATCCTTCGCAGAGCACGACGAGACGATGTCATACTCCCTCTCCATTCCCTTCGTCAGCACGTTCGTCTTCTCTGCCGTCATGAAGCATCAAGACACCCCCGGCACCACCTTCAAACGCCACATGAAGATTGCACGAGGAGTGCTCTCTGAGGACGACACCCTCCTGCGCGAAATCCTCTTCAACCCCCACACCAAGCCCAAAGTCGAAAGCATCCGCACAGAGCTCAAACAGCTCATACAGATCATCGACGACCGCGACGAAGAGGCCATGACCGAATACCTAACACGCATTCGACGCAACATTCGCGATTAACAAAAAGAAGTATATACAGAACGCCCACCTCGACAAGTCATGCAACTCACATCGACCAGACGAGGTGGGCTTTTTGACTGGACAAAGTAGAAGAGACGACCAGACGTGCGATCGAAAACGATTACGAAGAGGGGAAAAGTTGGGTAAGGAACTCAGAGCGGGTGACGGGGTCGTTGAACGCTCCGATGTGGTGCATGGTCGTGGTATTGGCCTCTTGTTTGGCAACGCCGCGCATCTGCATACAGAGGTGACGTGCTTCGACGACGACCATGACACCGAGGGGATTCAGAGCTTCCTGAATGCTATGGGCAATCTGCTCGGTCATACGTTCCTGCACTTGCAGACGGTGGCTGAAGGTATCCACGATGCGTGCGAGTTTAGAGAGTCCTGTTATTTCGCCATTGGGGATATAGGCAATGTGTACCTTGCCAAAAAACGGAAGGAGGTGGTGCTCACAGAGGGAATAGAATTCAATGTCGCGCACGACGACCATATTATGGTAACTCTCCTTGAAGAGAGCCGAACGTAGAATGGCTATGGGATCCTCGTTATATCCTCGAGTGAGTTCCATCCACGCCCGAGCCACGCGCCGCGGAGTCTTCAGCAGTCCCTCGCGGCTGGGGTCTTCACCTAATAGCGACAATATCTCGGCATAATGTTCTTCGAGTTGTTGCTGTCGCTGCTCACGCACGTCTGCTGACTGTATTTCTTTCATGATCTGATTATTATAAAAGCCTGATCAGTAAACGACAATAATCTGGCTTTTGACGATAGCAGCCTCACGGAACTTCTGGGTTTCGCGCATACGCTGCAACATTTCCGTCGCCTCCTCACGTGTCTTGAAGTCACCGACGCGACAGGTCCAGCGGGGAGAGATAAAGCTGGTATAGACATTGGCATCGATGAAGGTGGAACGCACAAGGTCGGCCATGCGATATGCCTCGGCCTTCGACTGGCGGTTATTACCTCCGGCATAAACTTGAATGCGATAGCCCGTGGCACGCATACGGCGACCAAGCACCGACGTCCCCTCCAGAGGAGAAGGATTCGTTGCGGGAGACACCGAGTCGGTAACGTGGCTGAGGGAGGGGGTGCCTTCATGCTGACGTGATGCTGGGACTGCGGGCGCCGAATGAGACGATGTCCCGTTGACGAGAGCCTCGATCTCGGCATCCTGATGCAGAATCACCACTCCCTCACCCGCTTTGCTGCGGGTGAGGTATTGGGTGAAGTTCTGCTGCGCTGCCACCGGCAGGGCAGTAATGAAGAATAAAAAGAGGAAAACTCTCAAATTCCTATGCATTATGTATTACTTCCAAGCATCAATGATACCCTTGAAGTCGGCGCACTTGAGAGCTGCACCACCGATGAGGCCACCGTCAACATCGGGCTTGGAGAAAATTTCCTTAGCGTTGCTGGGCTTGCAGCTGCCGCCATAGAGAATGCTGATGTTTTCTGCAGCAGCCTCGCCGAAACGACCAGCGATGACGCCACGGATGAAGGCGTGCATATCCTCAGCCTGCTCAGCTGTTGCGGTCTTTCCGGTGCCGATAGCCCACACGGGTTCGTAAGCGAGGATGATGTTTGCGAGCTGATCCTCGGTGAGGTCAAAGAGGCTGTCGGCGAGCTGACCACCAACGACTTCGTTTTGCTTGCCGGCTTCGCGCTCCTCGAGGACTTCGCCAATGCAGAAGATGACCTTCAGGCCGTTGGCCAGAGCGAGGTTCACCTTCTCCTTCAAGATTTCTGCGGTCTCGCCATAGTAGGCGCGACGCTCGCTGTGGCCGAGAATTACGTACTGAGCGCCGGTGCTCTTGACCTGAGCTGCGCTTACTTCGCCGGTATATGCACCTTTATCCTTGTCGGCACAGTTCTCTGCGCCAAGACCGATAACAGTTCCCTCGATGGCGTCGGCCACTTTGGCGAGGTGGATAAAGGGAGTGCAAATGACGACGTCGCAGTTGGGCTTGTCGGCTGCGAGTGCTTCCTTGAGTTCATTGGCCAGCTGGAGGCCTTCCTGCAGGTTCAGGTTCATCTTCCAGTTGCCTGCTACGATTTTCTTTCTCATTGTTATCTATTTTATGGGTTTGTTTGTTAGAACTTGCGAGTGCTCTTGAGGCCTTGGCCTCTTTGCGGGTGCAAAGTTACGATAAAGTGAGCGCAGAGCCAAACTTTTCAGCATTTTTTTAATCGTTTTTAGCTGTCTGGCGCTTTCTTCGCCACCATTTAAGGCTGAAAACGAAGCGATCGATAAAAGTAAGTGCGAAAAGTGGCAGCAAATACCATAGCAGCAGACGCAAGAGGCTACTCCTGTAGCTATTGAGTTCGGGATGAGCCAACGACAGGGTGTAGAGGGGATCCTCCTGCAATTCCTCTGTGGGAATGGCATGGGAGGGCCACTTGGCAACGATGGTTCCGTCGTGCAGCAGGAGGAGCGCAGGATTAGAGCGGGCCATGGTTTTCAGCTCCAGCTCATCCATAAAGGCAAAGGGATAGTCTGCACCCGTGAGGTCCTGCCAGCGATGGATGGCCTCGTCGTCCGAGGCGGTGAGGGCAAGGAAGCGATAGCCCTGGCGTCGGGCATATTCATTAGCATCGTTGATGAGGTCCATATCGCCATCATCCGCGAATTCCAGATGGGGAGAGATAAGAAGGAATGTGTAGGATGTATCCGCAAGAACGGTCTGGGCATCGACCTCCGGTTCCTCCTCCACGAAGAAGTTGAAGTCCAGAATCTCTGGGGTGGCATTGGGGTCGTCGGGCCACTCCATCGCCGAAGGAATATGCTGCCCGATATGGTAGGGACGAAAATCGATGATGGGCTCATTGTAGAGACACAATCCGGCGACAAAGAGTCCGTAGAAAAGGCTGTAGAGCGAGATAAGCCATTGTGCATTCTCACTGATGAAACGTGTCATATGGCGACCCTTCCACCAGATGATGAACGTCATCATGAGCAGGGCCACGTTCTTCCAGAACGTCTGCCAATTAGTCAGATGAATGGCGTCGCCGAAGCAGCCGCAGTCCGCCACGCCGTTGGTCAGCGCCAGCCACAGAGTCAGCGGGGTATAGAGTAGCATGAAACCAAAGGCCGTCCACGATGCCAGACGTCGGCGAATACCGAAGAACAGGTAAATGCCTAATAGGAATTCCAGCAGAGGCAGAGCCACCGCCAGCAGTAAGGGCCAAACGGCATCGGGCGAACAGGCGATACCGAAGGCCGCGAGATAGTCCTCAATCTTATACTGCATCCCCACGGGATCCACCAGTTTCACGCCTCCGGAGAAAACAAAAGTGATGGACACGAGCAGACGGCACGTGTTCACCACTGTCCAAAGTAGGTTGTGTTTCGTCTTAACAGACATACTAGCGAGTACTACTAGTTCCTAAAAGGTGAGCTTGATGAGTCCGAATACGGCGTAGTTCATCATGTCCATGTAGTTAGCGTCAATACCCTCGCTGACCCAAACCGCGCCATCGAGTTCCTCAATCTGTTTCGTGCGGAAGATTTTCTGAAGGATCAAGTCGGTATAGCTGCTGACACGCATTCCCCGCCACGCCTCGTCGTAATCATGGTTCTTTCGAAGCATGAGTTGCAGGGACTTCTCGGCTTGACGTTCGTACTCGGCCATGGCCTGTTCCACACTCATGTCATCGGGCTTCTCGGCGAAACCATGTTCCAACTGAATCAATCCGATGATAGCGTAATTGACAATGCCTATGAACTCGGGTCTGATACCCTCGCCCACTCGCGACTCGCCCTTCAGCTCAAGGGAACGGATGCGGTTGGCTTTGATATACAGCTGGTCAGTCAATGAGGGAATACGAAGGATTCGCCAGGCGGCTCCATAATCATGGAGTTTCTTGGCAAAGACCTCGCGGCACTCTGCCAGTACCGACCTGAATTGCTCTTCGGTGGTCATCTGATTTCAGTTGACAATTAACAGTAAGAATTTACTTGGAAGGACTTCGCTTAGCGATGTCCGTTAATCAATGAACAATTAAGAGTATTTGAGGATCTGGCCTACGCGCAACTTGGTGCGGGTGGAGATACCATTGGCGCGGCAGAGCTTAGCCACGGTAGTATGACGTTTCTTGGCTATGCTCGACAGCGTCTCACCCTTGCGCACCTTATGAATGCGGGTGTTGCGGGCAGCACGCTGAGCGCGCTGGGCCTGAGCCGTCTCGGTGGAAGCATAGGTCACATCCTCCTCCTCTTCGGCAACCGTTGCCTCGGCCACATCCGTGCCCTCAACAGCCTGCACAGCAGGATCGTGTTTTCCTATAAGAGTGCCGCGACCACGACCACGGAAGACATAGAAGTCACCTGTCACGTCCTGATTGGCAAAGTCAAAGAGCTTCGAAGGATCTATATATTCACCCAGCAAGCGCGTCTCGAAATGAAGATGCACGCCCGTGGAACGACCAGTACGACCGGCCAGACCGATAGCATCCCCTGCCTTCACCACATCCCCTGCCTTCACCAAGTTACGGCTGTGATGACCATAAACGGTTTCCAATCCGTTGGCATGACGGATGACAACGACATTGCCGTAGCCGCCACGCTGGAATTCAACAATACGCACCTTGCCATCAAATGCGGCACGAATGGTATCACCATAATTTGCATTGATATCAATACCCTTATGCTGACGGCGGAAGCGACGGCGGTAGCCATAGTTGGAGGTGACGATGCGATTGGTCGTCGGCATGCAGAAATGGCGCAAGTCGATCTTCAGCTCTTGCGGCAACTCCACATTTCCATAGGCATTGATGAACCGGTCTTCCCAGTCTGGATACAGCTCAGCAGCAGGGTTCTCGATATTTTCCTGTTCGAAAAGTCGCTGAATAGCCACACTGTCCACGGCACGCATTTTCTTGTCCACTGGAGCCTGACGGGCTATCAAATCCTGACCTGCTACAGGCAGGGCCAAGGCGGACAGGAACAGCGCTGCACTGGTTTTCTTGATGATGTTTATTATCATTGGTTCAAAGTATAAGGTTTAGAAACAAAGTATTAAGCCTCATCCACTCCATAAAGGAAGTCGAGGACGCCACTCTTGTAATCAAAGATTTCCTCTGGGCGGAAGAAGCGCTTGAGTTCGATAGCGGCATTCTCTACGGAATCTGAGGCGTGAACGATATTCTGCTGGTTGCTCATGGCGTAATCACCACGAATCGTACCGGGGTCTGCACGACGACCATTGGTAAAGCCCGTCATTGCACGAACGACACCTACGGCTTCCAGTCCGGACAGCGCCAGAGCCACGACCGGTGAGGTCATCATAGAAGCAGCCAAGGTCGGAAAGAAGGGGCGATCTACCAGATGAGCATAATGCTCACGAAGAATGGCTTCGTCAAGTTGCATCATTTTCATTCCGGCAATGCGCAAGCCGCGGCGCTCAAAGCGGTGTACGATTTCACCTATCAACTGGCGTTGAACACAGCTGGGTTTGAGCAGTACGAGGGTTGTTTCCATTATATATTATATATAAGGTGTATTTAATTTAGTTCTGGAACTATTACACATTTTCGCTGCAAAAGTAGATAAAATAATTGAGACGAACGAATATCTTAACGCTTTTTATTACTTAATTTAGCAATTCGTCCTCTTTTTATGACCTTTTTCACTTATATCCACCGAAAATCATCTGCTTTTGGTGTTTAAAATACATTTTTTGACTTGCCTTGATGGTTTTTCCCGTTTTTTTACATACCTTTGTCCTCAGAAAACGACAAAAACATATCTTATTATGGAATACAGAGTACTTGGAAAGACAGGTTTGAAAGTCTCGGCTCTAAGCTTCGGAGCCTCATCATTGGGCGGAGTATTCCACACCATCGACGAAGGCCGGGCTGTGGAAACCGTCTTTGTGGCCCTCGACGGGGGCATGAACCTCATCGACGTGTCGCCCTACTACGGTCACTACAAAGCAGAAACCGTACTAGGTCGGGCCCTGCGACAGATTCCGCGCGATCGCTACATCCTCTCCACGAAAGTGGGACGCTATGGCAAGGACGGAGTGAACACCTGGGACTACAGCGGTAAGCGGGCACAGGAGAGTGTCTACGAGAGCATGGACCGCCTCGGCGTGGAGCACATCGATCTGATTCACGTCCACGACATTGAATTCCAGGCCTCCCTGCCTGGAGGACTTCAACTGGTAGTCGACGAGACGTTGCCCGCACTCATTGAGTTAAAGGACAAAGGGCTTGTCAGCCATGTCGGCATCACCGACCTGCAGCTTGCCAATCTCCGGTGGGTCATCGACCACAGCAAGGAAGGTACGGTGGAAACGGTGCTGAACTTCTGCCACTACTGCCTCTGCGACGACGCCCTGGCCGACAACCTCGACTATTTCGAGAGCCATGGAATCGGGCTCATCAACGCCTCGCCACTGTCGATGGGACTGCTCTCTGAACGTGGCGTACCTGATTGGCACCCGGCACCAAAGCCGCTGGTCCTGGCCTGTCAGCGTGCCGCCCAGCACTGTAAGTCCAAAGGCTACCCCATCGAGAAGCTGGCCATGCAGTTTTCCGTCAGCAATCCGCGTGTGCCCTCCACCCTATTCTCCTCCGCCAACCCCGACAACGTCCGCCGCAACCTCCAGTACATCGAGGAACCCATCGACTGGCAGCTGGTGAAGGAGGTACAGGACATTATTGGGGAACAGAAGAGAGTAACGTGGGCGAATAGTTAAAGCCCCCCCCCGCCCTCCCTGTGAGGGAGGGAGCGGTTACCTTGGCAACTAGAAACTACAGAACTTTTTAAATAATATGGAAACCTCCAGTCAAATACATTCTACTCCCCTCCCTAACGAAGTGTCCAGGGAGGGGCTGGGGGGTGGGTCTGTTATCGACGCTCATTCTCATCTTTGGCTGCACCAAGATACAGTGGTGGATGGTTATGCCATCCACACACAGGCCACCAACGGCAGCCGCTCGCTCTTCTTCGGCGAGGAACGGCAGATGCTGCCTCCCTTCATGATCGACGGAGAGAACACCGCCGAGGTGTTCCTTAGTAATATGGACTACGCGCAGGTAGGCGCAGCCGTCGTCGTGCAAGAAGTCATTGACGGCAACCAGAACACCTACCTGGAAAAGGTGCAGAAACAGTACCCCGACCGTTTCTTTTGTATGGGAATGGCTTGGAATCTCGAAGAGGCACAAGCCGTTGCCGAAGCTGGTTTGAAGGGCATTGCCTTCCCAGGTCACCGCTTCCACAACTCGCTACTGACACTCCTGCCCGTCTTCAAGATGATGGAACAGCGCGGTATGATTGTCTCCATGTGCCTGGCCGACGGCGACAAACAGGTTGCCGAGTTGCGCGAAATCATTGCCGAATGTCCGCACCTGAAGATTGCCATCGGACACCTCGGCATGGCCGACCAGCCCCAAAGTCCCCCGTGGGAGAACGAGAGCTGGCGACAGCAGATCCTCCTGGCACGCAATGAAAACGTTATGGTGGAGAGCGGAGGCATCACCTGGCTCTACAACCCCGAGTTCTACCCCTACCCTTCCGCCGTCCGAGCCATTCGCGAAGCTGCCGACCTCGTGGGATGGGACAAGCTGATGTGGGGCAGCGACTACCCTCGCACCATCACCGCTATCACCTACCGCATGTCCTACGACTTCATCTCCAAGTCCGCAGAGCTCACCGCCGACCAGAAGGCCTCCTTTCTCGGCCAGAACGCCAAGCAGTTCTATGGCTTCAAGAACCTACCTGAATTACCTTACATAAAAAATATGAGTGAATAGGAAGACTCTCCCCCCGCCCTCCCTTTCCGGGAGGGAGCAGTCACTCTTGTAAATAGAAACTTTATACCTAATTATAATTATGAATACATCCAGTCAATTACATTCAGCTCCCTCCCGGAAAGGGAGGGCGGGGGGAGAGTCTCCCTATCCCAAAATCGGAATTCGTCCCACCATCGACGGTCGCCAGGGCGGTGTCCGCGAAAGCCTTGAAGAGAAAACGATGGCACTGGCCAAGGCCGTTGCCGAGCTGATAACCACCAACCTCCGCAATGGCGACGGTTCACCTGTGGAGTGCGTCATTGCCGACGGCACCATAGGCCGTGTGGCCGAGAGCGCCGCTTGCGCCGAGAAGTTCGAGCGCGAGGGCGTAGGCTCCACCATCACCGTCACCTCTTGCTGGTGCTATGGTTCTGAGACCATGGACATGAACCCGCACTACCCGAAAGCCGTGTGGGGCTTCAATGGTACAGAGCGCCCAGGTGCCGTCTATCTGGCTGCCGTCTTGGCCGCTCACGCCCAAAAGGGCCTGCCCGCTTTTGGCATCTACGGCCATGACGTTCAGGACATTGCCGACAACTCTATCCCCGCCGATGTAGCCGAGAAGATTCTGCGCTTCGCCCGGGCCGCACAGGCCGTAGCCACGATGAGAGGCAAGAGCTACCTCTCCTTAGGCAACACCTGCATGGGCATCGCCGGCTCCATCGTCAATGCCGACTTCCTGCAGAACTACTTAGGCATGCGCACGGAGTACGTCTCGCTCGTCGAAATCCTTCGCCGCGTCGATTTCAACATCTTTGACCCCGAAGAGTTCCAGAGAGCGATGGCGTGGGTAGAGAAATACTGCAAGCCGCAGGAAGGCCACGACTACAACGAGGACCGTCCGCTCTTCCCCGGCACGCCCATGACCACTTTCAACGGCAAGGGCAAGGGCAAGAACCGCGCCGAGAAGGATGCCGACTGGGAGTTCACCGTAAAGACCATGATGATCATCCGCGACCTCATGGAGGGCAACCCGCGTCTGCTCGAAATGGGCTACAAGGAAGAAGCATTAGGACATAATGCCATCGCCGGCGGAGTGCAAGGCCAGCGCCAGTGGACCGACTACAAGCCGAACTTCGACTTCCCCGAGTCGCTGATGTGCACGTCGTTCGACTGGAACGGCAAGCGCGAGGCAAAGATCCTCGCCACCGAAAACGACTTCCTCAACGGGATGACCATGCTCTTCGGTCACCTGCTGACAAACCGCGGCGTGATGTTCTCCGACATCCGCACCTACTGGAGCCCAGAGGCCGTCAAGCGCGTCACAGGCACCGTGCTGAGCGGTTTGGCCGCTCAGGGCTTCATCCACCTCATCAACAGCGGTGCCACCACCCTCGATGCCACCGGCGCCGCCACAGATGCCGATGGCAAGCCGACCATGAAGCCCCACTGGGAACTGACCGACGCCGACGTTGAGGCCTGCCTCAAGGCTACCAACTGGATGCCTGCCGATCGCGATTACTTCCGTGGCGGCGGCTACAGCTCACACTTCGTCACCAAGGGAGGCATGCCCATGACCATGATGCGCCTGAACATGGTGCAAGGCCTTGGCCCCGTGCTGCAGCTTGCCGAAGGCTGGACCGTGGAGCTCGACCCGAAGACCCACGACATCCTCGACCGCCGCACCGACCCCACCTGGCCCACAACTTGGTTCGTGCCGCGCCTCGACCCGTCGAAGGACTGCTTCAAGGATGTATATTCAGTCATGAACTGCTGGGGTGCTAACCACGGTGCCATCGCCTACGGCCATATCGGTGCCGACGTCATCACCCTCTGCAGCATCCTCCGCATTCCCGTATGCATGCACAACGTCGCCGATGCCGACATCTTCCGTCCCGCCGCATGGAATGCCTTCGGAATGGACAAAGAGGGTGCCGACTACCGTGCCTGCCAAAACTTCGGGCCATTGTATTGACGACTCTCCCCCCGCCCTCCCTGTTAGGGAGGGAGCGGTCACCTTCTTAAATAGAGAATAATGGATTATCGATCAGCTTCACCTGACAGATATGCGCTCTTGAAAGACTTTGCAAGAGAGAATCGCCGTAATATGACACTTGCAGAATCCGTTCTATGGGAAGAACTGCGCACCTTGGACGTTGGAACCCGATTCAACAGGCAATATATTATTGGTGATTACATCGTCGATTTCGTCTCACAGCGTGAAGGCCTTGTCATCGAAGTGGATGGAGGTTATCATGCAGAGCGTCAACAACAAGAAGATGACGCTGTTCGAGAACAAGCTTTAGAACGGATGGGCTTTCACATCATGCGTTTCTCTAATGAAGAAGTCCTTTACGACACCCAAAACGTCTTATCTCAAATAGAATCATACTTTAAATGAATACATCAACTCAAAATCATTCTGCTCCCTCCCTAACAGGGAGGGCGGGGGGAGAGTCCGTTCTTGTGCCCCGCAAGTACCTCTTCACCTTCATCCTCATCACCTCGTTGTTCGCCCTCTGGGGATTCGCCAACGACATCACCAACCCCATGGTGGCAGCGTTCCAGACGCTGATGGAGATCTCAGCCGCCAAGGCCTCGATGGTGCAGTTCGCCTTCTACGGCGGCTATGCAACGATGGCCATTCCCGCCGCCCTGTTCATCCGCAAATACTCCTACAAGGTCGGCGTGCTCATCGGCCTCGGACTTTACGCCGTAGGAGCCTTCTTGTTCATCCCCGCCGCACAGTTCCAGGAGTTCACCTTCTTCTGCGTGTCGCTCTACATCCTCACCTTCGGACTCGCCTTTCTCGAGACCAGCGCCAACCCGTTCATCCTCTCGTTAGGCGACAAGTCCAACTCCACACGCCGCCTGAACCTGGCGCAGGCCTTCAACCCCGTGGGCTCGCTCAGCGGCATGGCCGTTGCCTCGTTCATCGTGCTGCCGAACCTCCTTTCCGACAAGCGTGATGCCGCCGGACAGATCATCTTCGGCACCCTCTCCGAGGCCGAGAAGGCCGACATCCGCCTGCACGACCTCGCCGTCATCCGCGACCCCTATGTCGCCATCGGCCTCGTCGTCCTCGTGATGTTCATCATCATCGCCCTCACCAAGATGCCCTCCCTGAAAGGAGAGAACGACGCTCAGACCAGTGCCCGCACTACCCTCTCCCGCCTCTGGCACAACCGCATCTACCGCAACGGTGTGCTGGCCCAGGTGCTCTATGTGGCAGCACAGATCATGGTGTGGACCTTCATCATCCAGTACGCCGACCACCTCGG
>JAEEGL013990321.1_pt1 | contig 25761 bp, 40 predicted proteins | sample 9134231 | NCBI WGS metagenome assembly JAEEGL01 (sample SAMN16246548, study PRJNA631951) | gut metagenome | biome: gut microbiome; feature: rumen; material: fiber-attached | host: Bos | place: Iran: Karaj | collected 2018-10 | reverse complement strand
AAAGCGGGCAACAGATGGCACGGCAAGGACGGGAAAAGCGTCTATATAGTCAGGTTTATTCGCAACGGCCACGTCTCGCTCAGATGGCCGATAAAGTTAGGATAACGCCATGGACGGACTGCTTTTCGACCCGATAGAATATATCGACACCAATATCGCTGCCGGGGTGCTTAAAGACCTCACCTGCCGACAGTGCGACCACAGAATACGCTACAGACAAGGCAGCAAGATATTCAGTTATTGTGGTGCCAAATATAGCGGACGCACTTCCATAAAACTGCTAAAAGTGAAAGCCTGCCAACCCGCCTGCATATTATTCACACATAAAGACAACGCTAAATGAATACAACAGAACTTCAACAAGGCGACTGGGTTAAACCGGTTGACACTATTTTTCCGACAAAAGTAATTGCGATATTGGACTTTGACGAGATTTTATGCAGACCTAATGACGATGACAAAGCTACCAATTATTATGCGATATGTTGCGAACCTATCCCTGTTGCAAATGAGTTATTAGAACTTAATGGATTTGTAAAAGTGGGGGAGTATTACATTATCTACGCCGGACAAATAATAGTAGGACAAAAAAAATTTTCAAGAGAATTTTACGCAGACGGCAGAGGTCCGGATAGCTTCATCAAAATAGATCATCTTGATCTTAATTACGTCCACGAACTACAACACTTTTTGCGCTTAATTGGTTTGGTTGATCTTGCTAACAATTTCAAAATAAATCCATGACCGACATCTACCAAGACGAAGCGCTCCAGGCCAAGATCTTCGACCTGTGGGACCAAGGCTGCTCGATATGGGAGATCGTCATCGAGCTCCATCTTGACCTCGACGAGCTCCTGGAGTTTTTCCATTACCAAGGATTGATATGACCGACGAAGAAAGATCAAAATATTACAAAGCCCGCGAAGCCTACCGCCGCAAGTGCGAGGACTTCAAGGAAGAAATGTTCAAATACCTGTCGCATTATGAACCACGAAATACCAACCACCTGCCCCAACTGCGGGCATGAATACGACGCCAGGCTCCACTGGCTCGTGTGCCCTGAGTGCGGGCACGAGACGCAGAAACTGCAAACCGAACAAACACAAGACCATGATCTCTGACGGAAGACCCATTCTGGATGCCTGCTGCGGGAGTCGTATGTTCTGGTTCGACAAGGACAACCCTTTGGTCGACTTCATGGACATCAGAGACGAGGAATGTACGTTGTCGGACGGGCAACTGTGCATCGTGCATCCCAACATCATCGGCGATTTCACCCGGATGCCTTTCCCTGACAAGTCGTTTCGCCTTGTGGTCTTTGACCCTCCGCACCTTGTTTGGGCAGGCAAAGCGGCTAACTTTTACAAAAGGTTCGGTTGCCTCAACCGAGACTGGAAGACGGAGTTGGCCATGGGCTTCAGCGAGTGCTTCCGTGTGCTCGACGACTACGGCGTGCTTGTGTTCAAATGGGCTGAAACGCAACTGAAATTGAAAACAGTGTTGTCGCTGACCACCGAAAAACCTTTGTTTGGTCACAAACGAGGACACACTTTTTGGATTTGTTTTATGAAAACACCTAAACCATGAGCTACCTATCCGACCGCCTCGCGGCTTACCATATCACCGATAAGGAGAACACCTTCAAGGCCCAAGCCGAGGAGCCTGGCCGCTTCTGCGACTTCCGGTTCTTCACCGAATCGGAGCCGGAGAAGGACAAGAAAGGCACCGTGCTTGGTACCAACATCGTCATCAACTACCTGACTCCATCGGGCGAAGTGGCCTACTATAACCACGGCAACAGCCAGACGCGCCGCTTCAGCCGTATAAGATACTTCGACCCCGACCGGCACGGCGGCCACAAATACTTCCAGGAAAAGGGCACCGAAATGATGCCCTTCAACACCCCGGCAGTCATCGAGGTCTACCGCAAGAAAAAGGAACTGAAGACGCTCTACATCGTGGAAGGCGAGTTCAAGGCCTTCAAGCTCTCCATGATGGGCATCCCCGCCATCGGAATAGGCGGCATATTCAACTTCAAGGACACCACCAAATCGAAGATGCACCACGACATCATTGACGTCATCCAAACCCTGAAGGTGCAGAACGTGGTGCTCATCTTCGACAAGGACTGCATCGAGGTGAAGTGGGAGGAAAAGAAAGACCTCTCGAAGCGGCTCAACAACTTCTACGTGGCCCTCAACGTGTTCAACGAGCTGCTGAAGCCCTACAACGTGCAGCTCTATTTCAGCCACGTCACCGAAAAGCCCGGTCAGAAGGGCATCGACGACGTATTGAACGAGCCAAGCAACGACACCGCAGCAGTGCTCAGCGAGTTGCAGTCGTTCACTGCCGGAATGCCCAACCGCTTCTACCTCTACACTTACCAAATCACGGGGCTTTCGTCCTACAAAATCAAGCAGATCTTTGGCTTGGCCAACGTGCAGAACTTCATCGACCTGTTTGGCAAAGAGTTGGAAAAACACGATTTCCGCTACAACGGCATCGACTATTACATCGACGACAGCGGTAAGCCGGTGCGCAGTTGGCAGGGTGCCGAAAGACACTACATCCGCGTAGGAACGGAGTATTTCAAGAACATCGTGGAGGAAGACCACAACGGCAACAAGGAAGTGTCGCTCACCAAGTGGACCATCGAGACCATCAAGAACGACTACAGCAACCCGACCGAGTTCATCAGGCAGATCCCAAAATTCGACGCTTTCTGCAACATCCCCGAAAACGACCCGGCCAAATACCGCCAAAGCATCAGGAGCGAAAAGGCGGGCTACACATCTGTCCTTTACAACCTCTACCGTCCGCTCGACCACGAGCCGAAAGAGGGGGAGTGGCGGTCAATCAACATGTTCCTCCACCACATCTTCGACTACAAGAACCTCAAAGGTCAGCCCATGTACGAAATGGCCTTGGACTACCTCCAGATGATCTACCTGCACCCGGCGCAGCACCTGCCCATCCTTTGCCTCGTGTCGAAGGAGCGCGAAACCGGCAAGACCACCTTCCTCAACCTATTGCACTCCATCTTCGGCGAGAACATGCGTTCGCTCGACTCGGAGCGCATCAGTTCGCAGTTCAACGGCAACTGGGCGGGAAAGCTCATCGTGGGCGTGGACGAGAGCTTCATCGACACCGACAAGCCAACGGTGGTCAACCGCCTGAAGATGATTGCCACCAACCGCACCATCCCCATCGAGCGCAAAGGGCACGACGCATCGGAGGTGGCCAACTTCGCCAAGCTGATACTGTGCTCAAACGACGTGGCCAACATGCTCAAGATCGAGAGCGAGGAAACGCGCTACTGGGTGATCGAGGTGGGCACCATACGGGAGAAAGACCCGCACATGGCCGAGCGGATGGAGGCCGAGATACCGGCTTTTCTCCACTACCTGAAGCACCGCACCATGTTCTACGGCGAGCGCACCCGCCTGTGGTTCGATAGTGACGACTACGCCACCGAAGCCCTGGCACGAATCAAGGAGCGCACACAGCCCAAGGTGTGGAAGGGGCTGGTGGAGGTCATCACCGAGCAATTCGCCTGGCAGAAGAAGCCCCGCATCTTCATCGACAACAAGACCCTCATCATGCTCCTTGCCAACCATGGCTACAAGCAGATTGACGCAGGCCGCATCAATGCCGCGATGGAAGACCACGGCATAGAGCGCACCGTCAACAGCCGCGACTTCTACTACTTCACCGACCGCAGCACCAGCTTCAACACCAGCGGACGGTGCTACATCATCCACTCCGACAAGTTCTACACCGACACGCAATGGGAAGCCTTGATGACACCCGAACCCCAACAACAGGCAGAAGAACCATATTGATAACAATTAAGGTGTGCACAAAAACAGAAAGTTACCTTCCACGGGTAACTTTTTTTTTGCGCTCTCCCTATTATGGCACGATAGGAATTTCAAAATAGCGTTGTTTTTGTAGTTTTCATCGTTTTTTGCTCGCAACGCTTTATTTTTCAAATGGGTAGGATTTTTATTATTTTGTTGTTTTTATCGTTTTTGTTGTTTTTTGAGATAGAATAACAACACTGAACTACAAGAAACAACACCGAAAAAGCAGCGCAAAACGCTGAAACACAGCGAAAAACTACACAAAAAACAAAAACTACACAAAAAAGACATTTCCACCGCGAAAAAACGCCTCCAATCCATCCGTTTTACTTTACCCCGTCAAATACTTTACATTGTCAAATATTTGACATTGTAAAGTATTGAAAATTAATAAGTTAAGCCTTGATTTTCGAGAAAAAACAAGTAATTTTGCAGGCGAAACAGCTCAAAAACAACACGGAAACAGCTCCGAAACAACCGAAAACAAGGGAAAACGCTTGCAAAACATTGGGAAACAGGCATAAAACAAGACTAAAACCATGGCGAAACCTTTTGAAAACACCGGGAAAAAGATTCCTTTCGAGGAAATCGTCGAACTAATCAATAAAAAATGCGAATACAAGTTTGCCGTTATCAGCGAAGAAATCGACGACGAACTAATGGATAAGGCACGCAAGAAAGGCATTGACCTCACAGGCTACAAGCACGTGATGGAAACGTCAGGAAACAGGCACTCGCTTCGTCGCCACGGAACGGACAGCAACGACAGGACTCCTCTTTCCGTGGAAGATTTCTTACTGATACCTTATATAATAAAGTATCCCGAAAAGATAGAAGTCCTTGATGCAACGACAAAACAGCACAGACTTAAAACTGTCAGATACCGTAAGACTATTGGCGACACCTACGTCTATGTTGAGGAGATTCGCAATGGCAGGAACAAAAGCCTTGCGTTCCATACGCTTTACAAGCGTCCAAAAAAGAAAGCCTCCCAATAGGAAGGCTTTGTCTTGTTATCGCGGGGGGTATCGTGCTACGAGGCCCGTCCCTCACGTCTTGATAATTCATGTGTTTTTCACTCCGTTTTCCGCGACCAACTGGGTGCAAAACTACAAAAACAATTCCAAACAACAATAAAAACAACAAAAAAATGAGTGAAAACCCTGAAAACACCAACAAACCCGAGGCCGGACCCGTGAAATTCCACGGATTTTCGGCACAGATCAACCTCTCGCCCGGCAGCGAAACCCACCGCCGCTTTGGGGAACTGGCGTATGAAGCCGGTGCCACAACGGCCCGCTCGTTCATCGAAACGCTGATGAACGCCTACGAGAACCCGCACGTCGACACCGACAACAGCGAGGTCATCGCCAACCTCGAAGATCAAATCAAGAATCTCAACACCCATGTTGACCGTCTGAATGTAGAACTGGGTGAGAAAGAAAGTGAAATCGACAACCTGAAGCTCCAATTGGCCGCTGCCCGCAACGATGCCAATGAGAACGCAGCTAAGGCACAGCAGATCCAAACCTCCACCGAGGGCTGCATCGTCATCAAGCCCAACCCGGTGAGCGCCTACTTCCTGAAGGAGATGGCAAAGAGGCAGGGCACCACGCCGGCGAAGATCCTGGAGCGCCTCTTCATCGACGACCTGCAGAACCCGAGGGCCAACAACCTGCCCTACTCCGTCACCGCTTCGCGGATCCGCGAGGTGATGGACGAACTGAAGCAACAGCAAAACTAAACCTTCAAACCAAAAACCAATGAAACGACACCTTTTATTACTGTGCGCTGCACTCATTATGTGTGCAACCGCAGCGGCGCAAAGCGCCTACGACAAAGAACACCATTACGACGCCGTCTCGCAGCTTGAGATCGGCGCCTCAGTCCAGTACCTGCACGGGCTGCAGTCAGGCGGCCTTCGCAACTGGGGTGCCGACCTGCGCGTCACCAAGCGCGTCGGCACCCATGCCCGCCTGCGAGGCCTGGCAGCTCTAAACGGATTCATCGCCAACGGCTTCGACCGCCATTGCACAGCCCTCATAGGCATCTCAGCCGACTTCCTGCCCTTCTACGCCTTTGTTGACGGCGGCCTGAGCTACAATCCCTCTTCGGCCCAGCGCCTCAATCCTGCCGCCGATGCTGGCGTGGGCTTCCACTTCGACATCGGGCGCAACCTCCGCATGTTTGCCGAGGCCGGCGCCGACGTCACCCTCGACGGCCTCAACCGGTATCATGGCGACGGCTTCGTGAAGTTCGGCTACACCTACAGCACCGGCCTCACAGCAAACGACCGCCAGGAGCTCGCCGTCAAGCATAACAGCAGGCAGCTCCTCGACGAGCTCTCCGTCGAAAACAAGACCATGCGCCAGGAGGTCGACCGCCTGAAGGCCGAGAACAGCCAGTACCAGACCACCCTTGAGAAAGCCACCGCCGCCATCGAACAGACACAGCAGCTGCTGCAGGACTGCAAGGCAGCTGCAGCCGTCGCGCCCTCCGTCGCCTGCGACTTCATGGTGTATTTCCCCTACGCCAGTGCCGAGCTCGACGAGATTGAGCTGGAAAGGCTGTGGGACAAAGCACAGGAAATGAAGGCAACGGGCGCCGACTATAGGATTGAGGGCTACAGCTCTCCCGACGGCGACCTCTACCGAAACGAGATGCTTGCCCGCGACCGTGCCATGTACGTCTACCGTACACTTGCCGGCTATGGCATCGACGAAGACCGGCTTTCGCCATCGGGCGAAGGCATCGGTGAGCTGTATGCAGGCGGCTCGTCGCTCAACAGGTGTGTGAAGATCACGAAAATCGTAAGGTGATGGCCAGCAATGAATCCAAACTGAAAGCCGCAGGCCTCCGCATGGCGCTGAAGCTCATGCCTCCCGACCTGCTGAATGCAGCCCCGAAGCACCTCGAAGACTTCCTCAAGGAACGCCTCAAACAGGTGGAGCCTGAGCGTCATGAAGCCGGTGCCTGTTTCCTCATCGCTCCACAAAAGGACGGAACCCTGAGCGTGATGACCGTCACCCTCGACGAGCAGAACGCCGTCAGCCGTGTCGTGGAACGCACCACCATCGGCGAGATTTTCACCTCGATCATCGACAACATGAAAGAACTATAACCATGGAAAACATCTTCGGAAACCAACAAAACACCGGCTTCGTCTCCTTCGACGAAATCGAGAACGCCTTCAAGACGCCGACCCAGAACCAGGGCTATTATGAGCCCAAGCCGGATCCCGCTCCAGGCAACGAGAACCTGGGACGCCTGGCCGACCCCGACGGTACCGCGTTCAACGATCCCGATCCCATACCGGTTGAAGCCGAGACCGTCGTCGACCGCGAACACGCCATGCGCACTGGCGAACGCATAGCCCGGTTGATTGATACCGGCATCGACTTCACGCTGTCCAACTTCGTCGCCCGCAACGGCGAGTCGTACCGTGCCGACGAGCGCGACCTTCAGGACATCGCCGAGGCATGGGGCGAAGTGAGCGAAGAGCACAACTGGAACATCGGGCCCGAATGGACGCTGATCATCCTCTACGCGATGGTCTACGGCCCGCTGGTGAAGCAGGCCCTCACCGACCGCCGCCTGGCCATGGTGGAGGCCGAGCAAAAGGAAATGAAGGACCGCCAGCAGCAGCTTGAAGATAGATTGAACCAATTTGAAGACAAGCAGAATGGAAAACCGCGCACCATCCACATCGATCCCGACTATAAGCCACCCAGAAGCAGCGCCTTCACTTACCAGCCAGCCGCCCAGGACCAAGCCAAAGACTGAGCCCCGCGAGGTGTTCAAGATGGTCGTCGTGGGCAAACCGGGATGCGGCAAGACCACGCAGATCCGCCGCCTGGTGCGCCGTGCCCTCGAGGCCAAGCGTCGCGTGCTGGTGGTGACTCCGCACGAGAACGAGTGGCTCGACCTGCCTCCGGTGCATCCAAGCTATCCGCAGCGCATGGCCACCTATGTTGGAGGCCGCCGCATCGTGGTGCGCGAGTTGGAAGAGTTCCGCGAGGTGTGTCGCCTCTTCAAGCACGGCCTGCTGGTGTGCGACGACTGCCGTGGCTACATCACCACCGACGCGCCCGACCCGACAGTGCGCACCATGCTCCTGAGCTGCCGCCAGGACGACCGCGACCTGATAGCCGTGGGCCACGGCTTCACCACCGTGCCGCCCCTGTTTTTCACCTACGCGACGCACTTCTGTATCTTCGCCACGACTGATAAAGTAGACCGCCGTAGAAACTGTGTGCTCAATTTCCCGGCTGTAGAAGCCACCGTCAACCTGGTGAACCGCGAGGCCTTGCAGAACCCGCATGTCTTCAAGATCATCAAAAACGAGTGAGCCATGACCGAACACCCCATCCCTCCCCATCCGATGACGCTCCGGCAGCTGGCCGCCCGCTGGCAGGTGAACGAGAAGACCGTCAAGAAGTGGATCGCGCCCTTCGCCGACGAGCTGGGACCCGTTCAAGGCAACCTCTTCACGCCCCGCCAGGTGAAGATCATCCTGGACCATTTAGAATGATATAAAATGATTGTTTGCTATCAAGTCGAAATTGACGAAACAGAAACATCACTATCAATTCAAGAATTACTTGACAAAGGATTGATGGCTCTGACGGAAGCATACTCAAAAATTGGCTGCTATTATAATATAGGTTATAATCCACAGCTCGTAATAAAAGGAAAAGTAAATTGACATACTGGACCACCTGGAATAAAAAAACCGAAACCATGAGAAACTACCCGAAACACAACGCTGCTAAACGCGCCATACAGATTCCCTACGACTTACCAGGAAGGGAAGACTTCCTGAAAACAGAGCTGAAAGCCTATTTGGGGGAAAAATACATCTGCAAATCCATAGGAGTACCCGTACTGGTGACCGCTGACAGCATAGTTGAAACGGCCTTCAACGCCTCCATCACACGCCATGCCTCAAAGATTGCCCTCTACATCCCTTATATTATAAGGAACGCAAAGCCGATAAGACTTCACCTGCCAACAGAGTCAAGAAAACAAACCACCACATTCCACTTTGTGGAAATAGGCGTGTTCCGATGCAACGTTCCCAAGGTGGGCATCGCACAAATAGTGATTGGCTACAGGAGAAACGGAAAGGCCATCGAATATGCGGTTACTGATTACCAAGTAAAGAAAAACACAGACGGTTAACAACGCTTTCCCGCTCTCCCCGTCTGTGGTTTTTCCAGCCGAAGGTTAATCGCCCACACTGGCGCTCGCCTTCGGCGGTTGTTTTTCGCCTTTCGACTCCGCAAAAATACACATTTTCCGACTTGACAATGTAAAATATTTGAAAAAATAAAGTTTTTTCCTTGACTTTTCCAAAATAGCCGTATATTTGCAGTGTTCAAAACCATTGGGCGTCACGAGGACGCCGCCTGCTTGCGGCTTTTTTTGTGACCCTTACATATTGAAATTTGAGTCAACGACTCCGACGGACGCGGTAGCAGTAATGCCCGCAAGGTATCGCTCAATGGACCTTGAACACCCGTATCGGAGTTTTTCGTTTAATGTTCAAAACCATTGAGAAATGAACAAATTTGAAGAAGAAATCGCCCGCCTCAATGAAGAGCGCAGCGAGAAGATCGCACCGATTCAAGAGAGAATCGACACGCTTTCGGTGCAAGTCCACAACATGAAGGAGCTGTGCAAGCTCAACAGCTCGCAAATCGAAATCCTTGCAGACGAAAAAAGAGCCATCAAGGAAGAGTATTCCCAAAGGAAACAAAGGCTGTATGAGGAATCGAAGGATTACTATTCCTGCAACATGTCGGCCAACAAACTCCGTTTCCTTCTCCGTGGCTTCCTGGCCGAACACGATGAAATCAACGAGATGTGGAACGCCTATGTGAATGCCAACTTTCCAGCAGCCCAAGAGGCCGAACTGGTAGAAGTGGAAGGAGGTGCAGCATGAAAACGCAGGTGAAAAAAGGATGGGGCATTGTTGCCGTCATCGGAGTTGTAGTAGCCCTAACCATGGGCGACAGCCTCACGATGGCCGCCATCGGCACGGCCATGTTAGCCGCAGGCGCTTACTTTGGCGGCTACATGAATGAGACTTCGGAAAAACTTCGGAACAACCTCGCAAGCTCGGCTGAAGCCGGGGAAAGGAGGGCGGCATGAGCAAGCTGATGACCGACTCCACCGTGCTGATGGAGATGCTCTTCGACGGCAACGCGCCCGACGACACGCCGCTGTGCTGCACCATCGCCCAGCTCAAGGAGGCCACGCTGACCGTGGCCGAGCTGCGGGTGACAGCCGAATACGAAACCAAGGAGGCCATAGGCGCCAAGCTCGACACGGTGAACACCGCCCTCGTCGAGACCTGGAAGCTGATGCTGGCCGTGAAAAACGACTTCCACGACCTCGTCGAGAAGCATTTCAAGGAATAGACAGGCATTTCATTTTTACCCGATTTTTCTCTCCGAGCCCGGTACCCGCACGAGTACCGGGCTTTTTCGTGTGCGTAAAAGTCGGCAAAAACAGGCAAAAGTCGGTAAAAGTCGGTAAAAGTCGGCAAAAGTCGGCAAAAGTCGGAAACCGTTTTTTCGGGCTGCCATAGTTTTGCGGTCTGATTTCAAATTTACCTGAACCAAAAACCAAAATTTAACTACCATGTTAGACAAGATCGCAAAATCCAACAAGATCATGGCCCTGGTGAGTATCGCCACGCTGGTCATCGTCGCCTATGTGCTGGTCTACCAGCCCTGGAAAGCCAAGCAAAACCAAGCCTAAGAGGAGGAACCAGTCATGAAGATCAACAAGAAAACCATCATCATCCTGATCGTCGTGGCCGTGGCCGCCTGGCTGCTCTGGAAGCGCAAGAAGCTCAACGAAGTGGCCACGGTGGTTGAATCGTCATCCACCACCAACCGCCTCGAGGAGCTCATCGCCGGCGCAGGCCTCACCTCGATGGAGGCCGAGCTTGTGCGCAACTTCAAACCGACGGGCGCATACAAGGATCACATCATCAGCCGTGCCCTCGAACGCGGCATCGACTACGAGTCGCAACTGATCCTCAGCTGCCTCTGGAACAACTACCGAAACGCCGACAACACGGCATTCCTGAGCGAGCAAGCCGCCCAGCGCTACAATACCATCTACAACAAGGTATTGGCCATGAACAAGTAAAAACCACAAAAAACAAACAACAAAAACATTTACGACAATGCAAAACAGTTTAAGAGAGGCCTTAATGGCCCAAGCCACGTTCGACATCGTGAATACCGACTCCTCCAACGCAGTGAAGCTCTGCCTCTTGCCCGGAGTGTACAACACCATGAAGATGGCCCAGGATCCCACCACCAAGGACGTCGTCGTCAGCTATAGCGACCCGAGCGCCCTTAACGCCGCAGGCTACAGCTGCGACCAGGTGGCCGACGACGCCAAGTTCGACGCCAGCGCCGCCGTCCAGGTGACCGGTGTGGGCCGCGTCATGTTCCGCGACTTCCTCAACACCGCCCAGCGTGTGGGTTGCCGTGTCAACAAGATCATCATCCAAAACAAGACCAACCCCGCCGACCAGTCGATTTTCGACCAGCAGATCGAGATCGCCAAAACCGTGATCGGAAGCAAAGGTGGTATGGACTTCATCACCTTGCAGAACTACGTCAACGTGAACGCCTACGACCGTTCGAAGATCACCATCGACCTGTCGGGCTTCGACGAGAACGGCAACAGCAACAACCTGTACATCACTCCAGAGGTGTTCATGGCCTTGAACATCCCTGCCAGCGCCCACTTCTCGATCCAGTTCCAGTTCAACACGACTGTCGGGGATCTCGCTTAAGACAGCAGACAGCACTTTTCATAATGATTTGGCAGAAGGCGGGCAGGGCTCAGATCCCGTCCGCCTTTTCGATTGAAACCAAAAACCGAAACAACCATGAAAAAAAGCGTATTCACCGCATCGCCCTCAGGCCCTTTGGGTCGCCGCTACAGCAACTGGTTCGGCGGCAACTCGAGCGGCTTGCTGAATGACGATGAAATCGGACCACGACTGGAGGACGGCAGCTTCTATTCCGGCGGCTCGTCGGGCGGCTGGACCTCGCAGAACACCGTCGACGTCATCAACACCGGCGCCTCGACCCTCCAGACCATACTGACATCATTTTTCGGCCGCAACAACATCCAACAGGCCAACTATGCCAGCGAACTCTACAAGCAGGAGCAGCGCACCAACACCATCCTCTGGGTGATCCTGGGCCTCGTGCTTGCCTTGGGCGTTGTGCTCGTCATCCGAAAAACCAAATAAGCCATGAAAAAAGGACAATTCTCAGGAGCCTACTGGCTTCGCTACGCCAACTTCACCGGCACCAGCGGTTCCGGATCAGGCACCAGTTCGGTTGCACACACGCTCTCGGTGGTGTCGGCCAACACGACGATGGGCAAGGCCACCTTCACCAGGCTCTTTTCATCGAACGATCAGAATCACTCTCAAACGGAAGAGCCTGTACGTGGATCCAGCGACATAAAGACCTATCCTTCGGGCTCCAGGTTCCGTGCCCAAGCCACGGCCTTTGCCGGCTACAAGTTCGTCGGTTGGAAGACCAACATCGACGGCGTGGGCAACACCAGTGTCAACCCGATTGAGTTCACCCTGGTGAAAAACACAACGCTCACGGCCCAGTTCGAGCCGCTCAACGGCGGCGGCAACGGCGGCAACGGCGGCAACACGTCGCACACCGTCAACGTCCGCTGGGACCGCCAGATGGGCAACGTGACAGCCAACGGCCTCACCCCGGGCGAAAGCGCCGGCAGCGCCAGGCTGACCGCCAACGCCGGCGACACCGTGAAGCTCACGGCCACGCCCGGCAGCGGATATCACTTCGTGAAGTGGACCGGCGGCCCGTCGAACGGCAAGGAAACCAACCCCGAATACACCTTCCAGGTGAACAACAACTACGACATCACGGCCGTGTTTGCCGCCGACCAAAACGGCGGTGGCAGCGGCGGAAACAACTCGCAGGTCACCCCGGTCGTCAACGCCGCGGGCTTCAACCTGAAGGCGTTCGTGAAGAAGTGGTGGTGGCTGCTGCTCATAGCGGCCTGGGTGGTGTACGACTCGACGAAAGGAGGCCGCAAATGATCACCCAGTCAGGATGCTTCGGCGGCTCCTCCACGAGCTATAACCCGATCGACACGGCGGCGGAGGCCGCCGCCGTGGTCGACGAGCTTCAGAACCAGCAGCCCTCAGGCGATATCGGCGAACAGAACATGCTTGCTGTGCAGCAGCTGGCCAACGTGGCCGGCGAATACGCCCGCCGCATCCGCCTGCTCACCTGGGCCGTGGTGGCCATCGTCGTCTACCTGGTGCTGAAGGAAGCGAACAGATAAACCTTTAAACCGAAAAGAGATGGGAAAAATAACCGGAGATAACCTGAAGTTTGTGTCGGACCACATGAAGTCGTGCGAAAAAGCGACCATCAACAAACGCCGCATCGTGGTGACAGTTGACAACCAGGATAATGTCTTTCGTTTGGGACACATCCTCAGCGAAGCCTACATGCCGAAAAAATGGACTATCGCATACACCCGCACTGTCTATCTCGACTTCGAATACATGTGGCAGCGCGACCAGGCCCTCCAGGAGATCAACGCGGAGGTGAACGCCTACCGCACGGCGCATTCGAATGTGCCCGGTAGCGACGAACCGACATCGGACAGCCCCTCTGGAACGGAAACGAAGACCGTTGACTGGACCACCTATCTCCTTATAGGTGCCGCCGCAGCCATCATCCTTCTCCTAATCTGGCCCAAGAAACGCTAAACCAACAGAACCATGGGAAGACTCAGACCACAGACGATCGAACTCCTTGCCACCTACATGACCGAATGCAAGGCCGCCTACAAGACGCAGATCTATTTCTGCTTCTCCAACAAGGAGGCAGGCTCCGAAGCCTTCGACATGCTTAGGAACGACCTTTCGGGCGTGTGCAACTACGACGCCTGGAGCGGCTGGTTTGGCTGGGGCGACAAGCGCGACTTCTATCTCGGCTTCACCGACGCCTCGACGCGCTCGGCGGTGCTCTCGGAGATCAAGCAGGCCGTCGCCGACTACAACACCTCGGGAGGATCCGACGTGAAAACGAAACTGAAAGGCTGGGGCACCTATCTCGCCATAGGCGCCGCTGCAGTCGCAATCATCATACTGCTATGGAAAAGATTCAAGGGATAGAAGTGCATGAAGTGGCCGACCTGGGCCCTGTCATCGCCCGCGCCGACCACCAGAACCGCGTCATCGAGGTGAACCGCAAGATCTTCTACGGGCTGCCTCCGATGGTGCAGGAGTTCGTGCTTTGCCACGAGGTGTGCCACCTCAGGTATAACGACCGCGACGAGGCCCGCACTAACCAGCGTGCCGCCGATCTCTTCCTGCAGCGCGCCCAGGGCGATGCCGACCGCAGTACCCGGGCCGACTTCCTGGCCTACCTCTACGGCAAGGAGGGCAACTACAGCAACGAGGCTGTCGTTGCGGTCATTTCAGCCATCATAGGTGCAGCCGTCGCCGTCGGATCCACCGTCTACTCGATCGTGTCGACCCGCAACGCGGGCTGGTACTCGTGGAGCCAGGCAACGAAGAAGACGTGGCTCGAAGCGGCGCTCACCACGGCTTTCGAGCAGTCGCGCCGCAGCGGATCGCACAGCGCCGCCGAATACTTCTGGGCACAGCTTGCGCCGTGTACCAACAAGGACGAAAGCCTCGAGGAGTGGATGGGCCGCAGCGCCAACGACTGGGTGAAAAACGTGATCCTGAAATACGAGAAGCAGTACGGCTTTGGGTTCAGCGAGGTGACGCCGGTCGACATCACGGCGTTCCCCCTTGCCATGGTGGCCATCGGCGCCCTGCTGGCCTACGCCGTCTACAGAATCATCAAAAAACGGAAATGAAATGAAAACGAACGACATAAAGAAATTCTTCAAGAAAAACAAGACGTTGATTGTCATCCTTGGTGTGGTGCTTCTCGTTGCAGCAGTTTTAGTTATCCTGAAGAAGCTGAACGTGATTGGGAGCAGCGGCCCGAAGTCTGATGCTGAAATCGAGTCGGGCACTGGAACGAGCATCACGCCTTCCATCGACTTCTACCATCTCGTTGAACGCCTTTGGGACGCAACGGTAAGCTATCATTCGGTCCCATGGGTTGTGTCGTGGTGGCCAACCGGAACCAACGAAAAAGAGGTATATGCAGTGCTCAATGTGTTGAACACTGAGGCCGATTACCTCAAGCTGGAAAAGGAATGGGTCAATTACTACAACTCAAAATCATGGATCATCAGGAACCTTGATTGGCAAGCACAAGGAACTGTTCCTGCCGTGCTTAAATCGGAGCTGACGAAAAGCGAGCTCCAAGAATGCCGAAGGATTCTCTCCGGCAAAGGCATATCTCCAGACTTCTAAACCTTGAAACTTGAAACCAAAACCCGATAAACCAATGAAACCGAAAACCAAAAAGACAATAATCATCGTGGCCGCCGTGGCCGCCATCGCGGTCATCGTTTGGCTCGTGTTCTTCCGCAAGAAGAGCACCTCGGCCATCATCGCCAGCCTCAACTGCAGCAAGGACCTGAAGGACGGCCTACGCTCCATGGTCGACCTCATCAATACCACCTGGGACGACGCCCACAAGCAGGCCATCTCCGAAAAGGCGGCCCAAAACGGGCGCACGCTGGCCCAGCAGACTGTGATCACAGCCCTGTATAGCCTCTACGACGCCGAAAAGATCGACGAGGCGACCTACAACAGCGTGCTCGCGCAACTCATCTAATACCCGCCAGCCATGAACCAGGAACTCACAGCATTGTTGGCCAACTACAAGGACGGTGTCCCAGTGAAGATCGAGCGCTCGTCCGTCGTTATGCTGAGCGCCGCGGCCATCCTGGTCGTCGCCATCAGCGCACTGATCGTCAAATTAGTCAAGAAACTCTAAAACCATAAAGCCATGCCAAAGAAGAGAACCAAACCGGCCAAGGCCTCAGCCGTCACCAAGAAGGCCGTCGCCATCTACAACGAGCAGAAGGAGACCTACCAGAAGATGCTGAAGACCAAATGCCGCCAGGGCATGAAGGCCCCGGCAGCCGCCAAGAGCGCCTCGAAGGTATACAAGGATATGTACGGCGCCACGCCGTCGGCCCGCTGGAAGCGTGCCCTGCGCGAGGCCAAGCACTAAAGACCGCGAGCCATGGGAAACTTCATCAACTTCTCGGAGCTCTACAACTCCGGAGGATCATTCTCGAAGCAGGAGGTGATCCAGAACGGCACGACCACCACCGTCTACGGCGGATATGCCCCCAGGGCTGAGGCCGTGCCTGACACCGACAACTGCCCGAACTGGCTCATCCGCCGCCTCGTGGTGACGGAGAGCGGATCGGTGCAGAACATCGAATGCACCTGGGCACGCGGCTCGTGGACCAACCGCGCCACCCTCAATTACAGCTACATGAAACCGTAACCAATAAACCAAAAACCAAAAGAAAATGTCACAACTTCAAGTAACATTCCGTGCAGGCACGATGGCCCAGTACAACGCCCTGCAGTCGAAGGATGAAGGCTGCCTCTACTTCATCACCGACAAAAACGTCATCTACAGAGGCACGGTGAACGTCACCAGCCGCTATCTCATCGGATCGATACCCGTCGCGAGCAACCCGGATGGCCTGCCAGGCATCCGTCTCACCGACCAGGTGAGGGGCAACGTGTACGATATCCCGTTGCTCTCGTCCGTTTCCGGATTCCTGGAAAGCAACCTTGTGCTGCACTTCACGAATGCCAAGATTAGCAGTAACTTAGACATGCTTACTCAGATCGGCGCTGCTATCGGTACCCCGGCATCAGGAAACGTCAAAGCCGGAATGGTTTTCCGTGTTGAAATCGAAAACGCGAACAGGTTGTCGCTCAACCCGGGACAGTTCGCCAAAAACGATGACCTCATTGCCAAAAACCACGATCTGGTCGTTGCACTCTACAACATCAGAGGCGGATTGGTTGAAATACCATTTGGGGATAACGTGGAACATCCGGAATGGACCCAGAACCACCAGGCCTTCGCCGTGATCCCCACCGACCTGGTCGACCTGGTGACCGCACCCAACGGACTCACCGAGAACGCCGTGGTGCTCGGCAACGGCGCCAAGACCATCAAGGTGCTGCCCTTCGCCGGCGCCAGCAAGGTGCTGCGCACCAACGCGAACAACGACGGTGTGGAATGGGTGACGCCAGAGACTGTCGAGAACGTGGTCTACTGGGAGGACATCGACGCCGAATAAAAAACGCGCAAGGACATGGAAGAGAAATCACAGATCCATTTCGTCCGCTGCGCCCTTGCCGACTACGAGGCATTGCGCCTGAAGCAGGAAACCGACCCCGACACGCTGTATTTCTGCAGCGTGACGGGGAAGGGCTTCTGCCTGTTCATGGGCGAAAAGCCGCTTGAGCTCTACTCGCCCCAGTCGGGCGGTCAGGAGCCGCAACAATAACACCTAAAACGCGAAGCCATGAGCATCAAAGTGAAATTCGACGTCATCCTTGGCCGCCTGCGCGAATGCTGCCAGGGAAGCTCGCCCACGCCGCAGCCTGTGCCACAAATAACAGTGACCACCACCGGCAGCAACAAGACCTTCTATGCCGACGAGCAGCAGTCCGACACGCTCACCGTCGTCGTCACGGTGAAATTCAACGGGCAGCTCGTCGACGCCGACAGCACACCGAGCGGATGGACGCGCACCTCGACCGGCACATACGAACGCACCATCACCGAGCCCGGGCAGATCGCCCGCCAGCTGTGGAGCTACACGCCAGGCGGCGAATACGGCTCGCAAACGGCCACCGCCTACAGCGAAGCCCGCAGCCTCACGAGGGTGTTCCCGGCCTACTGGGGCATCTACCCGAGCAACGACGCCGCAGGCGACATCTCAGCCATCGTGGCAGCCCTCAAGGACCAGCACCGCGTGACGCAGTACCTGCCGACGACCGTCGTCAACGTAGACAACCCGACCGCCAACGACTGCTGGATGTGGATCGTTACCAGGGGCGAGGCCAAAGCCACACCCGAGGCCTTCGACATCAGCATGATGGAAGCCCCGGTCACCGGCAAGACCTTCGCGTCGCCGATGCCTGGCGCCAACTGGAACCTGAGCGGATACAAGGCATACGTCTCGATCAACCGTGCCGATGCCGGACTGTCGTTCGGTCCCGTCAAACTAACCATCAATTTGTCATAAGCCATGAGCAATCCTATCAACCCGTCAACCGAAAAAGTCACTCAGACACGCTTTCCGCTGTCGCTTGCACCTTCGTCGCCCTCAACCTTCCCCATCTCCTATGCCGAAAACATCTGGGACGTGGTGACTGCAGGGCAGACGCTGGCGGCGCTGCTCGGCCAGCCGGGACAGTACGACCAGCACGCCATCAACGAGGCGCTGGCACAGCTCATCCAGAACGTGACCGAACTCTTCTGGCAGCTGATCAACGGCGGCGTGCCTGAAGACACCCATAGCGACTTCTCCGACGACTTCACCGACGACTTCAACTAAAACCAGAGAGATATGACCACATACGAATTGATAACGACGTTCGTGGGTCCCGTTTGTGGACTAATAGGCTGGCTGGCTGGCCGTCGCATACGCCGTAACGAGACCATAAAAGCCCTGCAAACAACCATCGACATGTTGGTTGAGAAAAACAAGGAGCTTTACGACGAAATCATGAGGCTTCGTAAGGAAAACGACAACCTGCGCGACGATGCCGTGAAGCGCGACAACAAGATCGCCTCATTAGAGCTTCAAATCGAACAACTGAAGAAATGAAAATGACCTCGACACAGCGCACAGCCCTATGGGCAGGCATCGCGGTGCTCACCGTGGGAATCGCGGCCCTGGTGTGGTGGCTCACCCGCCGCCGCGCCGAACGCATCCTCACCGGCACCGGTGGCGGAGGCAACATAGTCACCGCGGCTGTGCAGCAGGTCGTCGACACAACGCACCACATCATGCAAGGACAATACTTCACCGTCAGCGAGCTGACGCGATCGGCCAAGGCCCAAGCCAACCACATCGACAACACGCCGTCGGCCGAGATCCGCGCCAAGCTGGAGGCACTCATCGTGAACTGCCTCGACCCCATCCGCCGCATCTACGGGCGGCCCATCATCGTCTCGAGCGGCTACCGCTGCAAGCAGCTGAACGAGCTCGTGGGTGGCGTCGCCAACAGCCAGCACACCAAGGGCGAGGCCGCCGACCTCGTGCCCGCCTCGGGCGGCAGCCTGGCTGGCATAGTGAGGGCTGCAGTGCAGTTCGGCAACTTCGACCAGCTCATCCTGGAGCAGGCTGGAGGATCCAAGTGGGTGCACGTCTCGTGGCGGAGCTCAGGCAACCGCCGCAGGATCCTGGCCTATAAGAACGGCCGCTACACCGATATCACCAACAGCTGGGAGAGCTATTTGAACTCCTGGGCGTAAAACAGTAATACTATGGCTAAGAAAGAAAAAAAACCAATAAAACCATACAACCATGGCAACCAAGAAAACAACCAAGAAAACAACCAAGAAAAGCCCGGCGAAACGCTTCCTGACCGCCAAAGAATACGACGACATGGAAAACATGTATTATCGTCTGAAAAGAAAAGTCTATAACCTCGCCACGTCTGGAAAACTGAATGACACAGCAGAGGAACAGATGAAAAAGTTCAACAAGGAACTGGAGAAAGCCCGATCAAGCGTAAACTGGTATCGTGCCACCAACTACGAGCGCGGATGAAAACGAGCCTGAAAATATTTCTCCTGGCCGTGGCCATGGCCGCGATGCCGGCATGCAGCGCACAGAAGCGCGCCGAGAGGCACGTCCGCAAGGCGGTGGCACTGTGCCCCGAGCTGGTGCAAGTGAAAGCGCACCCGATCGACACGGTGCTCACCGCGCCCGGCTACGCCGACTGCACACTGGTGCCCATGGGCGAGGTGCTGAAGGGCAAGACCGTCTTTGCGGCAACCAACCATGGAACCGTAGTTGTGGGCCCCATCCAGGCCGACAGCACGCTGCGCGTCGGCTTTATAGCCGCGCCACAGAAGGTGCGCTACCAGGACACCATAAGCTACAGCCAGGTGGCCGTCGTCACCGATCCGAAAGCGGGACACCGTGCCGAGGCAGTGTGGCGCTCGATAGGCTTCACGCTGCTGGGTGTCGTCATAGGGTTTGTAGCCCTTATCGTCATAGCACTGAAATCGAAAATCGTAGACTAACATAAAAACCGAAAAACCATGAAATACAACCAGACACTTGCGGCGGCCATAGCGGCCGCCATCAACACGCCGGCCGATCCGCGCATCTCGGGAGCCATGCTGCAGGAGCAGCTGCTTTCCGTCGTCGACGCCATGGATGCGGGCGCCATGTTCATGGGCGTGGCCACGCCGGCCACCGTCCCCACCACCGAGGCCAACTGTTTCTTCCTGGCCACCACTCCAGGCACATACACCAACTTCGTTGACACCGGCGGCAACGCCATCGTCGTCGCCCAAGGCGAAGCCGCCTTCATCCGCTCGACCATCTACCAGGACAGCCTTCGCTGGCAGAAGGTAACCTTGGTAAGCGGAGCCGGTGTAGGCTTCGGCGATACGCTCCATGGCTTGGGCTTCGACAATTTCAGCACCGATTCCGCATACAGGAAAGGCGACGTCGTGGTCTACGACGATGCCCTCTACCGCTTCACCTCAGACAAGGCAGCCGGTGAATGGGACTCGTCGAAAGCCTCCATCACCACTTTTGACGAGCTGCTGGCCAAAGGCGAAATCCCGGTTACGGCCACCGACATTTCGATGACCGACGAAAGCACCATCGAGATTTCAGGCCAGTTTGTAGTGCGCACCACGGCAGGCAACGCCAGCATCGAAAACGGCGAAGCCCTGCTGCTTGAGGTCGAGGGAGGCTGCGGCGACACCGAGGCCGACGCTTTCAAGATCAACGCGCTGCAATGGAACGGAGCCAACCAGCTCGACCCGTCGGCATGGGAGGTCGGAAAGACGAGCGGCTACATTCTCGGAACGGTCAGCAATCTTGCCATCGGCCAGGGAACCCACAAGCTCTGCATCATCCACTGCCCGCAATGCGAGGTAGGCGCATACGGCACCGCCGAAGCCAACAACGGCTATCTGCTGACCGACCGCAATGAAAACAACCTATCGGTTGGCGACGGCACCATCCTGGGAGTGTGGCATTGCGCGTCGATTCCTGCCGTCGGCTCGAAGGTCACGACAGTCACAGAGCACACCTTCGCCGGACATCCGGAGAAATTCTACATACCCGACGAAGGCTATCTCATCATCGAGGTGGCCGCCGACGCCGTCCTTGACGACATCGACGCCCACATTGCATGGTCGAAAGACTATAACATCTTCAGGGCCTACACCGACCCGACCAAGCTCGTGTTGGCCGTTTCGCCATTGACCACTGCATTCCAGACCGAAACCATCAACGGGCTGACCTGTCTTGTGCTTCGAGGCATTAAGCAAGGCAACAAGGAAATCTTCGACCGCATTGTCATCAACAAAGACGGTGGAGGCACCTACGAGCGCAACATCGCGACCCAGATGCTGACCGGCCTGACATGGACGGAAACCGAAATCGAAGGTGAAGTCATTGAAGGCGAAGGCGAGGCCGTTAGCGGCTACCGATACACCGCCCAGCTTCCATCCAGCGGCACCTATGCGGCGCTGTATGACGGACTGATCCGTTCCGACGTGGAAGGCATGACCATGGAAGGCACCACTTTGCAATACGAGAGCACCGAGCAGATTGTTCCCGCAACGGACTTCTCAGGAAAATACGTGGACTACCAGATTGCCGCACCGGTCACTGGCACCCACACCATCAACCCCAGGGGAAAGACCGCCGACGACATGGGCACAGAGGAGGTGATAGGTGGAGGTAACGCATCAGGCACCATCGTGATCAGCTACATGCTTGGATTCAAGGACACCATGAGGGCGTTGCTGAACGACTTCAAGGTCGCATCGGCTGAGTTGGACGAAATGAAGCTCACCAAACCGCTCTATTGCGTAGGCGAATGGCTTGAAAACGCCAACACCGCAAGCCCCGTCGACCAGGACAATCCCGACGCGCTTGCTGTTTTTGGCAACAAGGATTGGGCATTGGATTGGAGGCCGTTCCTCGTTGACATGACCGCCGTGGAAGGCGAGACGAAGAAACACCCGGTGATGGAGCTGAAGAAAAACAACTGGTTGAGGGACATCTACGGCAACTGGGCACCTGTGGTGGGCATCACCGCCGCCATGCGCGACGAGTGCATGAACAATGCCCTCTACACCGATGCCGAATGCACGGATCAATACTGCGCCTCGGGAGCCTACGACCCCGTTGCTTTCCTGGCATTATGCAGCATCGTGACGGTCAACGGAAAGAAGCAGCTGTCCCATCCGACACTGTATAAAGATGTCGATACGGAAGTCACCCACTACCTCATGCCCTGGGAGACCACGGAGACCAAGTACAGCATCTTCGTCGGTCGTAAGGACACTGTTTATCTGCTCGACAACTTGGTTGGCGCATCCGGAAAGGAATGGAACGGCATCCTTGCCTCGAATGTGAACTTCTGGGACGGCTGCGACGTGAAGGTGTACGCGCTGAAGCCAACTGGCATCAGCCCAAGCCCCGCCACAGCCATCAGCGAGAACAGCACGACGAAGATCCGCAGCTTCTTCTACAACTACCCGTCTGCGCTTACAGGCGTAAAGGGCAGAGCAGGTTATGCCACGGACTGCGAGATGTTCCTTGGCGATGGCCACTATCCGACGAGCGGATTCAGCCAAATCACCACCAAGACCGCAGCTCGCGCGAACAACCACAATGCCAACGCTCCGTTCCCCGTGGGCGAAGGTGGATTCCACGCAAGAAACACCTTCCTGCGTTGCGTCGAGACGGCACTTGGCACAAAGAACCTGTGTGCAGCTTCTCGCTTCAGCAGCGGCATCAGTGCAAACGACTCCTGTAACAGCGAAGCCACGTTCCTTGCCAACGGAGGTGTCCGTATCAAGGCTGCTGGTGACGCAGACTGGACCTACAAGAACTGGGCGGGTACTGGAAAGATCTTCTACCAGAAATCCGACCAGAGCTTTGCCACTGTTGACATGGCCGCCATGTTGAACTCTTATGGTCCACACATGAAGACCTTAGAGTCACAAATCGCCGTGTCGTTTGCCGTTGAGTTCGGCATCGCTGCCGACGAGCATTTCATGTTCAACGGCTGCGAATGGTGGTACCAGAACCCGACCACGACAGGCTTCGCTCCATACACCGTGGCCGACGGTTACATGAACGCCCGCGTCTACAAGATTGTGGAAGGCAGCTTCGATGCCTATAGCGACACCCAGGGTACGGCTGAGACCTTCACCGTGGAGTGCTGCTTGCGCACCGGATTGATGCTTGGGTGTGACATGTCTGGCGATATCGGCCCTTACTGGGGCGGTGGTTGCGAAATTACTGGCAACTGCACCGTTGATCCTGCCACCCAGCGCTTCGGCTATGAGCTGAAGGCCTTCATCGAGCCCGACCAAACGAGATGGACGAACGAAGGCGACTCTTCCGTTGACATCGGTCAGAAGTTCGCATTCGAGAGCCAATACCTCTATGCCGGAAGCATGGTGACTGTGGCCAACGCTTACATGCGCCGCCGCATCCCCAATACCCCGCTGCCTGCAGCCATGGGCGGAACAATCACCAAGGGTGAGTGTGGCTATGGCTACATGTCGAACTATTGGGGCACAGCTGGAAAGCATACGAGGGTGGGTGTCCGTTCAGGCAACTACGCGTACGACAGCTACCTGTCGGCGCGGTTTCTGTATGCGTACTACACAGCTGGCTTCTCTTATGCGTACTATTGCGGCTCTGCTCAAGTTTTGCTTGACGTGCAATAGCGTGCAACGCCGTGCAACGGCTGCAAGGGCGATGCAATCGCCCGCCATCAAAACCGCCCTTCGGGGCGGTTTTTTTTTGTTTGTTTCGAATGGATTTTCCTAACTTTGTCGCGTCGTAGCGTCCAAGTCCGGCATAGTGACCGTGACCTCCGAAGGCGTAAGGACAAAACTCCCAAACGGGAGAAGGGAAGCGGACGGTGGGTGTCCGTTCAGGCAACAACGCGAACAACAGCAACCTGTCGGCGCGGTATCTGAATGCGAACAACACAGCTGGCAACACGAATGCGAACTATTGCGGCTCTGCTAAAGTTTGGCAAAGAGAAAAACAGAGCGTCCGTTTCCCGCGCCCAGAAGCGGCGGAAATATAAGACCAGCCGGTAAGAATGGAGACCGGTGGCAAGTTTGGGCTGAGATGCACAAGGCTTGCCGATTCAAAGGCTCGACAAACCAGATGGAATATATAAAATAAGCATCATCTATAGTCCTTCAATCCTTCGGGTGCCTTCAGCCCCGTTTGACGGCCATAGATTTCCGTCGTGCTGATGTCCTGGTGCCGCGCCTGGTCGCGCACGACAGCCGACGGCACGCCCCGCTGAAGCATGTCGGTGATGCCCGAGTTTTTCAGGGAATAGAAAACGATGCCGCGTTTCTCCAATTCGGGATAGATACCACCTTTGCAAGCCACATGCCGCTCCCAGAACCGCCCGAACTGTTTCGAGTTGCCAATAGTCGGGCCGCATTTCATGCCTTTGCCAAACAGGTAGTCGTCGCCACGGTGGCGGTCGATGCCCAGCTCACACATCAAGCCGACAACGACGGCGGGCAGCGTCACCTTGGCGGTCTTCTTATTCTTCGAAATTTCGGCGGGGATGGTCACGGTCTGTTCGGCAAGGTTGATGTACCTCACCTTGACGCGATACAGCTCGTTGGGACGTATATAGGTGTAATACTCCATGAGGCAGGCAAGGAGATACTCAAGATGCCCCTGTTGCCTCAGTCGGGCAAACAGCGTCTCGCGCTCCGTGTCGGTCATTGTGGGCCGACCCTGCTGCCGTGCCAGCGTCTCGGTCTTGATGGGCAAGGCGGGGTTGTCGTCCACAAGGCCGCGCTCCATCATCCAGCCAAAGACAGTCTTCAGCCATCCGATGACGCTGTTGCAGTATTTCGGCGAGAGGTCCTGCGCCTTCATCCCGTCAATGAAGGCAACCAGGTCGGAGGTGGCCACATCGCCGACGGGCATGTCGGATGGGAGAGCTGCACGGAGCTTGGCTATATAAGAAAGGTAGGTGCGCCGCGTGTCCTTCGACATCACCTTGCGTTCGACTTCGGCTTTCACGAAGTCGGAATAACGCTGTAGTGCGTCCTTCACGGCAACCCTTTCTGTTGGTGCATGGGATTGAGAAAAGCGGGTCAGCACTGTGCCAGCTTCGGGGCAACTGGTGTCGAAAGGAGACCATCCCTGGGCGAGGAGGGCGAGGAAGCGGGAGCAGATTTCGCGCTCACGGCGGCGGATGAACCACCGCTTGCCGAGGTGGTTCAGCTTGATTCGCTTTCTTCTTAGCCTACCGACCTGACGGTCAAAGGCATAGAACGAAAGCACGGTGTCGTTGACGCCGTAAGTTATCCTTGGCATGGAGAATGCCAAGGCAGACTGGATGACTTTAAGGGGTTCGGAATTTTCAAGTTCGATATTAGGCATTTTTTTTTTCTTTCGCCCACGCGAACGCGCTGCGAAAGAAGCTGACCCGATATATCCAAAACCATCAAAGGCAGCACTTTGTAAAGTACTGCCCTTCAATGTTTTGTGAATTGTAGCGGGATCGAGAATTGAACTCGAGACCTCCGGGTTATGAATCCGACGCTCTAACCTGCTGAGCTATCCCGCCTCGTTTCGGGGTGCAAAAGTAGGTATTTTTTCAATACGAGCAAGAAAAAAGCGGAAAAATATTTTT